>Ga0315906_10007573_pt1 | contig 13190 bp, 17 predicted proteins | sample LakEriMetagenome_4_FD_203526 | JGI IMG/M metagenome (GOLD analysis project Ga0315906, IMG submission 203526) | Freshwater fungal communities from buoy surface, Lake Erie, Ohio, United States - Buoy 2 MA122 | ecosystem: Environmental > Aquatic > Freshwater > Lake > Lake biofilm | place: USA...
CATCACTAACTGCACTTTTTGCATCACTAACTGCACTTTTTGCATCACTAACTGCACTTTTTGCATCACTAACTGCACTTTTTGCATCACTAACTGCACTTTTTGCATCACTAACTGCACTTTTTGCGGTTTTAGCAGCACTAAGTAATGAACTCATTAATATATATCCAGATATAAAATTGATTTTTTTTACATAATAAATGCAAAGAATATAAAAATATCTTGAGTTTATTATCAGACTATTAAATAATTAAAATGGAAGAACAACTACAATACGAAAAAAAATGTGCAATAAAAACCAAAACCAAAAAAAGAAAAAACCAAATGACATGTATAGAAAAAAACAAAATATGGAAAATTTTAGACGATGAGACCGATACAACTCCATCGATAGTAGAATGTGTTTATGAATCAAATCCAGACATATGTAAAAATTGCAATTCAACATTAATGGTAATGGATGAAGGATTTCCAACATGTGTTAATTCAAAATGTGGAACCATATTCAAAGACGTAGTTGATTCTAGTCCCGAATGGCGTTTCTATGGTGCCGACGACAAAAATTCAACAGACCCAACTCGTTGTGGTAATCCAATTAACCCCTTGTTGCAAGAATCGTCGCTTGGTTGCAAAGTTATGTATAATAGCAAATCCTCCTATGAAATGCGAAATATTGCCAAATGGACGGAATGGCAATCAATACCACATCGCGAAAAATCGCTTTACAATGAATTTACCTATATAAGCACAATGGCGCAAAATGCAGGTATTCCTAAAATATTTGTGGATGATGCCTTAGTTATACACAAAGACATTTCCGAGCAAAAAATGTTTCGTGGATGTAACCGTGACGGCATTAAAGCTGCATCCATCTACATTTCTTGCAGACTAAATGGCGGTATTCGAACCCCTCATGAAATTGCTGAAATATTTAATTTAGATAAAGCAAGTGCTACGCATGGGTGTAGTTTGGCGTTGGAAATCCTCAATAATGTTCAGCGTAATAATGGATTGGAAGTTACCAATTTAGGAATTACTTTACCCAGTGCTTTTATTGAGCGTTATTGCAGTAAATTAAATATTAATAAAGACCAGACGATGCTTTGTAAATTTATTGCATCCAAAGTGGAAAGGGCAAATATAATTCAAGACAACACGCCCCATTCCGTTGCTGCCGGAATTATTTATTTTGTGTGCCAAACATTTAATATGACCCAGACAAAGGGCGATATTGCAACTGTTTGTAAAGTGAGTGAAGTGACAATTAGTAAGTGTTATCGAAAATTGGAGTCCATCAAGAATGATTTAATTCCGCCGTGTCTTATTAAAAAAATTGCCGAAAATAAATAAAAATATATAGTAAGTAAAATGTCTGTACCACAAATTATTTTTATTGTTCCATATCGCAACCGCGAAGCACATTTAGAAAATTTCAAAAACCATATGAAAATGATTATGGAAGATTATCCAGCAAATTCGTATAAATATATGTTTGTTCATCAGCAAGATACGCGCGAATTTAATCGAGGAGCAATGAAAAATATTGGTTTTATTGTTGCAACAAGGCTTTATCCAAATGATTATAAAAACATTACTTTTATTTTTAATGATGTGGATAATATGCCAGCGCACAAAAACATATTGCCATATGCAACTAGTGCAAATAAAATCAAACATTTTTACGGGTACAATTATACACTTGGCGGAATTGTATCCGTTTTGGGTAGTGATTTTGAACGTATTGGTGGATTTCCCAATTTTTGGGGCTGGGGATACGAAGATAATTTGCTGCAACAGCGAGCCATTGCTGCTGGAATTGAAATTAATCGCGATGTTTTTTTTAAAATTAATGACAGAGAAAACATAATACATTTTGAACATGGAACAGAACGTATTATGAACAAGTTTGATTTTGATAAATATTCAAAAAAAACAAACGAGGGTCTTTACACTATTTTAAAACTAGATTACAACCTTGATGATAAAACGGATTTTATTAATGTCACTGATTTTAAAACAGGATATGAAGAAGTAAAACAAGCAAAATTTGTATATGATTTGAAAAATGGAAATCGCCCGTTGCAATTTAACAAACGCAAATCTACTATGGTGATGCGTTTTCTATAAATAAAGGAAACCGTAGGTTTCCTTTAAATCCTTCCCTTTTTTTTTCTTCTTTTTTCTTATAAATATAAAAAAAAGTTTTTATATCTATATTTTTATTTGTTTATGTAAATACAGGCTTTCCATTCTTATATACACCAGCTTCAATTGTAATCTCACCTTCTTCATCCGCCTCATAAATAATACTGTCAATCTCGTTTGCAACGTAGTAGGTTTTACCATTGATTTGAATTTCATAAACGCCATCACCCTCCTCTTCCTCTTCAGCACTTTCTACTACTACAACTTCCTCTTCAACCACAACTTCTTCCTCTTCTTCCTCTTCTTCCTCCTCCTCCTCTTCCTCTTCTTCATCTTCTTCCTCTTCAACCACAACTTCTTCCTCTTTTTCCTCTTCAACAACAACTTCCTCCTCTTCCTCTTCTTCTTTTTCTACGACCTCTTCTTCTTCCTCCTCTTCTTCAACAACAACCTCTTCCTCCTCTTCATCATCTTGTATTATTACAACTTCATCATCTTTCTTAACAAGCTCCTCTACTACAACTTCAACTTTATTTTCTTCATCCGTATCTTCAAATTTTTTGATTTTATGTTCTTCATATTCTGGATACTTTGTAATCAATTCATCCATTGTTTGTTTATGAACAAACACAATTTCATCATCTTCTTCTTCAATAACTAAGGATATATTATCATCATTATCATCATTATCAATAATATCAATAATATCAGACTTAATTTTTGTTTTTTGTATTTTATTTATTTTCTTTTCAAGTTTTGCATTTTTTGATTCTAGGTATTGAATTGCATATTCCAATGAACGAACTCTTTCAATTAACTCCTTGTTTTCCTTTACCAACTCCTTATACATTGGCATTTTCATAAGCAACTTGAGGGTCTTTTGCATTTCTTTGGACGACATTTTCTGGTTATAATTATTTGTTTGGATATCTTTAATATTTTTATAAAAATGTTTTTACAAAAGTTCAATTTTAAGGACAGTATAAATAAAAAGGGAAGCAAAGCAAAATTCGTAGGTTCCCTTAATTTTATGTTTTTCTAATGTATATAATGTCAATCGAAACAAAAACTGATGTAAAACATGAAGAAGTAAAACAAGAAGAAGAAGTAAAGCTTGAAGCAGTAAAGCTTGAAGCAGTAAAGCTTGAAGCAGTTAAACCAGAAGTTATGGACCGCGGTTGCATGAAATGCACAAAAACAACCGCATCTATTTGTAAAACGTGCATTTGTTGCTGGCGTTTTTGCCTAAATTCGTGCGAAGTCGTCATGGATTGCAACATTCGTTGTTGTACTTGCGCCAAACAATGTTTAGAGAGAATTGATTGTGACGAGACTCCCTAATAAAAAGCCTTGAAGCACGAATACGGCTCTATTCCATAAATTTTTCCTTTGAACATCTGTTGGACAAAGAAAAAACTGATCTGACATTCTATTCCGCACGCTAAAATATGTCGATACCACACTTCACCCAACTTCCGCATTTCCATGTTGTTTTTTCTTACAATAAAACCAGTTGCATAATGGATATCGTCCGTTTCCAAAAGGCCTGACCGTATCTGTTCCGCCATATATTGTTCATATCGGTCTCTCTCTGCCTCGTACCTTGGTTGTAACATTGCATTTTTAAACTCACTGCGCGCCGATGGCGGCCACGTGGCACTAATAAACGGGTGACGTGCAATAATCATATCATAATTGCTATATGTAAATGCTTTGGTTGCCAATTCAATGACTTCATCCGTATTCACTTTGAGTGCGCTGTCAAAATAACAAATTGCATCATATCCATTCAGTTCGGGATACATGTAGGGACACGCCTTCAAGTGTTTTGCATCCATTGCATCCGCTGTCAAATTATGTTTTACTGGTACATCAACAAATATGCGGTTCCATCCAGTTTTCTCCAGGTTTGCATAAGTATTTGGATTATTTGTGAAGAAAAAACAGTCATCCAACTTAGGTGATGGCGGAATTTTGTTTCTTTCGTTGGAATCCGCTCCGAAAAAACAAGTGTAGAAAGCAATTTTCATTTATAAAGGAAACTCGTCGTTCCCTTTTAAACCCATACTACACAAATATTTATACCAATATTTTTTGATAAAATAAAAAAATGTATTTGGGTTAAATCTTTTGCCAACTTGGCGGGCACAAATCTTTTGTATTGTGACGTAATGCAGGTCCAAACCATCTTGCCGGATAGCACACAATTTTATTTGGGTCCCGATTAAAATAAGCCCCCCACCAACTAAAACTGCTATTTGCAATTACATTATGTGTGCAACAACTCATCAACAACATTTGTTCCCAGTCTTCTTCCAAATCAGCCTTTACAAATTCCAAGTGTGGAAATTTTTTTGCAAGTATTTGTATGCAAATTTTGATGGTTGTTTCATCATCTTTTTCTCCAAAATAGATTACACGGAATGTGTCCGAACCTACTTGGTCAATAATATGGGTCAATGCGCCCATATAGTACTTAATTGACATAATTGGATGGTGGCTTTGTTTTTCTACGTAGTCTCCCAAACGAAAATGGAGAGAAACCGTTGTTCCAATACCATTTAATAATGTGGTTTTATTGCGAATATCTTCTTGTTTTGCCCTTAAACCAATTAGCTGGATAATAGTTTCATAATGTTTTTCAAAATATTTGTAAGACTGGAAATATCCGTTAAGACAAGCCGATTTTTTTTCTAAATTTACGCGAATTGCAACCATTTCATCATATTCAAATCCCTTCTCTCCAATCTGATGTAAAGAAAAAATGCGAGGATTATCAGTCTCAGTGCGACTCCACGTTGTGTGTGTGAATAATTTATCAAGTAAAGAATACCAATAAGTATGTCGCGTAATTCCCGTTGTGAGCACATCCGAATAGGGAAACAAAAAAACCTTGTTGGCGGAAAGAGCAAGAGAAATAGTTGCAAAGATTTGGAACAATTGGTTTCCTAATCCACCCATCAATTTACAAGAGAGAATTGTCATTATTATAGAATTATATAGACAATTCTATAATTTGTTTTAAGAGAACTTTATACCGGTGAAGATTTAAAATGGGACACCCCGTAGGGGTGTTATTTCAAATCGTTACCGATACCGCTCCATTAATGAATTAAAATGTCCCATTTTAATTCTTCAATGGTGTAAAGGAAACCTACGGTTTCCTTTTTTTGCTTTGCTTATACCTTCCCTTTTAAGGGAACGTAGTTCCCTTATGATCTCTCTTTTTAAAGGAACCAAGAGAAACTTTGCTTCTCTTATGACCATCCTTTAAATTTATTATTAGTATGGGATCATAAGGGAACGACGAGTTCCCTTAAGGGGTAATTCCAAAAGTAGAGAGCATTATATTGGATTTGGTTGGTCCCGAAACCTTCTCACTTTGTCGCTTAACTTTGTATGAACCTATATTGTTCTTACTAGATCCAACATTTAATATCATTTCATCCGTTTCTTCATGCAACTCGGGAAGTATTCTGGTCAAAGGCTTTTCAATTGTCAGCAACATATGTTCAGTCTTCAACAATTTGCGATACTCTTGAATAGAAAGGTTTCCATAAAATTTATCCAATGTGTAATAAGGATTGGGTGCAGGTTTAATATTTTTTGTGTAATTATAAACTTTTCCATAAATTTGGTTTAAAAGATGATAACGTTCAAATTTAGTTGAGTCATCAAGTTTTTCTTTAAGCAAAAAAGCAGCTGCACATTCGGGTCTGCAAAATGATCCATATGCAAAAATGCCAGTATCAGTTTCATATTTGGGAATATAACAAGCTGGATTATCAAATTCAAAGGTGCACCAAAAACAAGAAGATTTCTTATCTAACATGTTGTTTTTGTATAAATTAATTTTTAATTTTTTCAACTTTGCATTAATATCTTTTATATTAATTACATCATCATCATTTTCTTTAGAGTTGCATATTTTGCAAATATATTTACTAGATTCCAAGTCATATGCGTTATTGTTTATTGTTTTGGATTCTCCATACGTGCAGAAATTGTCATTTTCAATTGCATTGTATGTCATTATATTTGGAACGTCAGGATTATAAGAAATTGAGCCAAGTGAGTTTTGTTTGGAAATATATTCTTGCAAATCCTTGAATGAACATTTTAAGTGTAAAATAATATTTGCTAATGGAACCTCAGGAATAAAAGCTTCAACCGGTTTTGCTACTAATTTTCCACCTTTGGGTTTTCGGCCCTTTTTTTTTGAATCATCAATAACTTCTACAACTTCAATTTTAATATTTGGTTGAATTTTTCCTTTTTTCTTTTTGTCTGTGACTTCCATTTTATTCTTTATTTTGAGTTTTTTGTTTAAGTTTTTTATAAATATTATTTTTACTCAATAAAAAAATACTTTTATTTTATTTAATTAATAAATATATATAAAATACAATATTCATATTTTTTATTTTTTATCTTTATTTTTTATCTTTATCTTTTCTCTTCCTCTTCATCTTCCTCATATTCCTCATATTCTTCTTCCTCATATTCCTCATCATATTCCTCATCTTTATACTTTTGGATTCTAAGATTTTCAATTTTGTATTGCATAATTCTTCTTGAAAATGCATCAACTTCTTCTGGTTCCCATAATTCAACAATTTCACCCTCTTCAAAATCGTACTTACCTAAATGAACATCAAGTATTTGTTTTGCATTTTGTTCGAGTAGATTCTTTTTAATATCATAAAAGATAACAAACTCATCAATCATGAATAATTCGGCGGCTTGCATTTTACAATTTGGTTTCAATTTGGTTTCAATTTGGTTTCAATTTGGTTTCAATTTGGTTTCAATTTGGTTTATATTATATCTTTCGTAAAAATACAAAAAAATAGTTCAATTTTACACATTTTTTGTTTTCTTTTTTGTAATTTTGTTTTTATTTATTTTTTCTTTCCGAGTTGATTTGTTTTTAGTTTTATTTTTGGAAACTAAATTAAAGAGGTTATCAAATAAATCATCGTCAATCACTTTAGATTTAATAGGTTTAAAAAAATCATTTATTACCTCATTTTTATCACATTGTAATAATCCAAGAGGTATTTGCAAATCTGTAAAAATATCTATTTTTGTTCCTCCTCCACCCGCAAATTGTTTGTCTAATAATTTAGATATATCATATCCACCACTTATAAAATTATTTTCATTATCTTCTTTGTAATTATTATCATTATTTTTAGATTCAAATACATGCAGTGAATTTAAAATACTCATTTAACAGTATAGTATATAATATTATTATATATTGTACACACAGTAAGTTCCACTAATTTTCATCAGTTTCATATCCACTAGTGTTTTTAAAGCGTCGTCGCAAATCATTGGACTTTTTAATTTCTCTCTTGTCCTTCAAATGTTTGATTATATGTGAAACCTTGTCTTTATCAGAAATAAGTTCCCCTAAACATTTTTCAATGTAGGCAAAGGTAAGTGCTGAATACTCATTTTTTTCATAAAATGAAATAATGCTATCTCCCGTATCTACCTTCTTATTTTCTAAACCTTTGGTTTTCATAAATTCGCAAATTGTAGAGCCAATTTCGGTCTTTTGACTACGCATCTCTTTTAGTTCATGATTTGCTGCACGAATCTTATTGTCAAGAATTGCCCATTTGCGCATATCTTTTTCAAATTCTTCACGAGCCATTATATTATTTATTGGTCAAAAGATCTCATTCATTTTCCGCCTTTTTGTCTCTGTCTGCGACTTTGCCTTTGTCTGCGACTTTGCCTTTGTCTGCGACTTTGCCTCTGTTTCTTACTTTGTCTGCGTCTTCCACCCTTCATTGTTGTTGATGATGGATTTGATGTTGCAATTGCACCATTTTGACCCGCATGCTGCGAACTTGCATCTCCATAAACTGCCTTGGCAAAACTACCTCCACTATCAAAAGCTAATACCATTTGTTATATATTATTACCCAGTATATTTAGTTCTAGCTTTGACAACTTTTTATGAATATTTATCAAATAAAACAAAGTCCCTAAAACTGCCAAAAATAAAAGACCACAATAAACCAATATTAGCAAAATATAAAAATAAATTTCATTATAAATAATTACACCAAATGGTTTAAATATTTGTTTAATTTCGTTTCGAATATTGTCATTTTGCACTAAATCGTATATAAATGATTTCATTTGTTTATTCTAAGTATTTTATTGTCCGAATTGCGACGCAATGCGTATAAACCATTTGTTGGTTTATAATTACTAAAGTATACAATGAGCGATATATTTGACACAAATGCGGATTTTCCATTTAATAAAATAAGTTTAATTACACCTACTAGCATTTCAAGTGGAGTTCATTTTAGCAAAATACTTATTAATAAACGACAACTTTATGTGCAAAGTCCTAAATGCAAAACTAAACAGGGAATTGTTAAATCGGGCAAAAAAATCTACACAGATTTAGTTTTTTCTAATGATGACGAGGAATTTATTCAATGGATTGAAATGCTAGAGCTCACTGTTCGCAATCATATTTATACAAATCGAGAAAAATGGTTTGATATGGATTTAAATGAAGATGACATTGAAAGCTATTTTAGTCCAACTATTAAATTATTTAAATCTGGAAAACAATACATTATGCGCGTAAATATTAATCAGCGTATTGGGAGTTCTTCTTTAAAAATTTACGACGAAAATGAAATTGATGTAGAGATGGAATCAATTAATGAAAACACACCAATGATAACTATTTTAGAGATACAAGGTGTTCGATGTTCTGCAAAGAGCTTTCAAATAGATATTGAACTTAAACAAATAATGGTTTTAAAACCTGTAAATATTTTTGAAAAATGCATCATAAAATCTAAAGAAAAAGATTTAGTAAAAGTTGATAAAGAAGAAAAAAATCTTGAAGAAGAAAATAAAGTTGAAGAAAATAAAAGACATGAAGAAGAAAAGGAAGAAGAAGAAAAGGAAGAAGAAGAAGAAAAGGAAGAAGAACAAGAAAAAAAGGAAGAAGAACAAGAAAAAAAACTTGATGAAATAGAATTAGTTATTGACAATGACAATGACAATGATATTTTAGAAATAAATTTGAATATAAATGAAATTGAGAATTCTGAATCCATCCATTTAAAAGAAAAAACGGAGGTCTATTATCAAATGTATAAAGAAGCCCGTCAAAAAGCCAAGCTTGCAAAATCTTTAGCACTTTCTTCTTATATGGAAGCTCGAAAAATTAAAAACTTGTATATGTTGGAAGATATTGATGATAGCGATGAAAGTGATTTAGACGATTTAGAAAATTAATAGTAAATAATTTTATCAATCCGTAATATATAACTAAGAATGTTTTCTGAAAGTCTAAAAAGTATTCAAAGTGGTTTTTCTAAGTTTGTCACACCTCAGCGATTGTTTATTTTAGTCATCTTTTCTGTTCTTGCGTGGTTTTTGCTTTCTTATTCCGACACTAAATCATTTAATGTAGCTGGTATGGAAACTGGAACTGATTCTAAGCCAGAGACAGGCGGAGCTGCTGCTCCTCCTTCTTCCATTGCAAACCCTAATGAGCTTTTACCTATTGATTCAAACAGCCAGTGGGCTGCTTTGAATCCTGTTAATATGAACCAGGGCTCAATTCTTAACGGTGATATGTTGCAGGCCGGCTACCACATTGGTCTTGATACCATTGGTCAGACCATGAAGAACGCCAATCTTCAGCTAAGAAGTGACCCCATCATTCCTAAGCAAGATGTTGGTCCGTGGAACCAGAGCACTTATGAGCCCGATTACGGACGCATTCCTTTGGAAGTTGGATACGGCCCCTCCCAGTAAGGGGAACGTAGTTCCCCTTTGACCCCTCCTTTACCCTACGACCCCTTCCCTTAAAATACATTTTGTATCATAATAGGGTGTAAGATAAGCCTTGCTTCTCTGAATAACAGTAGGTTTCCTTTAGTATGGGATTATAAGGGAACGACGAGTTCCCTTAGTTCACCTTCATAAATAAAATTCTTAATGTTTTTTATGAATGTTATACCAAGTCATTGTTTTTTTAATAATATTAGTTGTTTATAGCCAAATTATGTTCCAATTAAAAAAAGGCGACGACTTAGAAATATACGAAACAGATTTTACAAATAACAAAGAACTGAATGATAGCGCCAATCTAAAACAACCGTTTCTCTTTTCATTTAGCAATTATGACAATACGTTAAAAGACATTAGTTTAAAACAACTTATTCTGGATTACGGCAGTTTTGACGTCTTTGTCAAGGACAATCGCGACTACTATGCAGATAAACCGTGCAACAGCATTGTTATCACAATGAACGCAGCCGACTTGCTTATGAAAACAGATCCCGACGCCAAATATTACAGTGATGGCAACCAGCATTTTATTGAGGAAACTGGTATCCAAAAATTTTATAACCAGTTTGATAAATATCTGAAACCGACGTTCAATGTTTTTAGCAAATATGATGTAATCTTTGGTTCCGCCGGTGTAACAACGCCGCTCATTTATCACACATATGAACGCCGGTACCTTTATTTAACCAGTGGTAAAATGCAGGTGAAAATGACCCCATGGCGAAGCACCAAATATATGGTTGTTAATAAAGATTACCGAGAATATGAATTTAGTTCGCCACAGGATGTGTGGAAACCACAACCGCAATATACTGGGTTTCAAAAAATGAAATTCTTGGATTTTACCGTGTATCCCGGGCACGTATTGTATGTGCCGCCATTTTGGCATTATAGTATCCAGTTTATGAAAGAAGAAAAAGAAGAGAACCATTTGGTTCACGTCTTTAATTACGGGTCCGCAATGAATGTTTTGTCTAATGTATTTAATTTGGGGCATCATTATTACGAAAAAAATGTTTTGAAGAAGAAGGAAACCGAAGTAGCTTCTTAGGCATCTGATTTGTATTGGTAAATATTTAAAGGGCCGTTTGGATACAATGGTATCGAATTGTAATCAATTTCCACATCTGAAGATTGCAAACGATATTTAGTTGTACCATTTCCGGTAATACCATTCTCTGCAAACGTTTTTTGATTATCGAACACAGTAATCTCCTTAATAAGTTTATTATCTGTTGAATACACATTAATCTGCCAAATACGTCCCCCTCTTTGTTTTTTTGTTGTTCTTCTTCTTCTTCTTTTTGACATACGTTGTCTTTTAGAACGCTTTTCGTTTCTTTGTCTCATTATAAACAATATATAGAAATTTATTCCTAAATAAAAAAATTATGTTAGAAATTTATTTAATTGAATGATTTCAATATATTGCCAACATTTTCCGAAGTAAATGGTGTTTCATCTGTTACACAAAAGTTGTTGATGTCATCCTCGTCATTGGATGGACCACATGATCTTTGAATATCATCGTCGTCGTCATCCAACTGAGCTTGAATACTTGAAGGAGCACATGCTCTTTGTTTTGGTTTTGATGGCGAAAAGCATGTTCTTTGAACATTGTCGTCATCTGAATCCGAATCAAAAGTAAATCGAGAATTATTTGCAACTACTACATTATGCATTCGTTCATCTCCATTGGAAGCTTGTCTTGAACAAGAATACATAAATGCATCACGCGTTCCCAGCGTTTGATATACAATTGCAATATCATTGCACAGATATTTCAATTGAACATTCTCTGTCATATCATTGTTTTTCATATAAGTTTTGATTTCATCCATAACTGATTTCATTTCCGCTTTCAATAAATAGTTATATTGTTTTTCACCATTTGTCGCTTTGTATAATAATTCCAGCGTTCTTTGCCTGTAAAATGCAATTTGTAAGTCTTCATATTTACCTTCAAAATTGACAACATATTGAACTGCACCATTCGATTTTACAACAATCACAAGGTCTTCCGGGGTTTCCGAATATAAATTGAATGTCTTTTTCATTGACCCAGACATATTTCCAACATACAATTCGGATTCCAACGCGTTTGTCTTGTAATTGTATATTTTTCCACCCGCAACTTCAATGGTTACTGCGTCCATGCATTTGTATAAGATACGCTCCAATATCTCTGCATACGCATTTCTGGATTTTTCAATAGTTGCGATGAAATAATAACTGCTGTCTTTTGTATTACTTAATGCTGCAAATATTCGAGGGTTATGTCCAACGCCAAATCCAATAAATGTATTGATTGCATTTTTGTCTACGCATTCCGCCAGTGCTACTGGGTGTTTAATTCCGGCATTTGCATCGCCATCGCTCAAGAATATATTGTATTGTTCAGGGCCAGTAGTGTGCATTTTTTGTAGGGCTCGGCCAATGTCTGTTTCGTCTTCACTGTATATATTTTTCAGCTTTCCGATTAACTCATCTAAGTTGGAACTTAGAACGGGTGTTGCCTCAAATATCGTTTTAACACGGGTGCTGAATGTTTTTACGCTGACCGATATGTTTCCTTCGGGGCAGTTTTCCTCGATAAATCGCAGAACTCGTTCAGTTACGAAAAGCACTTGTTCCAGTTGGGTATTTCCGTCACTGCATTTTCTGTCCATTGAACCGGAAACATCAACCATTAAGTGGATGGTTTTTTTTTCGCTGGAAATTTGGACTTTTTTCAATTCCAATTCGAATGTACCAAAATGTTTTAGTGGAATTTTAGGTTTTTTATTTTCTTCTTCTTTTTCGTCATCTGATTCGGATTGCGGCTCAATATTTTGAAAAATTGTTTGAATTGTAAGATTTGTATCCACCGTAAGATTTGGTGCATCAACTGGGTCTTTGACAACGGGGTCTTCAATAATGGTTTCAGCTACTAAGCTGAGATGCATTTTGATTTCGCTCTTCTCAATATTTGGTGATTGCATTTTATTAGATTGTTTTATGAAATTAATTTTTTACTAAAAATTAATTTCAATTTTACACCAAAAAATGATTGGAATTCTTTTTTCTTTTATTTGTTTTTCTTAGTTTTTTTATTTTCTTCAAACCTAACCCACTTGATTTTCTCAACAGTTCTCTCATTTTATCGTTTTTTGCTACATCTAACGGTGTTACACCGTATCCATCTGAATATTTCTTTGGGG
>Ga0315906_10007574_pt1 | contig 13188 bp, 11 predicted proteins | sample LakEriMetagenome_4_FD_203526 | JGI IMG/M metagenome (GOLD analysis project Ga0315906, IMG submission 203526) | Freshwater fungal communities from buoy surface, Lake Erie, Ohio, United States - Buoy 2 MA122 | ecosystem: Environmental > Aquatic > Freshwater > Lake > Lake biofilm | place: USA...
AATCCCCCAGTCGGGAACCAAACATTCGCTAAATGTGAGTGTGTGTCTAGGTGTTGTCTTATGGGAGTTGTACCGAAAATAAAAAAGGGACCTTAATTAGGTCCCTTTTTTATTGTTGTTGGTTTTGGCTTAGCGACCAAAGGAGAAGTCAACCCGACGATCCATAGCTGAATTGCTTGGGTCAGCCATCGGGGTTTGAGAACCTTTTGATTCAACGGTGATACGACTTTCTTCAATTCCGTAAACCTTGACAAGATGGTTCTTAACAGCTTCAGCCCTGCGCAGACCCAGACGCTGGTTGCTGGACTCGTCGCCTGAGCGGTCAGCATTTCCGGTGATTACAACTTTCAAACTTGGTTTAGCTTTCATGGCTCTTGCCACGATCAGGACTCGATCTTTGTATACCTGCTTGATTGCAGTAGAGTTCACATCAAAGAACACTGATGGCAAGTAGGAACTACCAGAAGCACCGGCAGCACCAGCTGCACCTGAAGCGCCTGATGATCCGTCTACTCCGGTTCCCGATGCTCCGCCACCATAAAGGGCATTCTCAATAGATGTTCCTTGGAAGTTTACCAATGAGCCAGTTGGGGTGTTTGGCTCCAAGTCTTTTCCATCTGGAACGCCGTCACCGTCTGTATCAATTTCAATACCGTTTTCATTGACTTTAGCTCCACGCAAACTGAATGGATCACCATCCTTGTGGTCAGCAATACCATCACCGTCTGTATCTATAGCCGTACCATCACCGTATACCTTTATTCCTTCTTCGGTTGAATTGTCTTTGTCGAAGATGTCAGAAACACCATCCTTATCCTTGTCGCCGCTCAAAAGATCGACGCGATCCTTTACATCAGCCAAATCATTGTATACAACCTCCATGGGGTTAATCCACTCCATGGCCTTATTGTTCTTGCCGAAAGTATAGTTGGCTCCAAGCTTCATGAACATATAGGCATCGTTCTCGGTGATTGGCTTGTCGACAAGGTCAACATTGTCGGTAAACAATTTACGATAATCAAGACTTAATGCCACATCGACTTTGCCGACTTGGTACTTGAAGCCGATTCCAAAAGGTATGTTGATGGTTGTTTGGGAGCCAGAGGATAGAATGGTGTCTTTGCCTGCATTTGAACCAATGTTGTCAACCTGTCCAGTCAAATCTGAGTTGTAGTTGGTTATTCCTGCTCCCAATGACATGAACAAGTGAAAGCGTTTATCGCGTTTAAGGTGGGATATGTTTCCAAAAGTATAAACACCTTCCAGGGCAAGGTCAATCACGGGCGATTCCACTTCAGCGTTATTCAAGCGTAGGGTGCCCCCGGTCTGCACATCGTCAATTTTCTCAAAACTAGGACCGGATTTTAAAGTTCCATACATACCGCTCAGACGAAGTCCAACCGAGTGGGTAAGCTGTTTGTTAACCTGGATTCCAAATCCTGGTACGAAATCAAAACCTGAAATGGCCTTATCCTCATTGGTAGTGTCCTTGACATCCCCAAAGAAGAATGTATTGCCAAATGAAATACCTACAGACCATGTATCATATGCCTTTGCTGTTGGCAAGCCATATTTACCTGACCCCGTGTTTTCTTGACCAGATGCTGAGGTTGTTAAGGCCCCAAGGATCAATAAAGACAAAATAGATTTGATTTTCATGGTTTGGATTTTTGTTCGGTTTTTATGATTGACTGCAATATTAAACAAATGTTTGAAATTCACACATATCCGTGTTTATAAGATATCCACATTCAATTATTTTCCAAAATCATGGTGGCCAACCTTTCAAAGTCGGTTTCTGAGTTCACAAAATCTAATCGTGATGTATTGATAATCAATTTATTAATACCATTATCTGTATTTAGGAATTTACGGTAGGCATCCGACAATTGTTCTAGATATTGGGGAGCTATGGCGTTTTCGTAGCTGCGACCTCTTATAGAAATATTTTTACTTAACCGGTTGGTATCACTATCCAGGTAAACAAGTTTATCTGGGACAGGCAGCTTTTCAGCCATGATTGAGAAGAGCGAATCAAATAATTCGAGCTCAGCCTCGGGTAAGTTTACAGATGCAAAAAGCTTGCACTTATGTATCAGATAGTCGGATATGATGATTTTATCGGGATGTGCGGCAAAGCAGCTGGTCATTTGTTTGTACCGGGCAGCAAGAAACGACAACTCCAGGGGAAATGCGAACTTATTCGGGTCTTCGTAAAACCTTGGTAAAAAGCTGTTCTCAGCAAATTCTTCCAACAAAGGAACAGCTTTAATCCGTTCGCATAGTTTGTTCACCAAACTGGTTTTACCTGCTCCAATATTTCCTTCTATGGCTATGTACATGATAAACAGTTCAATTGCTTTACTTCAAGTGGGTCTGTACATTCTTCTAGCAACTCCAGTACCGTTTTATTTAAAATAGGATGAACAAAATTCGGTACTATTTGGGACATTGGAAGCAAATTGAATCGCCTGAAATGTGCCCTTGGATGTGGAATTGATAGGGTAGTGGAGCTCAAAATTAATTCATCAAAAAAGATGATGTCAAGGTCAAGCGTTCTGGGTCCATTTTCAAATCGGGTGTTCTTACCATGATGAAGTTCCACATCTTGCAGCAAAATCAACAATCGATAGGGATCCATATCGGTTCCGACCAATAAACTTTGATTCAAAAATGTCCTTTGAAGCTCATTACCCCATGGGTCAGACCTAAAAACAGCTGATTCAGCTAGCATCTGAGCTCCCGATTCCTTGATAAAAGTGCGTGCGCTTTCGAAAACGCAAATCGTGTCACCGATATTCCCTCCAAGCATGATAACGGCCTGGTGTTTTGATGGATTCATTCAAGCAATATTACCCAACAAAACTGCGATTTTATTACGAAATTTGAGGACAGATATAAAATCATTTTAAATGAAACAATTCTTCAAGACCGTTCTCGCTTCCATGCTTGGTGTTTTCCTTAGCACCATCGTACTGTTCCTTTTTTTTATCATTCTCTTGGTAGGTGTGGTATCCTCTCTTGAATCCGGTGAAACGGCCACCATTGAATCGGAATCCATTCTTCATCTGAAATTATCCGGTGATATTTTGGAGCGTTCAAATGATAATCCATTCTCAAACTTCAATCCCTTATCCCCATCTCTTGAAAAGGCCGATGGGTTGGATGAAATAATTGAGTCTATTGAAAAAGCATCAAGGGATGAAAAAATAAAAGGTATTTATCTCGATGTGGAATCGATTGGAGCTGGAATGGCTACCATGGAAGAGATACGCGTTGCCTTGGAGAAATTCCGAAAGTCCGGAAAATTCATCTATTCATATGCAGACATCTATATGCAAGGGTCTTACTACCTGGCCTCAGTGTCTGACAAGGTGTGGTTGAATCCTGAAGGGGCATTTGACTTTCGAGGTATGTCGGCATCCATACCATTTTTCAAGGGAGCATTGGAGAAGCTCGAGGTCAAGCCAGAAATCATCCGCCATGGCAAATTCAAGAGTGCTGTGGAGCCATTCATGCTGGACAGGATGAGCGATGAAAACAGGGCTCAAACGGCAGTGTATGTTGAGTCTTTGTGGAGCCACTATATCAAAGGAATCTCAAAGTCAAGGAACATTCAGGCCGACTCGCTCAAATCCTATGCAACCAACCTGAAAGTGAAGTTTGCTCAAGATGCCATAGACCTTGGATTGGTCGATTCATTGGCCTACAAAGATGTCTTTTTACAAACACTTTGCTCTAAAACAGGCAAGGAAAAGATAGATGATCTTGAACTGGTCAGTTTGTCGACCTACACCAATGCCAAAGATCCAGGTCCGGAAAAGGATCCAACAAGGGATAAGGTAGCCGTTGTTTATGCCGTCGGTGACATTGTTTCCGGTAAGGGGGCTGATAATGAAATCGGTTCTGAAAGCATGTCAAAAACCATCAGGAAGATACGGTTGGACAAGAACATCAAAGCGCTTGTACTTCGGGTGAACTCCCCCGGCGGCGACGCATTGGCATCTGACATCATTTGGAGGGAATTGGAGCTTCTCCGCAAGGAAAAGCCATTGGTTGTTTCAATGGGTGATGTGGCAGCTTCTGGAGGATATTATATCAGTTGTAATGCTGATTCCGTGTTCGCACAACCCAACACCATAACCGGTTCCATTGGGGTTTTCGGATTGATGTTCAACGCCCAGGATATGCTAAGGAACAAGTTGGGAGTAACATTTGATTCGTACAACACGGGGCCATATGCTGATATGGGCTCCATGACCCGTCCGTTGACGGATTCCGAAAGGGCCATTATGCAAAGCTATGTTGAGAAGGTATATGAGACTTTCACAGGAAGGGTTTCCAGCGGACGTGGTATGAGCGTTGCCGAAGTTGACTCCATAGGACAAGGCCGTGTCTGGTCGGGACAAGATGCACTTAGGATCGGATTGGTGGATGCCCTGGGTGGTTTGAACGATGCAATCGCAGTGGCTGCAAAACGGGCCAAAATCGAAAACTATCGGCTTGTATCTTACCCGGAGGTAAAAGACCCATTGGACCAGTTTATAGAAGAAATGGGCACAAATACACGCGCAGATGCCATGAATGAGATGCTTGGACCCGTGATGGAACTACTCAACCAGGTAAATCGAATCAAAAGGATGAACGGTATTCAAGCCCGCTTCATTTACGATCGCATTCGTTATTGATATCTTATGACCAATCGTGAGATAGCCGATCTTTTTTCCCAAACGGCCTCTTTGATGGAGCTTCATCTTGAAAACGAATTCAAGTCGAAGGCACTTCGTAATGCCGCTTTTACAATCTCCAGACTCGAAAAGCAGATTTCTGATATGGATTCGGATGAACTTTCATCCATCAAAGGTATCGGGAAAAGCTTAGCAGCAAAGATTGTCACTGCGAGCACCACTGGGACATTGGAGGAATTGGAAGAGCTTACCACCAAAACCCCGATAGGAGTGATCGAGCTTTTGGATGTTAAAGGACTAGGTCCTAAGAAAGTCGCGGCACTTTGGCGTGGCTTGGAAATTCAATCACCTGGCGAATTGTTGTATGCCTGCAATGAGAACAGATTGGTTACGCTCAAGGGGTTTGGGGAAAAAACACAGTTCGAGATCAAGCAGAATCTCGAGTATCTTGCATCTCACAAGGGTTATTTCCATTTTGCAAAGGCAGAAGCATTTTTTCTGGATTTTCAAAATAAACTGAAGGAAAAGGGATTCGAAGGGGAATTGATACCGGTAGGTGATTTCAGACGATGCTGCGAGGTGATTAAGGAGATCCGTGTTATCGCTGAATTGTCATTTTCACAAGCAATTGATCTAGGGGAATTGATAATGACTCAAGGATTTGAATTCAATCAAATAGGAGCTCGTGATTTCCAAATAAGATGCTCCAATGGCCCTGTTGTTTCATTGGGGATATTCGATGCAATTACCGGTTATGAGTATTTCATTGAAACCGGACCCAAGCAACATGTCGATTTGGTGGTTTCCCGTTTGGATGGCTCCTCGGGGCTATCCGACGAACAATCTGTTTATGAGAAAGCCGGATTGGCTTTCGTAGAACCTGAAATGAGGGATTTGGAGGATTGCTTCAATGTGAAACACCTCTTAGCTGCAGATTCCTTGGTTAACGTCAGTGATCTAAAGGGATGCCTCCACAACCACACAACATATAGCGATGGAGCTTCAACTTTAAGGGAAATGGCAGATGCCTGTATTTCAAACGGTCTCCAGTATTTGGCAATCTGTGATCATAGCCGCTCGGCATTTTATGCTGGTGGGCTGTCAATAGAACATGTTTCCAAGCAGCATGCCGAAATTGACACATTGAACGCAAAGCTGTTTCCCTTCAGGATTTTCAAAGGCATAGAGTCCGATATCCTGAGCGACGGATCTTTGGATTATCCTGATGAGGTTTTGAAAACGTTTGAAGTTGTGGTGGCCTCGGTACATTCGGGCCTGAGCATGACTGAGGAAAAAGCTACCGAGAGGATCATCAAGGCGGTTGAAAATCCGTTTACAACGATACTTGGTCACCCAACCGGCCGACTTCTTCTTTCTCGCAAAGGTTACCCCCTAAACCATCGAAAAGTAATCGAAGCATGTGCTTCCAACGGCGTTGCAATTGAATTGAATGCACATCCGTACCGATTGGATATTGATTGGAGGTTTTTGCAATTGGCAATGGAATTGGGGGTACCCATCTCCATTAATCCGGATGCCCACCATACCAATGGCATCAATGACATGCGTTATGGCGTTTTGGTGGCAAGGAAGGCAGGGGTGCCGGCATCCGCTGTGCTGAACTCCAAATCCTTGTCGCAGTTTGAAAGTTGGCTTGGTCTTTGTTGATTTTCGTATTTTGGCATTTTAACCACTAGTTCCCACATGCCCATTCTCAATTCAATCGTTTCCTGGGTGATAAAGCAACGCATCCATCAGATGGAGTTGTTTTTGAAATACCCTTGTGAGGTACAGGAGGAATGGTTCCGAAAACTGATAGAAGCGGGACGGTTTTCAGATTGGGGAAGGGTTCACGATTATGCGAATATCAAAACTGTCAATGATTTTCGCTACAAGGTGCCCATTCAAGATTACGAATCCCTAAAGCCATGGATCAATCGACTTCGTTCTGGTGAGCAACGTGTGCTTTGGAACACCGAAGTCAAGTGGTTTGCCAAGTCGTCTGGAACCACCAGCGATAAAAGCAAGTTCATACCCATAACGGACGAATCACTCGAGGAGTGTCATTTCAAGGGTGGAAAGGACCTGTTGTCCATTTATTGCAACAACCATCCCGACACCGGGTTGTTTAACGGTAAGCTATTGTCTTTGGGTGGAAGCCATCAGCAGGGTTCCTACGACAGTAATGTTTTTTATGGCGATTTGTCGGCCATTCTAATCCAAAACCTACCTACATGGATTCAGGTTTTCAGGACTCCTGACATCTCAATTGCTCTTATGGACGAATGGGAATCCAAAATCGAGCAAATTGCATTGACCACCATCAACGAGGATGTTACCAACATTTCCGGAGTGCCCTCTTGGACATTGGTTCTTTTGAATCGTATTCTTGAAATCAGCGGTAAAAGGGATATTTCCCAAGTTTGGCCCAATCTTGAGCTTTTTGCTCATGGTGGAGTCAGTTTCGCCCCATATCGCAAGCAATTCAATGATTTGATACCAAATCCGAGGATGAACTATTACGAGACGTATAATGCATCCGAAGGGTTTTTTGGATTGCAAGACCGGCACGGAGCCAATGATATGCTTTTGATGTTGGATTACGGGGTTTATTATGAGTTCATCCCTATTGAAGAGATCGAATCGGATAACCCCAAGGTGCTTTCGCTTCATGAGGTTGAAACAGGCAGGAATTACGCATTGGTTATTTCCACTAATGGTGGATTGTGGAGATATAAGATAGGGGATACTATCACATTCACATCAAAGTACCCATTCAGGATACGAGTAACTGGAAGGACGGCCCATTACATCAATACCTTCGGTGAGGAGTTGATCATCGATAATGCTGAAAAATCCATCTCGGAAGCCGCAAGAAGGACCTCATCTGTTGTACGTGAATACACTGCTGCACCTGTTTTTTATTCAGGGAAAACCTCTGGAGCCCATGAGTGGCTGATTGAGTTCGAACAGTTACCGGAGCAAATGGATGAGTTTGCGCTAATCTTGGATTCGGAACTCAAAAAAAACAATTCCGACTATGAAGCCAAAAGGTACAAGGATATGGTGCTAAGGGCTCCTATTATCCAGGTTGCCCCAAGTGGCACTTTCTATGAATGGCTTAGAAAGAAAGAAAAGCTTGGTGGACAACACAAAGTTCCACGGCTGTCCAATGAAAGGAAGGTCTTGGAGGAGATTTTACAACAGGTTTCACAAGGCTCAGAGGAATGAAAAGTGTCATTGCACTGATGTTATTGCTTTTCCAAATGCATTTGGTTTCATATTGCGTTGAGCCAGATACCGTATTTGTGCTTTCATCCAACGACAAGGGATGGGATGTGGATGATTTAGGTAACCTTTATGTTTACGATAATTACGAATTGCGCAGATATAATCGAGACAAGGAATTGACCGCAACCTTTAGCAGTCGTGAGTTCGGCCCCATTGGATCTTTGGATGTTGTTGATCCGTTGCGTCCTGCATTGTTTTATCCAATGTTCACTAAGATCATTGAACTCGACCAATCGCTTTCCATTTCAGCCACTTGGTCACCTGAAATTGGAGCTCGAGCATCAAGTCTTATCGGATCCAGGTCGGCTGGACAAGGGTATTGGATATACGATGATTTGGATCGAAGACCAGTGAAATTTGATCAGAACGGAAAGCCCCTTCTACAAGGCACCTCCTTATCATCGATAGAATCAGGTAATGTACTCATCAGCGAAATTCTTTGTAACGGGCAGTGGATGGTTTTGAACGACAAATCGTTTGGCTTTTTCGTTTACGACCAATATGGCACCTTTTCCTTTAAATTGTTTTCTCCTGGCAACCAATTGGCAGGTATTGGCAAAGGTGATTTGTATTATCTAACAGAAAAGGGGTTGATAAAAAGGAATTTTAGAACTGGATTTGAAACAACATTTCCAATCAATTTGAAAAATGATTCATCTTCAGTCAAGGTGAGAAATGAAAGGATTTTTGTCCAATTGGGTAAGGTAATATTGGAATATCGCCTCTGATTCCGATTTTATTTTTATTTTAGCAGTCCCCATCTAATTAACCGATTTCAACATGCATATTGCCATTGCCGGGAACATCGGTTCCGGAAAAACGACCTTGACCACTTTGCTATCAAAGCAATTCAAGTGGGAGCCCCATTATGAGGATGTTGAAGACAATCCCTACCTGAACGATTTTTATGAAGATATGCAGCGTTGGTCTTTCAACCTGCAAATCTACTTTTTGAATTCCCGTTTCAATCAGGTGGCTAGGATAATGAAATCCAGCAAAACCATCGTCCAGGATCGTACAATCTACGAGGATGCTTACATCTTTGCGCCCAACCTGCATGCGATGGGACTGATGACCACCCGTGATTTCAATAACTACCAGGATCTTTTCAAGTTGATGACAGAGTTCATTAAACCACCGGATTTGTTGATTTATTTACGCGCCTCGGTTCCCTCCCTGGTCCGACAAATTGAAAAGCGGGGTAGGGCATATGAAAACTCCATCCGAATCGATTACCTTAAAAGATTGAACGAGAGATATGAGGGTTGGATTTCAGGATACGAGCACGGAAAGATGCTGGTTATAGATATCGATGAGATCAACTTTGCCGAAAATGCCGAACACCTAGGCATGATTGTGAATCGGGTGAACGCAGAGTTGAACGGATTGTTCTAGTCAATTTTTGTGACAATTTCTTTATAGCATTTCGATTCTGTTGAGATGCTTAGGACGTAGTTGCCAGGTTCAAGTGTTTCTGTTTCCATACTAAACTCATTGGAAAAACAATCCAGGGATTTAGTAAGGACAACTCTACCAAACATATCTGTCAGGATGGCTTTGCCATGGTCCCTGCAAAAGTTGCCTGACGTATTTTCTACAGCCAATTGACTTTTTACCGGGTTTGGGTATAAACGAATATCTTCTTCAAAAAAAAGGCTTTCATCGGCTCCGGTTGTTTGAAATTCACATATTCGAACCAACCATATGTCTCCCTCTCCCCAATTGGTTTGGGACTTGTAACCGCCAACGCTTGCTTCGGTGTAATTTACATTGACAAAACAAATTGAGTCAGTAGCAACGGCGCTGCCCTCTTCATCATGTCCGGTGGAAAATATGGTTTTGTCCCAAACCACCATTCCGCTCGAATCCGTTTTAACCACCCAGCTTTGTTCCAATCCTATGTTGGCCTCCGTTTTATTTCCGCTGATGGATGAGTAAGACTCGCCACTTATCAGTAACCCAAGATCCGGTGTCTCTTGAATCCTGGATAAGTCCTCTGATGCCGAACCACCTATTGTATGATCCCACAGAATCGCACCTGAACCAGATGCTTTGATGATCCAACGATCACTGGTGGTCAAATTTGGATCCAAGTTAGGTTCTGATTTTTCGCCATTGTTGTCGGAAAATGATTGACCACCCATCACAATGTTGTTGTCTGCAGTTACGATTAGGTCAAATAGCCAATCAATCTGGCTGCCACCATATGTTTTGTCCCAAATCTTATTGCCTAAACCATCTATTCTCAAAACCCAGTAATCCCATAGCCCTCTACAATCATCGCTTTTTTCAGAGCCAATCCCGGATTGTGAGTATCCACCGATGATGAAATCCCCGTTATCCGTAATGTCAACTGCCGTTGCGAAATCGTTGTCGGGTCCGCCATAACGGTTTTCCCAAATCAAATTTCCTTGAGCATCCAGGCGTATCACCCAATAATCCCAGAAACCCCTACTGGCTTGGGTAATATCGCCGCTTATTCCGGAAAGGGAAGATCCTGAAATCAAATAACCCAGATCAGGTGTTTGAATAATATCTCCTAGTAGCTCTAAGGAATTCCCTCCAATTCGCTTGTCCCATTCCTTATCCCCGTTAGCATTCGTTTTTACAATCCAAAAATCAATTGATTGCTGAGTGGTGTCCCAGTTAGGCTGGCTCTTGTCTCCACTTATACCCGAAAATGAGTTGCCTGCCAGGATGTATCCTCCATCCATTGTTTCCAAGACCTTGACAAGAACTTCCGATTCATTTCCTCCATATCTATTATCCCAGATCTTATTACCGTTTTGGTCTAATCTTATAATCCAATAATCAGAAGTTGTTAGCGTTGAGTCCCAGTTGGGGTGAGTCTTATCCCCATCGGCATCAGAATTGCTTGTAGCTCCAATGATAAAACCTCCCATAGTGGATTTTTCGATATATGATGGAGAGTCATCCAATGTACCACCGATGCGGACATCATAATCCTTATACCAGCTCTGCCCATTCGAATTAGTGAATTTCAGGCAGGTATAAATCAAAATAGAACTAAGTATCAGAAGGCGATTCATCTTGTTGCAACTTATTTATTGGGAAGGATTAATCAAAAGGATTTAGTTCTCAAATCATTGTGAAAATTATGAACAATTGGCAATAATAATGGTTTTTCATTTAGATAATTTTGATATCTTGCATTCACAAACATCAGTATAAAGAAGAGCTGAATCATGATTGAAATGGCAAAAAAAGTTAAATACGAACTGGAGTTCGAGATGCACAGCTCACCAAGGATTTTGTTTGGTTTTTTATCGACACCTTCAGGACTTTCAGAGTGGTTTGCAGACAATGTATCGTTCAAGGATGGTATTTATTCATTTGAATGGGATGGTGTTGAATCCAAGGCCGTCATCGACCATAAGAAGGACAACTCCATTGTGAAGTTCAAGTGGGTTGACGATCCAGACAATGGCTTTTTTCAGTTTGAAATTCGTACGGATGAATTGACTTCAGATGTCGCGCTTTTGGTGACCGATCATTGCTTGGCCGAGGACATTAACGAAGCCAAATTGCTTTGGGATACCCAGCTTCACAACCTGAAGCAGATTATCGGATCTTGATTAAACCTGATTCAGATACGTCCTTTATAAATTGTATGCACTGGTTTGTCAATGACTGACTATCGTTCAGTGCTATTGTCTTTGTAAGACGCAGATACCCTTGGTCAATCATTATAGTGGGCGAAAACTCGCTGATTGGTTTGTACAGTGTCGGGTCGTAATGATTTATGAACGGGTTTTTTCCACTAAGGAAATACCAGTCTTTCTTTTTCAATTCATTGCTTTTCGACATATCCAAGATATCCATGAACTCTCCTGAAACATGGAGATTGATTGACAATGGATGGCCCCAAATGAAAATATGCCTGAAAGCAAGAATGGATTTTTTTTCAAACAATGCGGGTGCATCAAGAACCATCCATGGCATACCCTGATAGTTTTCTCCCCTGCTGATTTTTCCGCGCTTGTCTTTTACTATTTCAGGAACTATGTTCTGGATTTCTGTGGATGAAATGCATCTTTCCAGTTCCAGCATGGCATTGTTAACAGATTGCAGGAGTGCGTTTTTCCGAATGATATAATCTTTGGATGAAATGATTTTCAGGTCGTTATCAGAAAAAAGGGAATTGTTATCTTTATGCTCCATAAGCTTGATGTTCACTTGTTTGTGTTCAAATTTACTTCTTGCAAATCTCGTGTGTACTAATAAACTCCAACAAGTTTGAAAAAGTTAAATAAACTTGTAATAAAGTCGTTTTTTGCACCATTTGCAGCCACCTTTTTTGTGGTGCTGTTCATGTTGCTCATGCAATTCCTCTGGAAGTATATAGATGACCTTGTTGGTAAAGGATTGGAATGGTATGTGATTGCTGAACTATTATTTTATGCCACTGCAACACTGGTTCCTCTTGCATTGCCATTGGCCATTTTGGTTTCCTCCATCATGACCTTTGGTAACCTTGCCGAAAATTACGAGATCGTAGCAGCCAAGTCTGCTGGAATCTCTCTTCATCGCATCCTTCGACCCATGATTGTGGTAGCCATTCTGATCAGCTCTTGCGCCTTTTTGTTTTCCAACTACATGCTTCCCTACACGAACCTTAAAATGGGTTCCTTGCTTTATGATGTACGCCAGCAAAAACCGGCATTTTACATCAGGGAAGGAGTGTTTTATAATGGAATAGATGGTTATTCCATCAAGGTTGGTAGCAAAGGACAGGACAATTCCACACTTAAAGACATCATGATTTATGACCATTCAGCTATGAATGGAAACACCAAGGTTGTAGTCGCCAGGAAGGGTTCAATGAAAATGTCCGATGACGAGAAGTTTCTTCTGGTTTCGCTTGACGAAGGAAACTCGTACGATGAACAAGCTCGTTCAAAGAATGCTCCTGGTCAGCCATCGACCCAATTGCTCCGATCATCCTTTGACCATTATGAGTTTCGATTCGATTTGTCATCTTTCAAATTAGCAAGGACCAATGAAGAGTTGTTCAAGGATAATTTTCAAATGTTGAATTTAAGCCAATTGAGTTCATCACTAGACAGTTTTCAAACGGAAATGAATAAGAGGGTCAATGAAAGCGCAGAATCCGGCAAGAGCTACCTGATGTCATTTCGTGAAGGACTGATGAATGACAATTCCGTTGAATTCGATTCTGTTAAATGGA
>Ga0315906_10007577_pt1 | contig 13186 bp, 11 predicted proteins | sample LakEriMetagenome_4_FD_203526 | JGI IMG/M metagenome (GOLD analysis project Ga0315906, IMG submission 203526) | Freshwater fungal communities from buoy surface, Lake Erie, Ohio, United States - Buoy 2 MA122 | ecosystem: Environmental > Aquatic > Freshwater > Lake > Lake biofilm | place: USA...
CTTTTTGAGGACTATCGAAAGCTCACAGGTGTTTATGACAAGCTTGTATCTGTTGAAATGATCGAGGCCGTGGGGCTTGATTTTCTGGATACCTATTTTGAAAAATGCTCAAGCCTTCTAAAGCCAGAAGGAATCATGGTTCTTCAAGCGATCACGATTCGTGATCAATATTATGATAATGCTAAAAAGTCTGTGGACTTCATTCAACGCCATATTTTTCCAGGAACAGGTATTCCATCTGTCAGTGCCATGATGAGCTCAGTAAAAAGCAAAACAGACTTTGTACTTGTTGAACAAAAAGATTTTGCGGAAGACTACGCTCAAACACTCAAGGATTGGTCAGTCCGCCTAACAGAGAAGAAACTAGAAATAACCAAACTAGGCTACCCAGATTTCCTCTATCGCCTTTGGCAGTATTATTTCTCTTACTGTGAAGGTGGATTCCGCGAGCGGGCCATTGGCCTTTCTCAACTTACATTAACAAAACCTAATTACCGTAACAGGAGCCTTCTATGATTGAACATTTTATTAAAGCAATGGAAAAAGGACAGATTCCTGATACGGCCATACGTTTTGGAATCCGTAAACTTTGTAAACAGCGTCTTGCTGAACTCCATACGCCCTCTTTGGCAGAAAAACAGCAGAAGGCAGAGGACTACCGCCACAGCTTAATCAGCTCTCCCCTAGCTGTTCACACTAAAGATGCCAATGAACAGCATTACGAGCTACCACCAGAGTTTTTTCTTCATGTCTTAGGGAAGAACCTAAAATATAGTTCATGTTTTTATGACAAAGACACAAAAACATTAAGTGCTGCTGAAGATCTTGCTTTGAAAATCAGTTGTGAGCGCGCCCAAATTAAAGATGGCATGAGAATTCTTGAACTGGGCTGCGGCTGGGGTTCGCTTACCCTATTTATGGCGAAGAATTTTCCAAATTCTAAAATTGTGGCCATTTCAAATTCGGCTCCACAGAAAGCCTTTATTGATGGAGAAGCGGCCAAAAGAGGCCTGAAAAACGTAATGGTACTCACAAGAGACATTTCTCAACTAGAAAGCCTCGCCGTTGAATTTGAATCATTTGATAGAGTGATGAGCATTGAAATGTTCGAGCACTTTAAAAACTATGAAAAGCTTCTCGCAAAAATCTCTGACGTTCTTTCTCCAGAAGGAAAGCTTTTTGTACATATTTTCACCCATAAAGAATACTCATATCCATTTGAAGTTGAGGGTGAAGATAACTGGATGGGAAAATATTTCTTTACCGGTGGTCAGATGCCTTCACATAATCTTCTCTACTCGTTTCAAAAGAATCTTTATCTTGAAACTTCTTGGGCATGGGATGGTATTCATTATCAAAAAACGTCCGAAGACTGGCTTAAAAATATGGATGAAAACGCTGAAGTTATCATGGATCTCTTTAAGAAAACTTATGGCAATGAAAGTAAAGAGTGGTTTAATCGTTGGCGCGTATTCTTCATGTCATGCGCAGAACTTTTTGGTTACGATAAAGGACAAGAATGGGGCGTTTCTCATTACCTCTTTTCAAAAAGATCTTAATTCTTTTGGCACTCAGCCTTTTTAACAAGGTTGGGGCAAAAGAAATTGCAGATGTAAAAATTCTCCCAACTATCAGTTGTGATGGGAAGGAAATACCCTTGTCTGGTGCGGGGCTCAGAACGGCAACAATTTTAAAAATTAAAATCTACGTTCTCGCCCTTTATTCACAAACTCCTATTAGGAAGGGCAACGGCACGGAATTGGAACAAAGGCCAATATGCTTTGATCTGACATACCTTAGGGACTTTGATAACGGAGATGTTGATAAGGCGTGGAAATATCAATTTGAGGAAAGTGCCGAGCATAAATATGACAATTTTAAAAATGATTTAAATGAGCTCCAAAAAATATTTGGAGGGATAAAAGATCAAAGAAATCAGTTCATAGAATTCACTGAGGAAACCTCAAAGTTTTATGAAAATGGTAAACTGAAAGGTGAAATCAAAGGTAAGGATTTTCAAAAAACATTCTTATCTATATGGTTTGGAAAAAATCCACCAACAGAAGCATTAAAAGAAAATCTATTAAAAGGTTCGGGGAAGTAATTAGAATGAGTATAAATATAATTGCCTTTTTATTCTTCTTATTTGGCTATGTTGTGAACATGTATTACATCAGCATCTTGTACCATCGTGGCTTAACTCATAAAGCCGTTTTGATGGGACCAAAATTAATGGCTTGGCTTGGAATGACTGGTTCTTGGTTTACTGGTCTTGACCCAAAAACATGGGCCTGCATGCACAGACTGCATCACTCTCATTCAGACACACAACTTGATCCTCACAGCCCAACAACTTACGGCGTTCTCGGGGTGTGGGTCGGACAGTATAAGTCTTATTTGAATATCCAAAAAGGACTTCTGAAAGATGAGAAAGAATTCACAGACATCGTTTCAGACATTCCTTTTGATGTGAGTTTTATCTATAAAAATAATCTTTCTTGGCTCCCCTATCTTGTTCATGGTGCAGTAGCCTTTCTTCTTGGAAATATCTTTCATCACTTTTGGGTAGGTGCCGGCTATTTTCTAGGTATGATGAGCCACCCAGTTCAAGGCTGGATGGTAAATGCACTTGCTCACCGATACGGCAAACGCAACTTCGAGACAAATGATCAATCGACAAATAATACTTTTGTTGGACTTTTTGTTTTTGGTGAAGGTTACCAAAATAACCATCATCGCTTTCCAGAAAGAGCAAAATTTTCGGTAAAATGGAATGAAATCGACATGGGATATGCGCTCTGTTTAATCTCCGAAGGCATGGGTCTACTAAAGATTAATCGTGCGCAAAAAAATTAAAAACTCTATTCGCCTTTCACATTGATAGCAAACTTTTTCACTCCAGCGAGCTGAAGTTTATCTAAAACATTGATCACATCTCCGTGGGGAACAGCTTTGTCAGCCGCTATCACGGCCTGTATTTCAGCATCTTTTTTCACTTGCTGGGCAACCTGAGAACGCAATTCCGTAATAGAAACAATCACACCATTGAGATCCATTTTTCCATTCGCACTTAAGGTCACATTCAGTGTCGATAATTTAGTTTCTTTACCTGTTGTTGCCTCTGGTAAGTTCACACTGATACTTGGCTTAATAAAAAGAGGTGCCGAGACCATAAAAATTATCAAGATAACTAAAACAATATCCACCAAGGGAACGACATTGATTTCCGTGATTGGCTCGTGGCGATTTTCTAGTTTCACTTCTTGCTCCCAATTGTTTTGGCATAGGCCAAACACAATTCACGAACAGCATTGAGAGCATCAAAAATTGACTGAACTTTTTTATTAAAATAATTATAAAACATCACTGATGGGATAGCGACTGCAAGCCCACTTGCTGTTGCCACGAGTGCGAGGGAAATTCCGGCCATCACAACTTTTTGTCCGGCATCAGAAGTCGCATGAGTCATGTCATGAAACGCCTTCATAATTCCAAGAACTGTCCCTAAAAGCCCGATATAGGGAGCGTTTGATCCGATCGTACCAAGGAAAGAAAGAAATTTTTCCATCTTAGGTCTTAGAGTAATCGAGAATGTATTGAAAATTTCTTCAAGACCTTTCTCGCCAGACTCCTCGATGTGAATCAGAGCATATGTGGCGGCTTTTCCCATAACGGAATGAGTATTTTTGGCGAGTTCTTTTATTTCACTTAACCGATTTTCTTTCAATGCCAGTTCAATTTTCTCCAAAACCTCTTTTGAATCTTTATGAATGCTACCTAGGAAAAAGAACCTCTCAAGGATAATTCCCAGACTCACAACACTTAATCCGATGAGAATCCATAGCACGGCTTGATCAGCATAATGGGCAATAGAAAATAATTGTTCAGTCATAAAGTAGCTCCGCTATATTTCAATCTTATATTCAATTGGTATTTTAAAAGTCATCTCTGTCGTCCCTAGCTCATCTGGAATAGGGGGAAAACGGTTAATGCTTTTAATTGTTTGAAGAGAGGCATCGGTGAGTGTTTTAAAGGTTGATTTTTCAACAATTGAAACATCTAAAATCTTACCTAGTTTATTAATCTTCAACTTTACGACAACGCGCCCCTCTTGATTAAGAAGATAGGCCTGTCGGGGGTAGCGCTTATTCCGATAGATCGCCTGAGCTATCAAACTATAATACCTACTTCTTGCAGAATTTATTCCTGGAGTTGAACCAAAGCCATCACCTTCAGTTCCAGTTCCGATATTTGGGCCCGTGCCTGAAGGTCCTGAGTTTTGCTCTTGCTCAACTGCTTCAGTGGCCACAACTTTTTCTGCAATTGGTACCTTTACAGGTAAAGGTGAAGTCAATTTAGGAATTTTGGGTTTGGCCTTTTGTGGAGAACTTTGCACTATAGGAGCAAAAGATGATCCAGAACTAAAAGTGATCTCTACTGGTATTGATGGTTTTTCCTTATGAACAAATTTCAAAATAAGCCCTAGGCCCAACAGGTGGAGGACTATGCTAGAAGCAATGAATTTAAGGAGCCTATTTTCGGACAAAACCATGGGGCAAACTTACTGCAAATTTGACTCATTGTGAATGTATAACTGGTTGAATTTATTTTCTAAAATCATTCTCAAACACTTGTTTTTACATTGGTTTTTCATAAATGAAGTGATTTAATAGGTTACTTTTTTGATCAGAGGCGGGTCTTCATATGAACCAAGAGATTTTTGATTGGATTTTACTACTTGTTCGATGGCTTCACATTACTGTGGCCGTTACCTGGATTGGAACATCCATTTTTTTCATGTGGCTTGATCGAAGCTTTGAATTTAATGAAAAATCAACAAGTCCTGGTCACGTAGGCGATCTCTGGATGGTTCATGGTGGTGGTTTTTATCATGTTGAAAAACTTCTCATGGGACCCACGAAAGTTCCTGATCGCCTTCACTGGTTTAAATGGGAATCTTATTGGACATGGATGAGCGGGATGATGCTCGTTGGGCTCATCTACTACACTGGTGAAGGCACCATGCTGATGGATTCAATGATCTCAGATATCACTTTCACTAAAGCGATCTCTCTCTCATTATTTTCTATTTTTGGTTCATGGTTTTTTTATGATTTTATTTGGGAAAGGAAATTTACAAAAGACACTCCTCTCCTTGGCCATATCCTCACACTTTCTTGGTTTGCATGTATGTCTTATCTTCTTTGCCACACCCTAAGTGGAAGAGCTGCCTATATTCATATTGGGGGAATGCTCGGCACGTGGATGACGGCAAACGTATTCATGAGAATTATTCCTCGTCAGATAAAAATGGTAGAGGCTTCGGCAAAAGGTGAAGCTGTTAATCAAGACTGGGGAAAAAACGCCAAGAACCGCTCAACTCACAATACATATTTCACATTGCCTGTTATTTTTATCATGATCAGTAACCACTTTCCCCAAACCTATGGACATGAATATAACTGGCTTATTCTGCTTCTCATTAGTGCGGGGGGAGCAGCGATTCGTGAGTATTTTGTAGTTCGTCTAAAAAATCCAAGACGCTCATTGATCGCAGGGCTTGCAGGACTGGCCCTTATTACTGGAGTTATCATTTTCTCAAGAGAGCCAATCTCTGAATCAACACCAGCTCCCACGCTACAAGTTCATTCTCATGAAGAGAAACCAGTTACTGTCACAGAGAAAGCAACTGATACAGTCACCAAAACGAGCACCCTTCAAGGGATTGCAGTTTTTGAAGGTGATGTTCCTAAAAATAAAAAGCTTAACTTACCTGCCGCTTGTGCAAAAGCAAGTAAGGGAGATACTTTTTCAAATGAAATTATCGTAAACGGTGGCAAGGTTCAAAATGTTCTAGTGAGAGTGATCAAGGGCCTTGAGGGCAAAACTTTTCCTGACATACCTACTGAAGAGGTCATCCTTGATCAGCGCGGATGTCTCTACGAGCCACATGTGGTTGCTGCGAGAGTTGGCCAGAAGGTAACATTTATTAATTCCGATCCCATTTTCCACAATGTCCGTTCCGTTACAAAATTAAACCAGCGATTCAACGTAGCAATGCCCCACAAAGATCAGAGGGTTACAAAAGTATTTAATAATCCTGAGTTCTTTCTTCAGACAAAATGCAGCGTTCATCCTTGGATGGGTGCTTTTGTTGCGATCATGGATCACCCCTTCTTTGCAGTTACAAATTCTCAAGGGGAATTTACCATCAAAGATCTTCCTGCAGGGACATACACCATTGAAGCCTGGCATGAAATTTTTGGAACTCAAACCCAAGAGATTACCGTAACGGGTGAAGCTCAAGGCCCGATAAAGTTTATTTTTAAATAGGAGTTAAGATGATCAGTACTCATATTCTTGATACAACCAAAGGCTCACCTGCATCTGGAGTAACTGTACTTTTGGAGCAAAAAAACAATAATGACTGGAAAGAGATAGGCACAGATAAGACCAATACCGATGGTCGAATTGTTTTTAATTGTCCTAAAGAGCAAGGAATTTACAGACTCACTTTTATGATTGAAGAGTATTATAAAAATGAAGAGCACTTCTTTTTAAATACTCCCATTGTTTTTCAAATTAAAAATACTGAGCGCAAGTACCACGTTCCCCTTCTCTTAAACCCATATGGCTATTCGACTTATAGAGGAAGCTAAGCATGACGAAACGAACGATTCCCTATTACCGTGATTTTCTCTCTGATTCCACTCTCGAGCATCTGCTAAAAGAAGCTAAGAGCGTTTCAGGCATTGAAGAGCTAAAGCAAGTTGGATCAAGTGGTGGTCTTGAAAATAAGGAATCATTTCAATTCCTAGCTGATCTCTATGTTGCTGTTGAATCAGAACTTAATTCAGTTTTAAACCGCCGAATCAAAGACCGTAAATTCATTGACGAGAGGACGAAGGCCATCGTTGCGTTCAATCAAGAATGGAATCGAGATTTTCTTTCCCCAGACTATAAAACAGTTCTAGGTTTAGAGGATGCTGAGGGAAGAATTGTTATTGGACCAAAGACGACTAAATATCATACTAACTGTGGGGCAAAGATCGCTCCAATTCCAGAATATTTACAAGGTAATCATGTAACACTTTTTGGGCCACCCGATAATGCCAAACTCTCTGTGAATGCGATGAACGCTTATCATCGGAAGCTTAAAGGTGAGCCAGCAATCGTAGAAGAACTTCTGGCCACACAACAAGATCTCCCTAAATGGGGTGCGGATGATGAAGATTCAAAGACTCCCCTTCGCGAAGACTTAATTTCTGCTGGAGAAAACCTCACAAAATGCCTTGATGGTAATCTGTCATTTGTAGATGAAGGTAATGGAAAAAAATATGAGCTTGCGACTGATCATCTCTCGCTCCCAATAAAGCGCTTCCCAGGCCTTGCTCTGCCTTGTTTTTTCCTTTTTTATAAAAATAATCCTATTCCTCTTCACCTTTATGATTTTGCTCTTCATCTTTTTCAAAACTGGCACAACCCTAAAGCAATGGTTTTCTATGTCCCAAAACTAGAAAACGAAGAAGAGGCCCGCTATATTCGCTTCATGCTTGAAACGGCAGAGAAGATGATTAATAAGCTTCACCCCGAATATAAAATTGGAACAATTCGCTTAATGATTGTTCTTGAAAATCCAAGAGCAGTTTTTAGAACAAATGAAATCATGGATGAACTGTACCCCTATTTTGTAGGGGCTTCCCTTGGCTGGCACGATTACCTTGCTTCAACTGCAAGACTGTTTAAAGAAGATGCTAATTATAGAATTCCCGTTAAGGCAGATCCAGATATCGTTATTAAATACATCAAGGCCTCGCATGATCTACTCGCCAACGTGGTGGGATCCCGTGGTGGAATAAAAGTTGGCGGGATGTATGGTATTTTACCTGTGACTAACGAACTCATGAGTCCGTCGTTTCAAGTTACCATAAAAGGCTACATCCGTGACGTCATCACACAGTTTAAAAGAGACCTTAATGGTTTCTGGGTTGCACATCCAGACTTTGTTCGTCTTGGATTGGCCCTTGTTGAGGCATGGAGAATACATAAAGAGGGTGATTCAGCGAAACTTAATACACTCGTGATGGCGCTACTTGATAAAAAATATCACCAAGAGATTCTTGATTTTATTCATGGCCCGGACATTGAGGGACTTGATAAAGAGAATCCTCTTTACGCTCGCTCACTAATAGTGACTGACATTAGAGAATCAGATTTCATAGCTAATAATCATCCAGATGAAATTCGCTACAACGTTTTTCAATCACTTCAATATATCACTGACTGGCTTTCTGGGAATGGCTGTGTGGCCCTCCCCACTCAAATTGCTGGAGTTCCTGCAAGAGTCATGGATGATTTGGCCACTGCTGAGAGATCTCGCTGGGAAGTTTGGCATGAACTTAACCATGGCCGTTTTTCTCTTTCTGACTTTCTAAAAATTGCACATGAAGAAATGCATTTTATCAGAAAAGATAAGTCTGATGGGAAAAAAATTGTTCAAGTGAAGTGGGATGAGCGAACTGCGAAGTGGTACCCTATTGCTTTCAATCTCATGGTTAAACTCATGACCGATAAAGATCCTGTAGAATTTGCCACCCAACTCTTCCTTCCCTTTACGATCCAGTCAGTCCGTGATGCTCAAGATCCATGGGAAGAAGTTTTAAAATTAGACTCTCAAAAATTTCAAATAATCGATGAAGCAAATCGCTTTAATTATTACTTTGAAATGTGTGGAAACTTATCTTTTGCGTCGACTCTCGCCAAGAATACAGCTCTGAACCTTAATCAAGTGAAGGATCTCATTCTAGGGTTTGATAAGCATGGGATTATTGAAGCCGCTTCTTTTCACGGCAATATTGGAGAAGGTAAAAAGACTCTTGATAAGATGGCCAGTGCAGAACAGGCCAAAGTATTTGATGAAGATGAAAAAATAAAAGCTGAGCTTATTTCTTTAGGTGAAGCTTACCTTAGTAAATTTGGAGTAAAGTTTCTGATTTCTGCCAAAGATAAATCTGGCAAAGAACTCCTCGAAGCCCTGCAAAAAAGAATTCATAACACTGAAGAGCAGGAATTACAAAATGCGAGATTGGCCTTGTGGGAAATCACTCAAAAAAGAATGGCTTCTCACCCAATCAATCATTTGTTTTTTAAGATTGAAGCCCTTTTGAAAAAGCACCATATTCACGGGGCGCAAGTCACAATTCTTAATGGCGATGGGAATCAACAGGATATGGCCTTCGGCCAAGCGACAACGAGTACTTGGTTTGAGATGGCTTCATTGAGTAAAACTGTCGGTTCTGCTTTTGCTATTGAATATTTTAAATCTAAAAATATTTCTCTCTCCACGTCTGTGGATGAGATTTTCTCTCAAACTCATTCTGATTTTAGATTAAATGATACCAGAGTTAAATTAGCGCATTTAATGGCCCACTGTGCGCTTAACATGCATTATGTAAATGGAGTGCCCGCCGATAGGAAAATGCCTGCCATAAGAGAATTTCTTTCGGGTAATAATGAGTATGGCTATCCTCCAGTAAAGGTCATTAACGAGCCAGGTAAAGTTTTTCAATATTCAGGTGGTGGATTTCTAGTTCTTGAGCATTTGATTGAGTCACTTGAAAAAAAATCAATCTTTGAACTCACGCGCCCTTTCTTAAATAAACTAGGAATGACAAATTTCAGCTTTGAGCAACAAACCCTGCAGAATATCGACTACGCTCACGGATATAATGATCTAGGTCAAGAGATAGAAGGAAGTCGTAAGATGTTTCCTGCTTTTGCTGCAGGTTCTATGGGAAGTTCATCGGCAATGGCAAGGTTTCTCACGCATCTAGAGAACGCTTATCACAATATAAATGGCTCAAGTGCCCTTTCTCATGAGACGGCGATTCAAATGCTCTTTGGTACAGATAAGGGCTGTATGCAGTTCATGGGTTCAAAAATGGGTCTTGGAGTCTTTATTGCAGAGGCCGGTCCAAATAAGTTTGCAATTCATCAGGGCGCCAATGACGGCTTTAGGTGTATATACCTTCATTGCTTCGCAGGACCTGATCGTGGAAAAGGTCTCGTTATTCTTTGCAATGCAGACCTGAATGGTGTTCTCTTTAATGCTGAGACGACTCAACTTGTCCTTAAAGAACTAAATATTCAAGGAATTGATTACTCAAAATTCAAAGCGAACTTTCAAATTGAGAATATTCCTCAAGAAGAAATCGTTAATATTGGGTACAAGAATCTTGTCTTTAATGCCTTTTCTCCCAATCGACCTGAAGAAATCACTGACAAGGGAGAACCAGACCCACTCGCCAAATTTAATATTTTAAATCGAGGCAAAGTTCTACAAGTCACTAATGAACTTTTTGCTCGCGCGGAGAACCTGATAAGTGATCATTTACCTAAATTTGAGCCTGAACTTTTCGGAGCTCAGGGAAAAATTATGGATAGCTGGGAAACAGTTCTATTTGTTTTGTGCTCATTTCTACAAAGTATCATACCGGAAATTTTGCTCCTTCCCTTAAGCTTGAAGGGCAAGAAATTGATAAAGAAAGCTGGGAAGAATTCCTGCCAGAAACAAAACTGGCCGGTCATTCTGAACTAAGAATCAAGCTGAACAAACAATCAATACCTTTCAAGCGAGTGAAGGTAAGTATCTTCCCAGACGGTGGTCTCACACGACTAGGTCTATTTGATAGTCTCCCAAATGATGTGGCTTCAACTTTTCTTGAATTAGATAAAGCGAAACCCGTTAGTTATGAAGAGAAAGTTCCTCAAACAAACAAACCTTTATTCATAAAGTATTATCCTGATGAAAAAGAACTCACTAAAAATTGGGCGCAGATAAAAAAAGGCAACCCATTTAACAATGCAAGTGCCGCATTAGGGGCAACCATAATAAAGGCAACTGATGAGCATTATAGTCCGGCATCTTTAGTGATCTCCCCTTTTGCCCCTATTAATATGTTTGATGGTATGGAATCGGCGCGAAGCCGAATACCCGGACATTTTGAGGAAGTCATTGTGAAGCTTGCAAAAGCAAGTGCAATTAACCGAGTAGAACTAGATTTTACTTTTTTTGTGAATAATAATCCGCTCGAAATTGAGATCGATGGATTAAGTCACGATAAATGGATTAGACTTATTGAAAGGAAAAACGTAAAGGCCTTTGCGGGAAATAAAATAAGTTTTAATATTTTAACGAATGAAACGATTGAGCAAGTTCGACTAAGGACATTCCCATGTGGAGGTCTGAATCGACTAAAAATCTATTCAACTTTATAAAAATGAAAAAATTTACTTTTAATTTACCACATTTCATTATTCAGCACATTATTTGGTATTTTATCAGAGCACTTTTTGCAACAATCAAGTTTGAAGTAAAAAATCCTGAAATGGAAAAGAAAGCAAGGGAAATGAGCCCGACAAATTCTTTTGTTTTTGCTGTTTGGCATGAACAAGTTGTCTCAGTGATGAGAACACTTGCGTGGACCTCACCTTATCTCGCACTTGCTTCAAGAAGTAAGGACGGTGATTACGCTGCGTTTGTCTCAAAAAAGCTAGGCTATATTCCAGTTAGAGGCTCATCAAAAAAAAGAAATAAAGATAAGGGTGGAAAAGAAGCCGTTCAAACCTACATTACCCAACTTAAGGCCGGAGTAAGTGGTGGTATTACTGTTGATGGACCAAGGGGGCCAAGACAACGGTGCAAAGTAGGCGTCGCACTTATTGCAAGACAAACTGGCTCCCCAGTAGTTCCAGTAGTAGGAATTCCTGATAAGTTTTGGGAATTTAATTCTTGGGATAAATTTAAAATTCCAAAACCATTTTCAAAAATTTATTTTGAATACGGTGAGCCTATTAAAATTGAGAGTGACGCCTCTGAAGAGAAATTACAAGAGTATTGCTTGCAAATAGAAACTTCGCTCAAAGATCTTGAATTTAAAATTCGTCAAGAAAAAGGTCTATAATGATAAAGGCACCTATCCCTACAGATGAACGGGAACGTTTGATTGAGTTAATAAGACTGGAAATACTTGATTCAGGGCCTGAAGCTGCGTTTGATGATCTTACGACTCTTGCAAGTGAAATATGCCAAAGTCCCATCTCATTAATCTCTCTTGTTGATAGAGACAGGCAATGGTTTAAATCAAAAGTTGGGCTGAACGCCAGCGAGACTCCACGAGACGTTTCTTTCTGTGGTCATGCAATAATGGACAGTAATATTTTTGAAGTACAAGACTCGAGCAAAGATGAGCGGTTTCTAGATAACCCCTTATATACCGGTGCTCCGCACGTACGTTTTTACGCTGGAGCTCCATTAATCATGAGCTCTGGGTATAAAATAGGAACTCTTTGTGTCATTGATAGCACCCCAAAAGCTCTAACTGATTGGCAAAAGAGGACTTTAGAAAAACTGGCGAGACAGGCAGTTATATTAATCGAAGCGAGACTCAGAGAGAAAAAAATAAAAGATACGACTTCTCGATTAGAATATCTACTTGAATGTGCTCAAGTAGGTTCTTGGGACTGGTGGATAAAGGAAAATAAAGCAACTTTTGATCGTCGCTGGTGTGAAATGCTGGGGATAAAAATTGAGGAGCTTAAAGATCATCAGAATTTATGGGATGAGCGGGTACATCCGGAAGATAAAGTTAAGGCCGAGGAAGATATCAAAAACTACCTTGATGGGAAAACCAGCGTTTATCAAAATGTCCAGCGTATGAAGCACGCTAATGGCAACTGGATATGGGTACTTGAAAGAGGCCAGATTAGCAAAAGAGATCAAACAGGCAATCCGATTAGATTCACGGGGACTCAACTCAATATAACCCAACAAAAAATAATTGAACAAGATCTACGAGATAACCAAGAAAAAGTTTCGGCTATTTTTGAAACATCTAACGATGCAATCACACTACAAAAACAAGACGGACATTTCTTTGATTGTAACCAAAAAGCACTTAAAATGTTCGGATTTGATTCAAAGGAAGATTTTTTTAAAGTCAATCCAACTGAACTATCGCCAGTTTACCAACCAAGCGGTGAATTGAGTGAGGAAAAGAGGATTAAAATTTTAAAAAAAGCTATTGAAGCAGGCAATATGCGCTTTGACTGGACTTTAAAAAACAGAAAAGGTGATCTTTTTCCTGTTGAAATTGTTCTTACAGATTTTGAACTTAAAGGCGAAAGG
>Ga0315906_10007578_pt1 | contig 13185 bp, 11 predicted proteins | sample LakEriMetagenome_4_FD_203526 | JGI IMG/M metagenome (GOLD analysis project Ga0315906, IMG submission 203526) | Freshwater fungal communities from buoy surface, Lake Erie, Ohio, United States - Buoy 2 MA122 | ecosystem: Environmental > Aquatic > Freshwater > Lake > Lake biofilm | place: USA...
CTCATGATTCGCTGGCTCAGGGCAGGTTCTTTCAGAAAAAAGAGCCTGTCCCTCAAATATGTAAGCCTGTCCCTCTAGCTGTTTTATTCGACGAGGGCTTTGGCTCCTGTGATGCCGGATTCGAGCCTTTTAACTGTAGGCAGAATTCTGGCCACTGCGGTTGATTCGATCTGGCCAGCAAAGGGGCGGAGATGAAATTCCATCACTCCAATGACATCGCCGTTGCGGTCATGCAGGGGCGCTGTGACCACGGCTGCTTTTGGATTTTTGCCAAAATAGGTCTGATTCTCTCTGTGAACCTTGTGGACTGTCTCACTGGCCGCCATTCCGAGATCAGTCGAATTCTTGGCCGCAAGGCATCGTAGTTCCGGCCTGTCTGGAGATGCTCCATACAAGCGTAGGTTGAGAAGACGCGGTTGCTGCTCCAGTGCTTGCCGTACCAGAATCGCTGCCAGCGTCTCCAAGGGCCGGTACCGGATGTTGACATCAGCAAACAGAGCCGTGGTGTCGGACTTGGTGATGAAGCCGATGTGCCCAGCATTGAAGGAGTTGTCGGTGAGTGTGGGAAAGGCATTGGTGCCATTCAGCAAGACTTCGATCTGATTGCCTTCGGCGCGAACAGCCAACTCGTACCATTTGCCTTTTTGGAAGGAAATCGAGGGTCCGATTGGAACGGATCTCTCTCCAGCAACAAACTTGTAGAAACGCAAGTTGTTGCCCAAGGCGCTCGCTCGAACGACGTAAAAGTTTTTCGCATCCTGATGGCGGAATACCAGGCCTGCAATTTGCTCAAAGCTACCCCCATTGATCTGGAACCGCGCGGTGAAGGTGAAGTCTCCAAAGCGTTCGGCCGTATGGATCAACAGGGGGAAACGTTCGTCTTCATTGCTCGGAGCCATCTGGGCAATCACGGCCTTGCGGGTCAATCGGGGGGCCTGAGGAGACAGGGGCTCCAAGGTCGGGGAAACATCTTCCTCCACGACTCGCCAGTCACCGGGTTTTCCAACGCCGGCGAGCTCAGGTTTCCATCCTTCCGGAAGAGTGCCCGGTTTGGTTGACGAAAAATCGAACTGACGCTCTGCTGCGGAAAGCAAAGCTGAGCACGTTGCCAGCATCAACCAGGCCGTCGGTCGGATCATGTCGCAGAGAGGGTAATCAGTTCCACCCAGTGGGCAATCCTCTCCGTTTAAAAGACGCAGCGATAACCCGAGAGTCGCTGAGCCATGTGGCGTGAGACGAGGCAGTTGGGAGTAACGGGGGCGAATTTGTTCGCATGACGAAGCGTGGGCCGATGGGCGGTTCGTCACGATAGAACAACGATGTTCTTGCGGAAGAAGACGCAGCCAGCTCAACCGATCCGACTGAATCGCTGCCTGAGGGCAGTCGCCTGCGGGGAGGAGTAAACGCCGTGAGTTGGTGCAGGAATTCCGTCCGATGAGACCATCGATGCTTAGCGGGTCTGATCCTGTGTAGACTGCGAAGCACTTCCAGAGGGGTGATGCCTCTGATAAAGACCCGCAACATAATGAGGCCGCTGACGCTGGATAGGGGGAAGATGCTTAGGGGGGATCAATCCTCGCCGGAGAAGCAATTGCTCATTCTCACGGTCTAAGAGGATCATCCGCATGATGAGATCCTGATTCTGACGTAGCAGATCCCGGATCTCATGCTTGGTGGACCGGACTTCCGGGCTCAGTGAGAGCCAGTAGCTACGGTGGTTTCGAATTCTTTGAAGCGCTTCCTCGAGTCGAGGTAAAATATCGCGGCGCGCCTCGGCAGCCGAGGTGGGCCGGTCTGATTCCAGCTGTCTCAGACTCTGGGACTCCCGCTCTAGGTGCCCTAGAAGATCCGTGTTGAGAGCCAAGTGAGAGCGGAGATCCAACGTCATCTGGGTCTCCGGGTTCATGGGGTCGAATTCTGAGGTTCAGAGATTCGGTTGTTGGTAGAGGATGTGTTGGGGAGAAAAATCTTTTGGACTTCTTGGTTCACTTTTTGATCCCAACGCAGGTTGTTGAGCCGCCACAGAGCCATCTCGCGGATCAGGTTCAGTCCCGGGGAAACAGGTTGGGCTGGCGACGGGGTAGCGACTTTTTTCCCAGAAACAGCTGGTTGCGACAGATTTGAAAGAGCTCCATTGGTCGAGCTGGTGGCAGTTGCTTGCGCCGCCGTGTTGGTTGCTGACACGGCGATCGCGGCGTTGGTCGGTTGGGAAATAATTTCGGAGTAGGCGGCGGCTGCGCGATCCGGTTGAAACATTCGTTCGTAGATCAATCCGATTTGATACAAGGCCTGCGAATGCCATTCTGCGTTGCCTGGTAGTTTGAAGAGCGTTTCGTAAATCAGCAGCGCATTGAGATAGTCGCCTTGCTCGTAAAGTTCGTTGGCCAGTTTGTTGCCAGTCCGCTTTTGCCAGTAGGCCCAATTGTCCGGGTCCTTGTTGGCTTTTTCTTGTTCCGTATTGAGTAGTTCCAATGTTTGTTGGATGGCTTCCTGATGCATTCCAAGCTTCTTGTAGGCTTCGGCCATTAGGAAACGGACTTCTGCAATCTGGCTTGAGAGAGCCGCTTTTTCGATACATTGTAGGCCCTCAGCTAGGACTCCTTTCCAGTCCTTGAGTTCAAACACTGCTTTGACGAGTTTTAAGCGTATCTGGGCTTCGTTGAGGTCTGAGTCACCTAATTTGAGCACCCGTCGATAATAGTCAGCGGCCCGGTCGAATTGTCCGGCCATCAGGAACGTGTCCGCGATCTCGGTCTGAGCCAAAAGCACCAGCGAGCGGTAGGTGGAGATGTCTTTCACCTGCAGGCTGACCACGGTCGACATCACAGCATGGAATTTGGAAAGGGCCAACTCCGTGGCCCCAATCTTCCGGTAAAGAACCCCCTGTCGGTAGAGAATTGAAGGGGTGTCTGGATGGAGAGGATACCGGCTAACCAGTTGGGAGTAGATCTGCTGAGCCTTGGCGTTGGCTCCGCTATCCAAAGCGAATTGTGCGAGGTGCTTCAGGCAGTCCCGCTGAGTTTCCAGCGGTGAATCCGGATTTTCAATAATGCCGGCCAAGATGATCTCCGCTGCTATTTGATCTTCGGGCTTGGTGCTGCGTTCATAGGCTTGCACGGCCCCATCGACCATGTCGCGCCAGACCTTGGTTTCATCAACCACCACCTTCTTCACCTGCCGTCGCAGAACGTTTTCGGATTCCGGAAACTCACGACGTTCCTTATTCGGTGTCCGGAGCCGTTTTTCCAGCGAGTCGGCCACCTCATCGGTTAACCGTGTGGCCTTGTTAACGCCATCGATGTTTGGATTGGCTCGGATGGGTGGGTTGGATGAGTCCGATTTCTGAGTGGGTTTCGTGGCCGGGGCCTCAGCCAACAGGATTTTGGTTCCAATCACCACTGAGGAGATGAGCGGCCGAATCCATCGTTGAAGGCTGGGGCGGTTAGGCATGGGTCAATCCTGGCGGAAGGTAGCGCTGCTGGAGTTGGGGGTGGACGGTGCCCCAGGAATGAAGGGCACTGGTATCGCGATTCCGGAATCCTTGAGGGAGCCGGGGGTGGTAAAGAATCGAATGAGACTCTCCGGGCTCAGAGAAGTTGGAGGTCGGAGGGTTGGGATTGTGGTGCCGTCTTCTGGAGTCGGGTAGCCGGACTCCGCGGAAGTGGTTGGTGAGAGTTCGGGGCCCAGGACGGATTTTACCCAGTCGTCTGGAAGCCGAAAGGAACCCTCAAGCGGATTCGCTGAAGGCGAGGTTGAGGGCACGGGCCATAGATAAAACGGATCCCCGTCTGTCAACGTTGAACTAGGTCGGGATGATCCGATGGGGTTGTGAGGCAGATCGGTGTCGAGAGCGGGAAGCTTGGCGATCACCTCCTCCAGCGGGCGAGGTGGCGCGCTGAAATTCAAAGGCTTGGGCCCCAATCGAGTCATATAGGCGTTGGGCGCCGCGATCGCCGGAACCATGATAATGGCTCCACCAACAATCATGGGTAAACGGTTCATCACATCCTTGTGAGTCTTTGATTCTCCACATCCCGAACTGCTACAGTCGTTCCTCACCTTCGGCTAAGATCCCGGATGGCATCTTCGTAGGAAGCAACAAAGACCCAGTCCTTGGTTTCTTCATAGTTGCGACACTCGGCCTGAACGATCGTGGATCCGACCAGTCGCTGTTGAAGGGATAATTCGTTGCATAACTGGATGGTAGTGATCCCGAGTTTCACTAAATTGATGTCCGGTGTTCGGACCTGACTCATATCAATGATCATCTTGCCCAGCCCAGAATCGACAGCCTCCGACACCTTTCCGCGCATCTGTACGGAGATCTCGTTGGCGACGTTGGGGGTGAGGTTAGTAGGGAGAATGACCGCCAAGACGCCATCCCGTTGCTGGAAGTACTTGTAGGAAGTATCCAGGCTCAGGGATCTGCAGATCTTGGTTTTGAGGTCATCCGGATCCAAGGGTTTGGTGATCACTCCCAAAAAGCCAACTTGCTGGGCTCGGGTCTGGTCTTCGGTGGCAGTTTTGACCGACAGACCAAAGATTGGGGCGCTCTTGGTTCGGGTGCTGGCCCGAAACATCTGAAACAGGGTGAATCCGGCTCCGTCGGGGAGCGAAAGACTGACCAAGATAGCGTCTGGAACGTTTTGCGAGCAGTAGTCGAGGGCCTCGCCCGTCTGGGTTCGCCCATGAACCTGCCATGGGGTATCCGAAACGGCAGCTCGAATTTGATCGATGATCGCCGGCTTGTCATCGACGACGAGAATGTTGAGCGGGTCGTCATAGCGTTTGACTTTCTTCACGCCGCCACCCTTGGCCTTGAGCTCAATGATGCGTCCGGCTCGTTCGACCAGCATGTCCTCCTTGAACGGTTTCACGAGGTAGTCACGGACGCCCATTTTGGCGATTTTCATGACGTTGTCCCGACCGGATTCCGCCGTGAGCATGATCACGGGGGTGTTTTTCAGGTCGGCGTGAGACTTCAGCTTCGCGAGACATTCGGACCCATCCATGATGGGCATGGTCAGGTCGAGAAGGATTAAGTCGGGTTTTTCGCGCATGGCCACAGCGACACCTTCGACACCATTCGAGGCTTCGAGTACATCCACATCGAAGGGTTTAAGCGCCTTGGTGACGATCAGTCGTATTGTCTTGCTGTCGTCGACAGTCAGGATCTTCGGTTTCATGGAGAATCAACGTTCGGTGCTGCTCAAATCGAAGAACCTTCCGGGTTTTTTGGAATGGAAGATTTCGCAACAGCCGTTCCGGCCCGTGTTGCCATTCTCGGGCATTGGACATCGGTATGGACTGCAGGAACACACATCATCGCTAGGGAATCGGCATTTCGTCGGGATGACTTGAGAGATCATTGGATTCCTCGAAGGCATGGGGACAGGCACCATCCAACCCATCCAACAAAGGCATTCAGGGGAAGTTCTATTCTGCCGATGGAGAACGTGATGTCCGTGAATTCCACGGTAGCCGCCGGGTCACCCCCGAAGGCTCTGACGTTGCCGGAGATTCACCGGCGTCTTCAGTCGTGCCCCCCTATTCCATCGCTTAAGAGCATTCAAGGGGCTTTGCGGGAGTTGTTGGCTGCCGAGCAGCGCTATGCCGGACAGATTTCCGAGGTTATCCGACGCGACCCTGGTCTGACATCGCGTCTCTTGAAGCTGGTGAATTCTGTTCACTACGGGCTCGGCCATTCCGTGACTAGCCTTGAAGAAGCGGTTTTCTATGTCGGAGTCCGGCAGGTGAGGGAGTTGGCCACCATGACCCCGGTCATTGATGACTTCAAACGGATCACTGGCTCCCAGCGCGGGGTTGGGGAGACTCTCTGGCGAAACCTCTGGAAGCACAGTATTGCGGTGGCGATGGTCACCAAGGATCTGATGATGGCGACGCCGGAATCCGGAGAAGACCTCGATTACGTCGCAGGACTGGTTCATGACGTCGGGTGGATTGTTTTCGCCACGGTCTTTCCCGACCATCATGCCAGTATTTTAGAACAATTGAAGGGGTCCTCCCTGCCGGTGAGGTTGATCGAATTGGACAGCGTGGGGTGTGATCATGCCCATCTGGGGGCGATGTACCTGAAAGCCCAGCAATTGGGTGAATCTCTTGAGTTTACGACAAGGAATCACCACACACCGTCGGGGAACACCCGCGATGCCCGCCTGGCGGGAGCTGTCCAGATTGCCGATCAATTCGCCCTATCCATCGGTCTCGGGCATCCCGGAGATCCGCCGTTGCGGTCGCCGGATGACTGGGTTCATGCGACGGGATGGAAACTTCTTTTCCCAGAGGGGGCTGAGGCCAATCGACGTCAGGCCCTCAAATCACTCGAGAAGGCTGCTCAACGGCTTCCCGGCATGGTGGATTGTCTGGTTTGACCGGCCGAGCTACCTTCAAACATTTTGCTCTATAGTTGTTGCCACAATCGCAACTTGGTAACATTTGTAAAAACAAGTTTTTGTTAAAAATATTATATTTATTAATAATATATAATTAGCGGCAACATATCCTGGACGGGATAGATATGGTGCCCACTAGGGACAGGCTGCAGCCGCTTCTCTCTTCAACCTCTGTTGAGAGCCTGTCCCTCTGATCCACTGAACGGGCTCAGGCAGGCTTGATTGTCGCGAATCCAGAAATTGACCGAGCATACGTCGTACAGGGACAGGTTCCCTTCCTGAAAGGGACAGGCTCCTGAGTGTCAGTTGTCGAAGAAGCTGAGGCTAGTAATCCCGAATGTTTCGCCCGGCACTTCGGGGAGCCTGTCCCTTGTTGCCGGGTTGGTTGACTCGAGGCGGACCGTCCAGAGGAGGAGCCATCCATTGAGGGGGGGAAGGCATCGGTTGGGTGCCGTTTCGCGGATCGCCTTGGCCGGGACTTTCCGAGGGTTGCCGGCCTTTCTCTGCAAGCATCTGGCGCAACCCGTCGAGCTCCTTGCCCACTTGCTCGGCTCGCTGTGCGGTTCGGTCGCTCGGTTTGATGGCTTGAAGCTCGTTGAGCGCTTGCTCGGCGCCCTCCAGTCGTGCCGCTTTTGCTTCCATGGGCTCCTGAGCCCCGGGCGATTGCATGAGCTTGTCGGCGAGTTTGTCCAGTGTTTGGGCCAACTTCTGCTCGGCTTGCTCCTGCTTGGCTTGGAGGCGTGGCTGATTGGGGCGAAGTTCAGAGGCCTGTTGGAAGTGGTCCAACGCCTGGCTTAATTGCATGGCCTGTTGCTCAGGTTGGGAAAAGGCCGACTGCTGCTCCTGGAAATCCCCCTCGTCTTCATGGACTTGGGCCATACGGCGGTCGATCTCCTCGCCGGTGCGCTGGGCTTCTTGATGGTTTGGGGACTGCTCCAAAGCGTGATCGATTTGTTCACGGGCCATCCTCAGTAGAGCCAATTTTTCCTTGGTGACGGGAATCTGCTCTTCGAGGGCCAGGAAAGTCTCCGCCTGTTTGACTTTCGCATCAGCCAAGCGGTCCTTGGCTTTTTTGAGGGCTTCTTCAACTTGTGAATCGCCAGGGCGCAGTTGTTGGCTTTCTTCCAGTTGTGAGATGCCTTGTTCAAGCCTCGAAGCGTCCACCTCCGGAAGGCGCGGCTCGCGACGACTAGACTTTAACGATAGAGGGGTCTGTGCGTTCCGCATTCCTTCTTGCTTGAGGGCTTCAGCCAGGCGATTCTTGGTGTCGGACTCCCCGCGTTCAGCCTCGGGATTGACGGGGCTCAGCTGATGGGCTTCGGAGAATTTTTCGTGGGCATTGCGCAGATCAGGAATCCGTTGGGCCGCGGTCTTGTTGGGTTGATTGGATTGCTCGTCTGCCTTTCGGGCTTCTTCTAGCAGAAGCTTCAGCAGCTGTGTCCGGACGAATAGGTCATTTTCCAGAGCTCTGGGTTCACCCGGCGTTTTTTTGAGCACCAGCTGATAAGCTTCGAGAGCGGCCCTCCATCGGGCAATCGTCTCGTCCAGGTTTGCGGACCGAGACTCGACTCCGAGTTGATATTCCGCGTTGCCGCGCTGGAATCGGGCCCAGTTCGCCAACGTCGGATGGTTCAGCGTTTCTACCCGGTCAAAGGCCACAAGGGCATCTTCCCATCGGCGAGCAGCGTAGGCGGCCACCCCGGCGTTGTATTGGATATGAGGACTGTTGGGCTGAAGTTCGGCCTGCAGGGCCAAGGTGTCGGCGACTGTCTGCGGTGCACCGTTGGTCAACTGATGCTGGAGTTCCTGAATGTTCAGGGGAGCCGCGGCTGAGAGGGCGGGGACTGGAAAAGCAAAGGCGCAGACCCAAGCCAGGACTACCGGTGCCAGTGGTGCCAGGGACAGGCTCCGAGCGGAGAGCTTGCGAAGAACCAGGGACAGGCTCCGAGTCGGGGTCGGATCGGAGGGATGGTGAGGCCGTCGGAGAAAATTCATGGGACGACGGGAGTCGACGTGGGGCGGATGGGGGAGAGCAGGCGTGGGCGTTGGTGGCGGCGGACGCCAATGATGGCCTGGGCCACGAGGGCACCAATGGCCAGACTCAACGGCAGGGGGTAGGCCTCGACGTAGTTCTTGCTGTCTTCCCGGGCTGCGCTTTCGGCCAACGGGGCTAGGAATTCCTGCCGGAGCGTGGTGAAACCCTCCCCTTGATCCCCCAGGGGGACGTAGCGGCCTCCGGTGAGGGCGGTGATGCGTTTGAGGTTGGCTTCATTCAGGCGCGAGACGACTTCCTGGCCCGAGGCATTCTGCGCCATGCCACCCCATTGGATCCGGGGAACCTTGGAACCGCCCCGAGTCCCCACACCGACCGCGCAGACCTTCACACCCTGACGTGCCCAACGGCGGGTGAACTCCAACAGTTGATCGCCCGAATCTTCGCCGTCGGTGACCAGAATGACCACCCGGGGTTGAATGCTGTTGGTCTGGAAATACCGCCCAGCCCGCTCGATGGCGGACCCCAGGTTGGATCCGGCCGTCTCTCCATCCATCTCCACCGTGTAGGGTGAGGCATAACGCAACATGGCTTGGATAGCCCGGGTGTCGAAGCTGAGTGGGGCATTGAGGTAGGCCACACCGCTGAAGGTGATCAACCCGACTCTGTCCGATCGGCTGGAATCCAAAAAACGAGACAATGCGTTGGTGGCCGCAAACCACCGGTTGGGGCGCACATCGGTCGCTAGCATGGAGCGGGAGAGATCCAGGGCGATGAGGTAGGGGACTCCTCTCAACTCCGATTGCTCATCGGTACGGAAGGCCAGGGGGCGAGCCAATGCCAGTGGTAGCAAGATGGCCGCGGCTAGGGTTAATGCGCGATCGGCCCGTTGTCGCCACGGCACCAGCCCAGGATCGGACCACGGCCGGTCGGCACTGCCCGAGAACTGCGCGATCCGGCGCCGATTGCGCCGTTTTTCCAGAACCCAGACGCCTCCGATCATGGCGATCAGGACTGGAATCAGCAGCAGTAGCCCAGGGTGCGCGAATCTCATGGCAGGTTCCTCCGCAGGAGCGAATTCCAGATCCATCCACCCAGCCACAGCAGCGACCCCAGGGTCACGGGCCAGACAAAAAGCTCCTGCCACAGGACAAAACGCTTTTGGATCAGGTCCCGTTTCTCGAGTTGGTCGATGAGATTGTAAATGCCTTGCAAGGCCCGTGTGTCGTTGGCTTGAAAGAATTGGCCGCCGGTGATGCGGGCTGCTCGGTTGAGGTCATGGTTGGCGGCCACTGATGGAACGACCATCTCCGGACCGATCAGGACCGAGTAGAGTTTGACCTTGTCGCGAACCAGTTGCCCGATGATCTCCGATGCACGGGGGCCGGAGGAGTTGTCCCCATCAGTCACGAGGATGACCACCTTGCTGCGATCGCTGTCCTTGCGCAGGAAATTTCCCGCGGCCATCACCGCCCAACCAATGCCCGTTCCGGTGGCCAGATCGGTTTGATGCATGGATTCAATGGCCCAGCGATGGTCGAGGGTCAGCGGGCTGACCAGAAATGGGTTCCGCGCAAAACAAACGATTCCGATGCGGTCACTCGGGCGACCCAGAATGAATTTTTCGGTGACATACTCCAGGGCGGCCCGGCGTGTGACGCGTTTGCGATCCAGCCGGAAATCGGTTTCTGCCATCGAACGGCTGAAATCGAGCGCCAGCATGATGTCGATGCCCTTGCTTGGGTCGGGTAGATCGCCTCGAGGCATCCGCGGCCTGGCCAGACCCAAGATGAGGAGTGCCAGAGGAACCAAGGTCCACAGCGCATGGGTGGCCGCCCGTTGTCGGGCGGGAATGCGGCCCAGGTGGCCGAGACCGGTCAGGGACGGCACCGCCAGCGACGGCACTGCCCGCGGTCGGCGTCGGAACCAGGCAAGTGCAGGCAGCGCCAACAGACCGAGCAGCACCCACGGGTAGAGGAACTCGATGGCCAACAGGTCCTTCAAGGGTTCCCCTCTTTCTGGCCCGGTGGCAGCCCGGCACACTCCCGGATGAACCGCTCGGCCGTGTCGATGAGCGCGGCCAATTCTGATTCAGTGGCTACTCCTTGAGCGAACTTGAGGAGATCGCATCGGCCGAGAAAATCTTGGAGGGTCGCCCGGTGCTCGGGATTGAGACGTGGGTCCGTCGCTGCCAATTCCAGAAATTCGCGCGAGGTCTGGAAGCGGACCGAGAAGGCGTACCGGGCCTCCAAGTAACCTCGTAGAATTTCGCTCACATCGACGGCGAAAGGATGTGCGACCCAACGGCCGCGGTTGGAACGCAGTGCGGCCAAGAGGGCCAAGAAGGCCTCATGCGGCGGCGGCCCCTCGGGAACGGCGGGCGCTGCTGTCGGGGGGCGCCGCTGAAACCACCAGCGCCTCAGGCTGTAGGCGATCAGGCCGATCACCATCGGAAGGCTCAGGAGAAGCCACGGGTTCTCCCACCATTGGGGTAGGGGAACGAGAGTCAGGTCCTCGATGAGCCGATCGGGTTTCATGGCTGCATCCCGGGGGTACTCATGCGATGCGACGCCGCGCGGCGTGGTCGAGAAAGCCCTGGAGGCGCTGGGCCCAGGGCTGATCGGTGCGGACCTCCAGCTCCGGGATGCGTCCCCCACGGAAGGTAGCGATGAGTTGATCTCGCCGGGCTTGTCCGGCCATTCGCCATCCCTCTCGGACACGCGGATCGCTGGAATCGACCTCGAGCACTTCGCCGGTTTCGGAATCCTGCAGGAGGACCCATCCCACATCCGGCAGTTCGAGTTCGCGTTGGTCGCTCAATCGCAAGGCCATCATCTCATGCCGCTGATTGGAGGCCTTGATGGTACGGGTCCAGCCCTCGGTGTCGGGATCGTGGAAGTCCGAGAGGACGAAACTCAGCGTCGGTCGGGTGAAGAGGTTGTTCAGAAACCGCAGCGCCGAGCCGATCGAAGTCCCGGAATGCTTGGGTGTTGCGAAGAGCATCTCATGCAGCAGACGGGTGACGTGGGCGCGGGTCTTGCGGGGCGGGATGTACCGTTCCACTCGATCCGAGAAGAGGATGGCCCCGACCCGGTCGCCATCCCGAACCGCGCTGAAGGCCAGGGAGCCTGCCAGGATGGCGGCCATTTCACGCTGTGAGGCAACGCCGGCCTTCGGATTCGATTCCGAGCTGAAGTCTCCGCTGGCCGAGATGTCGACCAAGAGCATGACCACCAGCTCCCGCTCCTCGACGTGACGTTTGATGAAGGGTTTGCGCAGGCGCGCGGTGACATTCCAATCAATGCGGCGAACATCATCGCCGGGTACGTACTCGCGCACGTCGGCAAAATCCATGCCCCGTCCTTTGAAGACACTCCCCAATCGGCCCCCCATCAGCTGCTCGCTGACCAATCGGGCCCGCACCTCCACGGATCGGAGGCGTTGGATGTAATCGTTGGGCAGCATGATGGGTGGGGAGGGTCCGCCGATCGGACTCGGGATGACAGGAGCTTGGCCGCGTTATTCGGCGGTGGCGAGGTATTCGACGAGGTTACGGATGTCTTGCTTGGAGAGCAGTTCGCCGAATCCTTCAGGCATGCCCGAGAGGCCCTTCTCGCGACCGGTGATCTCGGATTTCTTGACGGTGATGAGTCCGTCTTCGGCCGAGTTGAGCACCAGCTCGGTCGCTGATTCCGATTTGATGACCCCCGCGTAGCTTTGGCCACCTTTGAGGTTCACCAGTACGTTCTCAAACCCAGCGGCGATCGCGGCGTTGGGATAGAGAATGCTCGTCAGCAGGTAGGCCCGCCCGTTCTTCTTGCCTAACCCGGTGAGTTCCGGGCCGACCTCGCCGCCTTCGCCCTGGACCTTGTGGCAGCGAACACAACTGACCTCGGCCCGCTCGGCAAAAATCTTTTTACCTGCCTCAGCGTCGCCTCCAACCAAGCAGGCCTTCCAGGCGACGGAGGGGTCCTTCGCGTCGAGACGGCTCTTGTACTGCCCGAGCAGCGGCTTGAGTGACTCGCGCATTCCCGCCGCCTCCACGACATCGAGTTCCAGTTCTGGCGCCACGGTGCCCGCGAGCACGCCTTCCATCCAGTTCTTCAGGAGAGCGTCGGCCTCGGCGCCCTTGACCGAGCCCAGTGTGGCCAATGCCGACTGCTTTTCGGTGACCGTACCGGAGGCCAAAGCCTTCTCCAGCGGGGCTGTTGATCCGCCACCGGCGGAGCCGCCACCAGATCCGGCATTGCGGACGGCGACCGGCGGCGCCTCGACAGCGAGTTGGGTGGCCAAGCTGCGGACCTTTTCATCCTTGTCTTCTCGGGCGGCGGCCAGAGCAGGTGCGTAGTCGGGTGTTTGCAGGAGCGACAGGGATCGTAGAGCGTCTGAGCGCGCGGCGCCGTCGGCGGAACCCTGAATCACCAGCGCGGACAGCGCGGGCGAAGCCTCGGTGATCTTGAGAGTCCCCGCGGCTCGGGCAGCGGCGGCGCGGACCGCGTTCGGCGCCGAGGCCAGTAGGGCGTTGGACACCGGTTTCAATGCCTCATTGGGCACCTTTTCGGAGCGGGCGAAGGCCGTCGGACGCCAGAGTCCGGTGATGCGGTCGCGGCCAGAATTGGCCGGCCACTGGCTGAGGGCATCGATGGCCTCGGCCCGGAGATTCACCGGGGCGTCTTCACGGGTTGCGTAGGTGGCCAGGGCTTTGGCGGTGGCCTCGGTGCCGAAGCGGTAGTTGGCGTTGAGGACCCGACGCATCAACGGCGCCTCGGTCAGGCCGGG
>Ga0315906_10007580_pt1 | contig 13183 bp, 14 predicted proteins | sample LakEriMetagenome_4_FD_203526 | JGI IMG/M metagenome (GOLD analysis project Ga0315906, IMG submission 203526) | Freshwater fungal communities from buoy surface, Lake Erie, Ohio, United States - Buoy 2 MA122 | ecosystem: Environmental > Aquatic > Freshwater > Lake > Lake biofilm | place: USA...
TCATGTCTCAGGCCCTGCGTAAGCTCACCGCCACGATCAAGCGTACCAACTGTTTGGTCATCTTCATCAACCAGATCCGCATGAAGATCGGTGTGATGTTCGGCAATCCCGAGACCACTACGGGCGGAAACGCGCTCAAGTTCTACGCGTCAGTCCGTCTTGACATCCGTCGCACCGGTTCCATCAAGAAGGGCGACGAGGTCATCGGCAACGAAACCAAGGTCAAGGTCGTCAAGAACAAGGTCGCCCCTCCGTTTCGCGCAGCCGAGTTCGACATTCTCTACGGCGAGGGCATCTCTCGGGAGGGTGAAGTCATCGACCTGGGCGTTCAATGCAATGTCGTTGAAAAGAGCGGTGCCTGGTACAGCTACAGCGGCGATCGCATCGGACAAGGCAAAGACAATGCGCGAGAGTTCCTGCGTGAGCACCCAGAAATTGCGCTCGATATCGAGAATCGGGTTCGGGCGCACTTTGGCGTCAAGCCTCGTGGCCTGCAAGTGATCGAAGGTGGCAAGAAGGGCATCGAGGCGGCCTGACATGCAACGGGCAGCAGCCCCGGGGCGCGTGCTTTCACTCAAAGGGCGCGCCCTACGTTATCTGTCCCAAAGAGAGCACAGCCGGGCCGAGTTGGCCCGCAAGCTGGCGCCGCACGCGGAGTCTGACGAGCAGCTGCAGGCCTTGCTGGATCAACTCGGTTCAGAGGCCTGGCTCAGCGATGCGCGGTTCGCCCAGAGCCTGGCTCACCGCAGGGCACAGCGGTACGGTATTCGGCGGATCGCCGCCGAGCTCGCGACCCACGGCCTGCAGGACTCGGATCAGGCTGCCGTGCTGGCTGATCTGCAACAGACCGAAATTCAGAGGGCAAGCCAGTGCTGGGCTCGTCGCTTCGGGCAGGCGCCACAGTCAGCCCTGGAGCGGTCCAAGCAGCAGCGCTTCCTGCTACAGCGGGGCTTCACCTCTGAGGTGATTCGAACGGTGCTCCAGCAGGCGAGCCAAACCGTCTCAGACCCTCCATCCTGACCCTCCGCAGGCTTCTGCTTGGGTCCGATCCCCGTCTGATCCCGCTTGAGCTCGGGGCTAGTCTGTCCGCCTCAATCTGCGGCCCAAGCGGCGCCTCCAAACCCCTTCTATGTTAAAATCTGCCCCGTTTTTGGGTCAGACAAGCAGGTTTGACCTGTTCAGAGTCCTGGCGGCCCATCAACCTCCGTCCGCCGGGTCAGGCTGTACGCGAACGTTACACGCGTCGGCCCCCTCCCGCCGCTTTCGACGAGTCGGCGACGCAAGAGGCACACGATGAAAATCCATGAGTATCAGGGCAAGGAACTCCTCAAACGCTACGGTGTGCGCGTTCCACGTGGCGTGCCATGCTTCAGTGTCGACGAAGCCCTTCAGGCCGCACAGGCTCTGGGCGGCCCGGTGTGGGTGGTCAAGGCGCAGATTCATGCGGGAGGCCGGGGCAAAGGTGGGGGCGTCAAGCTTGCCCGCTCGCTCGAAGAGGTCAAGACGCATGCGAGCAGCATCCTGGGCATGCAGCTCGTCACCCACCAGACGGCGCCCGCAGGCCAGAAGGTCCGGAGGTTGCTGATCGAAGAAGGCGCCGACATTCGCAAGGAGCTCTATGTGGGCCTCGTGATTGATCGTGTCACTCAGCGCGTGACCGTCATGGCCTCCAGCGAAGGTGGCATGGACATCGAAGAAGTTGCCGAAAAAACGCCCGAAAAAATCCATAAGGTTTCGATCGATCCGGCCACCGGCCTGACTGATGCCCAGGCCGACGAACTGTCTGTTTCAATTGGCATTCCTGAGGCCTCACTGGCGCAAGCGCGCACGGTGTTTCATGGATTGTCCAAGGCCTTCTGGGAGACCGACGCCAGTCTGGCCGAGATCAATCCGCTGATCCTCACCGGCAACGGCGATGTGATCGCGCTCGATGCCAAGCTCAACTTCGATTCCAACGCACTTTTCCGGCATCCTGAAATCGTTGCCCTGCGTGACCTCGACGAAGAAGATCCGGCCGAAATTGAAGCGTCCAAATTTGATCTGGCCTACATCCAGCTCGAGGGCAATATTGGCTGCCTGGTCAATGGCGCCGGTCTGGCCATGGCCACGATGGACACCATCAAGTTGTTCGGCGGAGAGCCGGCTAACTTTCTCGATGTGGGCGGCGGCGCAACGGCAGAGAAGGTCACCGAGGCCTTCAAGATCATGCTGCGCAATCCAGAGCTCAAGGCCATTCTGGTCAACATCTTTGGCGGCATCATGAAGTGCGACACCATCGCCGAAGGCGTGATCACGGCCTCGCGGGCTGTTGGCCTCAAGGTGCCCCTCGTGGTTCGCATGAAGGGAACCAATGAAGACCTCGGCAAGAAACTGCTTGCCGATTCGGGTCTGCCCATCATCTCGGCCGATTCGATGGCCGAGGCTGCCGAAAAAGTCGTTGCCGCTGCGCGCTGAACCTCCGGAGTACACATCATGTCGATCCTGGTCAACAAGAACACCAAGGTCATCACGCAAGGCATCACGGGCAAGACGGGCCAGTTCCACACCCGCATGTGTCGTGAGTATGCCAATGGGCGAAATTGCTTCGTTGCAGGCGTTAACCCCAAGAAAGCGGGCGAAGACTTCGAGGGCGTGCCCATCTTCGCGTCCGTCCGTGAGGCCAAGGAGGCCACTGGTGCCAATGCCTCGGTGATTTACGTGCCCCCGGCGGGCGCCGCTGCAGCCATCTGGGAGGCGGTTGAGGCCGACCTCGACCTCGTGGTCTGCATTACCGAAGGCATTCCGGTTCGCGATATGGTCGAGGTGCGTGACCGGATGCGTCGTGAGAACCGCCGTGCGATTCTGCTCGGACCCAACTGCCCGGGCGTCATCACCCCCGACGAGATCAAGATCGGCATCATGCCGGGGCATATCCATCGAAAGGGTCGCGTGGGTGTCGTGTCGCGCTCAGGCACGCTCACCTATGAGGCCGTCGGCCAACTCACCGAACTCGGCTTGGGCCAGTCCTCGGCGGTGGGCATCGGTGGCGACCCGGTCAACGGTCTCAAGCACATCGACGTCATGCGCATGTTCAATGACGATCCCGAAACCGACGCAGTCGTGATGATCGGCGAGATCGGCGGAACCGACGAAGAAACCGCGGCTCTCTGGATCAAGGACAACATGAAGAAGCCCGTGGTCGGCTTCATTGCAGGTGTCACGGCCCCTCCAGGCAAGCGTATGGGCCACGCGGGCGCCATCATTTCCGGTGGTAAGGGCACCGCCGACGAAAAACTCTCGGTCATGGCCGATTGCGGCATCAAGGTCACGCGCAATCCTTCTGAAATGGGCCGTTTGCTCAAGGGCGTGCTCTGAGTGACACTGCCAACGACTGATTGAGTCGATGGCGGCGCAGGGCGCCAGCCTTCAGCGTCCATCCAGAGGAGTGAGTCGTGGATTTCGGATCGAGTGCGTTCTGGGTGGCTTTGGGGCAGATCCTCATCGCCGACATTCTGCTGTCGGGAGACAACGCCGTCGTCATTGCACTCGCGGCGCGCGCCCTGCCACCTGAGCAGCAAAAGCGTGCGGTCATTATTGGCGCAGGTGCGGCGATTGCCATGCGCGTGATGCTCACCCTGGTCGCGGCTCAACTCATGCAACTGCCTTGGCTGAAGCTGGTGGGCGGCGCCATGCTGCTCTACATCGGCGTGGGCCTGCTGATGCCCGAAGAAGAGGCCTCCGAGTCCAGCATTGAAGCCAAAGGGTCGATGTTTGCGGCAGTGCGCACCATCCTGATCGCTGATGCCGTCATGAGCGTAGATAACGTGATCGCCGTCGCGGCTGCGGCCAAGGGAGACACCTTCCTGCTGGTTCTCGGCTTGCTGATCAGCATTCCGTTTGTGGTTTGGGGAAGTACCTTTCTGTTGCGACTGATCGAGCGCTATCCGGTCATTGTCTGGGCGGGGGCTGCCCTGTTGGGATTCATCGCGGGCGAGATTATCTTGGCCGATCCGGCGATTTCCGACTGGGTGGCCCAGCAGGCACAGTCTCTGGAGATGACCTCCCGCCGGCTTGAGCAGCTCGCGGGCGTTGTGGGCGCGGTGTTGGTCCTGCTGACTGCCAAGGTGCTCATGGCCCGCCGTTCGAGCCAGTCCGCCGCACAAGGCTGAGCCGGCTCCTGGCGTGTGAGCCGCCTGGCGGCTCATGCGCGCCACTGACTCATCCGAAGGCCAGCCGCGGCACCCCCTGTCGCTAGAGTGCCCGGCATGGGCATGGCTCCCTTCATGGACCAGCGATGAGCTGGCGCACTTTGCTTCCCCGACGGGCCTTGCGGCTCGGCCTCGGAGTGATGCTTGTCGTGCTGGTTTTTGCCAGCGAAGCCGGGCTTTTTGGAAAACGTGGCCTGGGCCTGCTCGACCTTGCGATTTACGACCTGCGCCTTCAGCTGCAACCTTCGCGTCCTTACGGCAAGATCGTGATCGTCGATATCGACGAGCGGAGCCTGACAGAAGTGGGCCCTTGGCCCTGGGCGCCAGACAAGCTCGCAACCCTGATCGAACGGCTGGGTGGCGAGCACGGTGCCCGAATCCTGGGTTTGGATCTGGTCTTGCCTGAAGCCGGTGCCGGTTCGAGTGCCGGTTCGAGTGCCGGTTCGAATGCCCGGCTTCGACGGGCCCTCACGACGAATCCGGTGGTGGTGGGTTTCCGCTTTTCGAATGAATTCGGTCTTCAGCCCTCGGGGCAGTTGCCACAGCCGATCTGGACGGTCTTTTCTCATCCGGCGTTGACCCAAGGGCTGCACAGCTGGCGCAGCTTCAGCGCCAACACGCCCTCGCTCGCGCATACCGCACGTGGCAGCGGCTTTTTCAGCCTGCTTGCGGATCGAGACGGGCTCGTTCGTTCTTCACCTTTGCTCGCCCGTTACAAGGAGGGGGTGTATCCCTCACTGGCAGTGGCCGTGATTCAGGCGGACGCCGCCGGTCGGGCGCCTCGCATGGTCGCCGATCGACGGCACCATGGTGCGCTTGTGATTGGCGAGGGCGCACAAGGCGTTTATCTGCCATTTTCTGAAGACGGGAAGGTCTTTTTTCCGACGCAAGGCCAGGGCGGCGCATCCGCCTCGCGCTTTCGTCATGTTTCAGCGGCGGATGTGCTGGCCGGCCGAGTCGATCTGCGTTTGATCCAGGATCGGATCGTTCTCATCGGATCCTCTTCCCCGGTGCTGTCTGATCTGCGATCGACCGCGACGGGTCAGCGATTCACCGATGTGGAGTTGCAGGCCAGCATCATTGCAGCTGCATTTGAAGGCACATTGCGCACCTCGGCGCCATCCGGTTCGCTGGGGTCGGCCATTGCCATCGGCCTGGTCGGTCTGGCCATTGCCGTCGGGATGTCTGCCATGGCCGCACCGGGCGTGATCGGCCTGATGTTGCTTGGCGTGTCTTTGTTGCTGGGGTGGAGTGCGATCGCCTATACCCACCTGCAGTGGGTCGCACCACTGGGCAATGGATTGACCATGCTCGGGCTGCTCGCCCTGCTCAATCTCGCGGGCAGTTATCTGTCCGAAGGGCGAACCCGGCAGGCGGTGATCCGGCTGTTTGGTCAATATGTTGCCCCCCATCTGGTGGTGAGGATGACCGAAGACCCACTGCACACGCCCATCCAGAGTCAGGACAAGGAACTGACCATTCTCTTTGCCGATATCCGCGGCTTCACCCGCATGGCCGAGCGCATGGATCCTCAGCAGCTGCGCGAGGTTCTGAACCGGTTTCTCACCACGATGACCGAAGTCGTCCATGCCCATCAGGGAACACTCGACAAGTACATCGGCGATGCGGTCATGGCCTTTTGGGGCGCCCCACTGGATGACCCTCAGCATGCCGATCATGCGGTGACGGCCGCCATTGCCATGCAAAAGGCGGTGCAGGAGCTGAACCAGGAATTCGAATTGATTGGCCTGCCCCGACTGTCCATCGGGATCGGCATCAACACCGGCATGGTTAGAGTGGGTGACATGGGATCGCAGTTGCGTCGGTCGTACACGGTGATTGGCGATGCAGTCAATCTTGCGGCGCGACTGGAGTCGATCTCCAAGCAGCACGACCTGCCGATGGCGATCGGTGATGCAACCCGTCGCCAGGTCAGCGCGCTGACCCTCGAATGGGTGGGTGATCACCGGGTCGCGGGCCGTGAAGAGTCCGTACAGGTCTGGAAGCCGCTGCAGGCTTCGATTGAAGCAGGCGCCAAGCCTGCTGTGGGAGAGGCGCAGATGGCGCGTGCTTCTTTGGAGATGGGCCCGTCGCAGTCGCGGGCGGTCAGGCCCGAAGGGCGTCTTCCGCCTGCCCGCGAGATCCAACGTCGAACAGGAACAACGGCATGAGGCTGCAGGTACTGGGATGCAGCGGCAGCATTGGCGGAGTGGGGCCGTTCGCGCGAACCACCGCCTTGCTGCTCGATGACGATATTCTCATCGATGCCGGGACCGGGATCGAGGATCTCTCGGTCGATCAGCTCGAGCGGATCGATCATGTCTTTCTTACGCACTCCCATCTCGACCACATCAGTGGCCTGCCTTTGATGGTTGACTCGATCGGTGCCAGACGGCGACAGCCGATCCAGGTTCATGCCTTGCCCGAGACCATCGAGGCCTTGAGGGCCCATGTGTTCAACTGGGTGATCTGGCCTGATTTCACACAGATCCCACATCACGATCGGCCCTGGATGGTGTTCAGTCCGATGCGGGTGGGGGAGTCCAGAGTTTTCGGCGATCGTCGCATCCGATCGATTGCTGCAAACCATACCGTTCCCGCCGTGGGATACACGGTTCACGGGCCCGAGGGGGCCCTGGCCTTCAGCGGCGATACCTGGCCCACGGAGTTGTTCTGGCGGGATGTCAATGCCATTGGCGACTTGCGCCATCTCATCATCGAGACAGCCTTTCCGAACCGGGAGCGTGATCTGGCTCGAACAGCCAAGCATCTTTATCCCATCGAACTGGCCGAGCAATTGAGGCTGCTGGATCGTGAAGCGCAGGTCTGGATCAGTCACCTCAAGCCTTCAGATGCCAGCCTGATTGCCCGGGAGATTCAGGCCTGGGCCGGGCGCTATCGCCCACGAATGCTTGCTCGGGGCGAAGTCTTGCAGTTCTGACTGCAGACCCCGGACTGACCAATTCCGTCACATGTCTGCGCTCTCACTGACGAAAAGTGTCACCTGCGGACCGCGCTTCGGTCCGTATTCGGCACCTGCCGACATTTGCATCGGGCCAGGCGGAAAACTGAAGACCCTCCATCCCGCAGGCATCGACCGATCATCGGTCAATTCGCGCGCGCTGTCCGATGGCCACCAAACGGCCCTGCTTGGCACGGGTTTCGCTCAGTTGGAACTACACCCTGCGGTCGTCGCGGGGATCTTCGACCGGAGAGCCTTCATGAGCAAGAAAGTACAGCGCGGTTTCACTTTGATCGAACTGATGATCGTCGTGGCCATCATTGGTATTCTGGCCGCTGTGGCCGTGCCTGCATATCAGGACTACACCGTCCGTGCCCGTGTCACCGAAGGGCTGACCCTCGCCGGCGCCGCCAAAGTGGCCGTCGCCGAAAACGCCTCCAACGGGGTGGCCTTCGACGCAGGCTGGACTGCCCCTGCAGCGACCAACACGGTTTCCAGCGTTGGGGTCAACGCAGCCAATGGCGAGATCACGATCGCCTACACCACCAAGGTGGCCGCAGCCGGCTCCAACGATCTCATCCTGGTGCCCCAGTCCGGAGGCGCTGCACTGGCCTCGGGCACGGTGCCGACCGACCGGATCTCCTGGACCTGCAACACCGGCGCCCTGGCAGCCAAATATCGTCCGGCCGAGTGCCGCTGATCGAGGCCAATGCGATGCGCTGACAACCTCGCCTCGCTCCAACCCAGAGAGGGTCGCACTGCGACCCTCTTTTTTTTTGTCCCAGGACTGTGAAGCAAAGGACTGTCATGAGAACTTCTCGCCAACGCGGATTCACGCTGATTGAGCTGATGATGGTGGTGACCATCATCGGTTTGCTGGCAGCCACGGCCTTGCCCTCTTATCAGGACTATGCCGTGCGAGCCAAGGTCACGGAAGCGCTGTTGATCGCTTCCGGATACAAGAACACCATTGCGGAAAATGCTGCGAACGGCGTGGCCCTGAATGCAGGCACGCCTGGCGTCGATGGGGCTGCCGCGTTTCTTTCAACCTCGCACCTGAGCAGCCTGAGCGTCAATACGAGCGGTGAGATCACCCTCACCATGACGCCCTCTGCGGGCAATGGAACCCTGGTGCTTGCCCCGCGCGACGGCAACCAGGCCCTGACCGCGGGCGCCATTCCTGCAAATCCGATTGTCTGGAATTGCAATGCTCAGGGCAGTGCCAAGGGAGGCTCGCAGGGCAGTCTGCCCTCTCGATTCACACCCCCCGAATGTCGTTGATCGCTGGTCGATCGTCGGATGGCGGTCGTCATGACGGCTTGTCTTCTCCATTGTTCAGGCACCGACAGGCAGGACGCTGAGGCCTGCGATTGACGAATGAATTCGATCACTTCAGGACGCTTGATGGCACGGTTGTGGACGGGAATCAGACCCGAGGGGGTGGCGGGCAAGCCAAGACCTGAAGAGGTGGTTGGCCAGCCACGCGTCGTGCCCACGGCATCGCCGCGTCGGCGTGCAACGGATTCCGACGCCTTTGCCACGCGCGTTGTGCATCTGGTCGCCAAAAAGGCCTGGCGTCCAAGGCTGCGGGCGGCTGGTATCCACCTCGCCTTGTCGTTGCTCGCGGCGGCCACCGTGGTGGGCTGGGTCCTCGGTGTGTGGTACCCGCAAGAGTTGGCTCATATTAGCGGCGTCCACATGATGCTCGCGGTGCTCGCGGGTGTGGATGTGGTGCTGGGTCCGGTCTGTACCTTCCTCGTTTTCGATCGTCGAAAGCGCAGTCTGTCCATCGATCTGGCGATCATCGGCGCCTTGCAGGTGGCTGCGCTGGCCTACGGCGTTCATGTCATTGAACGGGGACGTCCGCAGTTCGTGGTGCTGGTGAAGGATCGCTTCGAGGTGGTCGCGCCTTCTGAGTTGACTCCAGATGCACGTTTGCAGGCCAGGGGCAATCCGATCATCAGGGGTCGGTCGATGTCACCCCAATGGCTCGCTGCCAGAGACCCAGGGCCAGGAAGTGTTTCGCCCAAGTCAGTGCTGGAGTCGATGAGCGGCGGACGGGGGCGGCAGCACCACCCCGAGCTGTATGAGCCTCTCAACCTGCAGTTGTCGTCTGCTGCTCATCGGGGTATCGCTCTCGAGCAGATTCGGCAACTCAATCCGGGATCACGCGCGCTGCTCGATCGGGCCGTACTCGCCTCGGGGGAGCCGGAGGTCAACTTACGCGTTCTGCCCCTACGCGGCCCGGCGCGTGACGCTTCGGTTCTTGTCTCGGTCAAGTCGGAGCAGGTGTTCGATATCCTCCTTCTGCAGCCTTGGTAGTTCTTACGTTGATTGCCCGCCTCAGACGCCAGGGGGGGCGGGTTGAATCCTCGATCTGATCAAGCGCGCAGCATCAGCAGGATTGGGGTCTTCAAAAAGATCCGCAATCACGGCGACCGCATGGGCTCCAGCGGCCATGACCTGGGCGGCATTGTCCCGATTCACGCCACCGATGCCTACAGCATGCAAGCCTTGCGCTCGCGCTTGAGCAAACAGCGCAAGAGGGGCTCGGACTGCCGCAGGCTTGGTCGATGAGGCAAACAGGCTGCCAAAGCCGACATGGTCGGCCCATGCGCGGACAGCCAGGGCACGATCAAAATCGTTGTAACAGGAGATTCCCAGCCAGCGGTGGGGCCCTAGTCTCTGGCGTGCAGCAGCCGGGTCGCCATCGTCTCGTCCGAGATGCACACCTCGGGCTTCGATCTCACAGGCCAGTTCGAGGTTGTCATTGACGATCAGCGGCACGCCATAAGCGTCACACCGTGTTTTGATCTGAACGGCCAGATCGCGCAGGGCCGACGCGCAGCGGTAGGGATCCCCGACGGGACCGTGTTTGACCCTGAATTGCAGGGCGTCGATCCCACCCTCGAGAACCTGGTCAATCAGGGGCAGCAGCCGCAATGGATCGCCAATGTCAGGGGTGATCGCATAAAGCCCCCGCGGGCCGCGTTCGTTGGTTTGCAATGGCATGGCTGGGTCCGGGGTTTGATGCAGATCGCGTTCCGCCCGTCGGGCAATCCTGATCCCTGATCGGCCAGGGAAGGTAACATTCGCAGCCCTGACCCTCTAATTCTAGTGTGCGGACCAAGCATGAGCGAGCAAGCCAACTTTCGAACCTTCATGTGCCTGATTTGCGGCTGGATCTACGACGAATCGGTCGGTGTTCCAGACGAGGGAATCCCGGCGGGAACCCGCTGGGAAGACGTTCCGATGAACTGGACCTGTCCGGAATGCGGCGCGCGCAAGGAGGATTTCGAGATGGTCGAACTCTGAGCCTGTCCCCGGTGTCATGCCGGGGTCCCAGGCCTCTTGCCCGGTCGCACTACGGGCGGTCCCGTCCTCTGACGGGTCGCCATCCATGGGCATAAGGGGCCGTCATGACTGAGCACACTTCGATTGCAGGACTCAAGGTTCTGGTGATCGATGACAGCAACACCATCCGTCGAAGCGCTGAGATCTTTCTGGGGCAGGCGGGATGCTCGGTGATCCTGGCCCAAGACGGCTTTGATGCTTTGGCCAAGGCGGCAGATCATGAACCCGACCTGATCTTCTGCGATGTGCTGATGCCGCGCCTTGATGGCTATCAGGCGTGTGCTCTCATCAAGAAAAGTCCACGCCTGCATGCCACGCCCGTGGTGATGCTCTCCAGCAAGGACGGTCTGTTTGACCGGGCCCGGGGGCGCCTGGTGGGTTGTCAGGACTACCTCACCAAGCCGTTTTCAAAAGACAGTCTGCTGCGGGCCGTGGCCCAGCATGCGCCCCGTGTTGCACTGGCCTGAGGCCGGGACGCCTGCAGCATGACCATTCAAGCACCGCCTCTTGTCATGCCCGCCACCCTGGGTCCTGACCGACAGTCCGGCTCAGGCGCGATTCTGGTGGTCGATGATTCCGCGACCGAACGTCACTATCTGACCGACCTGCTCAAGCGCAGCGGATTCGAGGTTCGCTGTGCCGAGGACGGGATCCAGGCCATTGCACGCATCCGGGCCAGCCGGCCTGCACTGATTGTCATGGATGTGGTGATGCCGGGGGCCAATGGTTATCAGGTCACGCGTGCACTGGCGCGTAATCCTGAAACCCGGGATATCCCGGTGATCCTGTGCACCACCAAGGATGCCGAGACCGACCGGATCTGGGGCTTGCGCCAAGGCGCCCGGGCCTACATCACCAAGCCTGTCGATGGCCAGACCCTGCTTGCCCGCATTGCGGAGATTCTGCAATGACCCATGGCGAACGCAGATATCTCGGCCTGCGAATTGCCGATCGATCCTGTCTGGTTGACCTCAAGACCGCCGGGGAACTCATCACGGTGCCGCTGTCTCTGACAGCCATCCCGCTGGCTCGTCCCTGGCTGCTCGGTCTGTTCAGCATCCGGGGCCAGTTATTCACCCTGATCGATCTCGCCCGTTATCGGGGATGGTCGACCGACGCGCCCCGAAAGGTTGCTCGGGCGCTGGCTTTCGGGCCGTCGCTGCAATGCAGCGTGGCGTTGCTGGTTGACGAGGTTCATGGCCTGCACGACCCCGAGACCCCCTTGGAAGAGGACGCCAGGCACTGGGAAATGCTTGATCTGGCCGCCCTGATTCGAGAGCCGGCCTTTGCGACGGCGAGTCGGCTGATGCCGGTCATGGCAGGTGCGCAGTGAACCTTGCCGCACTCAAGTTGCCCTTCATCGGCCATTGGCCGATGCGTCGACAGTGGCTGGTTCTTTTTCCGGTGCTGGTGCTTTCGTTGCTCATTGCCTGGGCGACGGTCTGGATCGACAGTCGCAGAAGCATTTCACTGAGCGTGCATACCCGTCTGGTCGGGGATGCGCTCATGCACTCTCAGCGACTGGCCCGAAATGCGCCTGCAGCGTCGCGCGGGCAGGCTACGGCACTGCGCCAGTTTGGCGAGAGTCGCGAAGCCATCGCGGCCGCCCTTCGGTTTCTGCGCACCGGCGGCACAGTCGATGAGCGCTCCATCAGCGCGCTGTCGGGCGCCCTGCTCGCCCGACTCGATGAGGTCGAGGAGGGCTGGCGCCGGACGGATCGCGCCGCGCTGTCCTTGCTTGCGCAAAAGGGCGTGCTGGGCGGTGTGGCGGTGTCCCTTGAACTCCTGGCCGCTGACCTTCCGGCCCTGGCGGATCGCTCCGAGCAGGTCGCCCAATTGCTGCACTCTGGGGCTTCCAGCGCCGAGTCACTCGCGGCGGCCCGGCTTTTTGCAAACTCGGAGCGGATGGCCCGTGAGGTCCTGCAGCTTGCGCAGCCGGGTGCATCGGTGGCCGAGCGTGCGATGGCCCTGCGCAGCGATGCAGCAGCCTATGGCGCCGCCCTTGATGCGCTGCTGAGCCTGATCGAGGCCCGCCGAAGCGGTCTGCCCCGGGAGGTCGAGATCCGCACGCGGCTCAGGCAGATGCAGGCCAGTTTTGGCCGACTGAGCGCGCCCCTCGCTCGGTTGGTCGAGAGTCTGCCGGGCTTGCAGGGCGCAGCGGTGGCCTCCAACCTCGTCATGACCGACAACGAGGCTCTGCGAACCGATCTACTCGGTCTGCAGGCACAACTGCTTGCCGCTCAAACCGGCCTGGTACCCCAGCGTGTCTTGGCCGGCGTGCTGCTCTTGATGGCCGTTCTCGCAGGTCTGGGCCTGGGGGTCTCCGTGATTCAGGACCTGGGCCGCCGGGCGGAGCAGGCCGAGCTGCAGCGACAGCAGGCGGAGCGACTCGAGCAGGAGGCCAAACGGGCCAATGAACAGAATCAGGCGGCGATCCTGCGACTCATGAATGAACTGCAGGAAGTGGCCGATGGCGACCTCACGGTGCAAGCCACCGTGAGTGAAGAAATCACCGGGGCCATTGCTGATTCCGTGAACTACACGATCGAGGAGCTTCGGGCGCTGGTCTCTCGGGTCAATGCAACCTCGGGCATGGTGAGTCAGGCATCGCAGCAAGCCCAGACGCTGTCTTCAAGGTTGCAGGCCTTGACCGATCGTCAGGCGGTCGAGATCAAGCAGA
>Ga0315906_10007581_pt1 | contig 13181 bp, 10 predicted proteins | sample LakEriMetagenome_4_FD_203526 | JGI IMG/M metagenome (GOLD analysis project Ga0315906, IMG submission 203526) | Freshwater fungal communities from buoy surface, Lake Erie, Ohio, United States - Buoy 2 MA122 | ecosystem: Environmental > Aquatic > Freshwater > Lake > Lake biofilm | place: USA...
CGGAATGCCGATGACGGATTTCTTTGTCGACTTTGTATACGGAACAGAGAATTACGAACCGCTGCTGGGTGATTTACTGGAGTACGTGGGTTGTGAAATGATTCGTACTCCTTCGGTACAAACCCAAGAGCGCCGGTTTGGATTCAAAGTATCTACTGAGAACGGAATAACCAAGGTGGTCGCCGTGCTTCCCGGCTCCTTAGCCGATAGGGCAGGTCTGGGTAAGGATGACGAGCTAGTAGCCGTGAATGAACTAAAAGTAGAAGGTAATCTGAACGAGTTGATGCCAGTCGATGATCAGCAGCCAATTACCATTTCACTGCTTACCCCAATGAAAAGGTTAAAAGAAATTGTACTGACCGCTGCGCCGGAATCGTATTATCACAACTATTCCATTCGTGCTCGCGCATCGGCAACCATTGCACAGTTGGAAAGTCTCTCTAAATGGCTTTCCTGATTTTGTTGGAAAAGCAAAGACGGTCTCGTTAATCCAAACAGGCGATAACCGAAATTTCTACGTTCACATCTTTCGGTAGGCGACTCACTTGAACGGTTTCACGCGCCGGAAAATCCTGGCTGAAAAATTGTCCATAGACATCGTTAACCGCTGCGAATTGATCCATGTCCTTAAGGAAGATGGTGGTTTTGACAATATGACCGTAGTCCATACCTGCAGCCTTCAATACAGCGCCGATATTACGCATCACTTGGGTGGTTTCCTGAAGGATATTAATAGTAATCAATTGACCGGACGAAGGGTCGATGGCGATCTGGCCTGAAAGGTAAAGGGTGTTCCCGGTGCGCACGGCCTGGCTGTAAGGTCCGATAGGAGCGGGGGCATTGTTTGTCTGAAGAATGGTTTTCATGTCGGCTAATTTCGTTTTTTTGCAGCAGCTGATTTTTCCCCGCGGGGAAAGTTTTCAAAAACAGAGCATGCGCATCTTGTTGTTTGATAATTATGATTCGTTTACCTATAACCTGGTCCATATGCTGGAAGCGGCGGACCCTGCCGTAAAGGTGGATGTGGTATTGAACGATCAGACCGATTATAAGCGATGGAATGATTATGATAAAATTGTCATTTCGCCGGGCCCTGGTTTGCCCGAAGAATCCGGTCATCTACTTTCTTTTATCGCTGAAGTAGAAGGTAAGAAACCCATCTTAGGCGTATGCCTTGGATTACAGGCTATTGTTGTTCATCACGGTGGTACGCTGTTGAATTTAGACCAGGTGCTTCACGGTGTTGGTATTCCTACCCGGGTTGTTCAGCCTACAGAACCTGTTTTTGCAGGATTGGGGCCTTCCCTGATTACCGGTCGCTATCATTCCTGGGTCGCCAATCCCGAAACATTGCCTGCTGTGTTGGAGGTGGTGGCTACCGATGACGCTGGAAACATCATGGCGGTTCGTCATCGCCTGCACGATACGGTTGCCCTACAGTTCCATCCTGAGTCGGTATTGACGCCGGAGGGGTCAAAAATCCTCTCCAATTGGATCAAAACGTAAGAAAACGAACATTTTTTACTGCTTTTCGTACCCATTTGGTATTCAATTAGCAGGATATGATCGTGATCAAATTTGGAGGTACCTCCGTCGGCAGCGCCACGCGTATTTCCGGAGTTTTTGACATTTCTACTGGTTTGCTGCGCAAAGTCGGCAAGCGGAAGCTGGTGGTCGTAGTTTCCGCCATGACCGGCGTAACGGATGACCTCATTCGTATGAGTAAAACCGCAGCTAAACGTGACGCTTCCTATGCGGAGCTGTTTCATGCGGTTCGTCATCGGCACCATCAGGCAGTTCAGGAGCTTGGACTTATCCGCGATAAGAAACTGAATGATTTCCTGGAAGAACGTTTTTCATTTCTCAACGATACGCTGCACGGCGTTTATCTGGTTGGAGAACTTTCGCCACGCACACTTGACTTCGTCTGTGCGCACGGTGAGATTCTTTCAGCAGCCATCATTGCAGCCTATTTCCGTCACCGTAAAGTGAAAGCCGGATTTCTCGATGCTCGCGACGTAGTACGGACCGATGAAGAGTTCGGATCAGCTCGTGTTGATTTTTCCGTTACCAACCGAAACATCCGGAACTATTTTCGGTCCACTAAAAACGATGTTACCATTGTTACCGGTTTTGTAGCCGCTACAGCCAACATGGAAACTACCACGCTGGGAAGAGGTGGGTCGGATTATACCGCCGCGATTTTCGGAGCCGCGCTCCAGGCGAACGAAATTCAGATCTGGACGGATGTTGATGGTGTTCTTACCGCCGATCCGCGTAAAGTCCGTAAAGCGTTTACCGTTCCGGTCATGACGTATCGCGAAGCCATGGAGATGTCGCATTTCGGTGCTAAAGTCATTCATCCGCCGACCATCGTGCCGGCACTCGCAAAAGGTATACCGCTACGAATAAAGAATTCCTTCAAGCCGGAACATCCGGGAACACTCATTTCCACAAAGTCCATGAGCAGTGGATTTTTAATTAAAGGAATTTCATCCATTGATGACGTTACGCTACTTACCATGGAAGGAAGTGGTATGGTTGGTGTTACAGGGATATCAGCCCGTTTGTTCGGCGCATTGTCCACTTCCGGTATCAATGTAATTCTGATCACGCAAGGTTCATCCGAGCATACTATCACCTTTGCGGTAAAGCCTTCGGATGCTGGTCCTGCACGAAAAGCCATTGAAAATGCGTTTGCTCTTGAGCTGAAATCCAAACTGATCGAACCTGTAAAGGTAGAGGAGGGGCTGAGTGTGCTGGCAGTCATCGGCGAGGACATGAAAAACACGCCGGGTGTATCCGGTCGGTTGTTTCAGGCACTTGGAAAAAATGGTATCAGCATTGTAGCGACAGCACAAGGCTCTTCCGAATTGAATATTTCTACTGTGATTCACAAGGTAGATCTGGTAAAAGCATTGAATGCTATTCATCAGGGATTTTTCCTGAGTGGCACACACACGCTTTCGGTCTTTTTGGTGGGAACCGGTCTTATCGGAAAAACGTTGCTCGAGCAAATAGACAGTCATCGTGCTCACCTGAAAGAGTCGCGCTCCCTGGAGATCAATATTGTCGGTGTCGCCAACAGCAAGCGGATGTATTTTGATCCTGACGGTATCAGCATCCGTAAAGTGGCGGAACGACTGGAGCGCGATGGCGAGAAGATGGATCCGGCAGCTTTTACTCGGAAAATGATAGAGCTAAATCTTCCTCAATCCGTTTTCGTGGATTGTACATCGAGTGATGAAGTGGTAGGTCAATATGCGGCCATTCTTGATCATAGTATCTCCATAGTTACGCCAAATAAATTGGCCAACTCCGGAAGCTACAAGCAATACCGACAATTGCACGACATTGCAGAGCGGCGTAATGTTCGGTTTCTCTATGAAACAAACGTAGGTGCCGGTTTGCCGGTCATCAATACCCTCAATAGTCTGGTGCAGAGTGGTGATAAAATAATTTCTATCGAAGCTGTACTGTCAGGAACATTGTCGTTCATATTTAACACCTTCCGTAAGGGCATTTCTTTCGCTTCCATTGTGAAGGAGGCGCGTGAACTCGGGTACACGGAACCGGATCCTCGTATTGATTTAAGTGGAAAGGATGTAGCGCGAAAACTACTCATCCTATCTCGTGAGACCGGCGTTCCTCTGGAAATGAAAGACATAAAGATCGATCAATTGTTACCCGCCAAATGCCTCCGCGCAAAATCAGTCAATGATTTTATGAAGTCGTTGAAAGAGGCGGATCCGATTTTCGAAGAGATGTCAGCGAAAGCGGAACTTAAGGGCAAGAAATTGCGATTCATTGCACGTTTGGAAAACGGAAAGGCAACTGTGGTATTGAAGGAAGTGGATGAATCGCATCCATTCTATCATTTGTCAGGAAGTGATAACATCATTTCCTTCCGAACGGATCGTTACAACGAACGTCCGCTGGTGGTTAAAGGTCCGGGAGCGGGTGCAGCGGTTACTGCCGCAGGTGTTTTTGCGGATATTATCAGCATCGGAAATTATTTCGATCGCGCTTAACATCAAATGAAATTGGCAAAACGTAAATCAACTGTTCGTGTGTTTGCTCCGGCATCGTCGGCCAATCTCGGTTCCGGCTTTGATGTCTTTGGTCTTGCCATTGAAGGTCCGGGTGATTTTTTACGGCTGGATCGTACGGACAGTGGTGTAATCAGAATCCGCGCCATAAAGGGCGATCAGGGCAGGCTATCGCGTATCGTAGAGGAAAATACGGCCGGTGTTGCTTTGCTATCATTTTTAGATGCTATTGGTGAACACTCCGGATTCGATATCTATCTGGAAAAGAGAATGCCACTCGGCAGTGGCCTTGGAAGCAGCGCCGCTAGTGCTGTCGCAGCTGTATTTGCAGCGAATGAATTGTTGGGAAAACCGATGGCTAAACGGGAACTTGTTCGTTGGGCGGCGGAAGGTGAGCGTGTCGCAAGTGGTGCAGTTCACGCAGATAATATCGCACCTTCCATGATGGGCGGAATTACATTAGTACGATCTCTTGCCGCTGATGATATCATTTCATTACCGATACCTTCCGGTATGCAACTGGTAGTGGTACATCCACATGTGGAAGTGAAGACTATCGATGCGCGAAAAGTACTGCCTAATCGTATTCTACTGAAAACTGCGATTACGCAGTGGTCCAATACGGCCGCTCTTACTGCTGCGTGCTTTGCGTCGGATCTTTCATTATTCGGACGGGCAATGGAAGACCTTGTGGCAGAACCGGCGCGTCGTTCATTAATTCCTTACTACGATCAGGTGAAATCTGCTGCCATTTCCGCTGGAGCCATTGGTTGTTGTATCTCCGGTGCCGGACCTTCCATTTTGGCAATAGCCGGTTCAACATCAAAAGCCCATAATATCGCGTTGGCGATGAAGGCCATTTACCGTACTCATAAGTTGGGTTGCGATACTTATGTAACAAAAATTGACCGGCGAGGCGCCCGTGTTTTATCCAATACTTCAGCACGATGAAATATTATTCTACCAAAGACGCAGCTCGTGCCTATTCGTTGGAAGAGGCAGTACTTCTCGGATTGCCGAAAGACAATGGATTGTTTATGCCGGAACGAATTCCGCTCGTTGATCCTGCTTTCCTTTCAGCGCTGGAAAATATGTCGCTGGTTGAAATAGCATCTCACGTAGCCGGTAAATGGTTTGGTGATGATGTGCCGGAATCGGTTATCCATTCGATGGTCGCTGATGCATATCCGTTTGACACGCCTGTTGTTTCACTGGATGATCGTACACATGTCTTGGAACTTTTTCATGGTCCTACGCTGGCGTTTAAAGATGTTGGTGCCCGGTTCATGGCACGCTTGATGTCGTGGTTCGTGCGCGGCAGTAATCGAAAACTTACTATTCTGGTTGCAACATCCGGTGATACCGGAAGTGCAGTCGCCAGCGGGTTTTTCAACGTGGAAAATATTGATGTTGTGATTCTTTATCCGTCCGGCAAAGTCAGCGAGTCGCAGGAAAAACAGTTGACCACCTGGGGGAATAATATTTCCGCGCTCGAAGTGAATGGCACTTTTGATGATTGTCAGCGGATGGTAAAAGAAGCCTTTCTGGATCCGCAGTTGAGTACAACGCTTTCCCTGAGTTCGGCCAACAGCATCAATATTGCACGTTTAGTGCCACAGAGCTTCTATTATTTTCGTGCTGCGGCACAACTGCAAAAGTTAGAGAAGCCGCTTTCTTTCGTAGTGCCAAGCGGAAATTTCGGCAATCTGACAGCAGGTATTTTTGCCAAGCGAATGGGACTCCCCATTGGGTCATTTATCGCAGCGACCAATGCCAACGATGTCATTCCTGATTATTTGCTTCACGGTGCTTTTCATCCCCGCACTTCTGTGTCGACCATATCCAACGCCATGGATGTTGGTAATCCAAGTAACTTCTGGCGTATGGCAGCGCTTTATGATGATTCTGTAGCAGCTATGCGCAACGATATTTCAGGTGTTCGCGTCAGTGAGGAGGAAACACGGAAAGCGATGCTGGATTTTCATCAACGGTTCGGGTACGTCATTGATCCACACGGTGCCGTAGGCTACCATGCCTGGCGCGCTACTATGAATCAACATCCTGACGAAGCCGGCGTGATTCTGGAGACTGCACATCCCTCAAAATTTTCTAATGTAGTGGAAGATACCTTACACTTGGTACCGGAAATGCCGCAACGGCTGGCTGAAATTGTGGCGAAGCAAAAAGTTTCCGTTAAAATTGAACCGGTACTCGCTGCATTAAAAACGTACCTGATGGACCGTAAAACGGCTTAAAATTAGTTTTTTCGTTATTTAATAATAGCTTAACTTTCGCATCTGGAATCAACGTAACCGGATGTCCATGAGAAAGTTAATCTTTGTTTTTCTGACGATTTCGGCTTTTTGGGCCAACCTTCCGCAATCTTTTGGTGTAATTTATGTTACCCGTGATACCTCGTGGACCGGAAATGTTCTGCTCAGTCAGGACGTAGTTGTTAAGAGTGGTTTCAGCCTGACCATTCAGCCGGGTACACAGCTCCGTATGAATTACGGGATTTCCATCGTTACAGAAACCGGCGCCACTATTTTGATGCCGGGTACTGCGGCACAACCCATTCGTGTAAGTCCATCTCAACCGGCTCAATACTGGGGAAATATTCATGCTAAAGGTATAGGGTCTTCCTTGGATATGACTTTCGTGGAATCAATTGGCGGACAGATTAAAGCGACTGATAGTGCGCTGTGCGATGTTCGTGACTGTATTCTTCGTGACTATAACCTGTACGATAATCCAATCCTCCTGACTAAGAATGCGTCTAATGTGTATGTCAGTCGCACACACGTAGCCAACTATTACGAGATCAACATTATTTTATCACCTGCCGTCGTTGAAGATTGTCTCTTTGAATTTATGACTGCGGATGCTATTGATTTCGATAATTCACCTTCAGGTACCGTCATTCGCCGTACCACCATTCGCTACGGCCGTGGTGATAACATTGATGCCATCGATTTCGGAAAAGTGGATTTTCAGCCACCCGGCTCACAGGGCCTGGTCGAAAATTGTAGGGTGCATGATATCAGTGATAAAGGAGTGTCGGTAGGTGAGGGTGCAATTTTTGTTACCGTAAAAGGATCGCTGTTCTACCGTTGCGGTGCAGGAATAGCTGTCAAGGATTCTTCGGTCTCGGAAATCTATAATAATACTTTCTACGGTTGTGAGTATGGGATAGAGTTGGTGGAAAAAAATCCCGGCTTAGGTGGCGGACATGGTACTGCTTACAACAATATTTTGTGGAATAACGGTGGAAGCATCTACATGAACAGTGATGCTACGCTTGCCATGTCGTATTCCAATGTTCAAGGTGCTGTAGCCGATACCGTTCAGCATATTTCTGTCGTCGATCCGTTGTTTATGGATCCCGCCAACGATGATTTTCAGTTGCAGCCGGGTTCGCCAATGATCGGTCAAGGCATAAACGGCGAAGACCTGGGTGCTATTTTTCCGGCCGGCGGAATTGCCGCTCCATCCGACGAATTACAATTAGGCTTGCCCAATGCTACCTCTGTATTGGTGGTGGATTCTGCCTTACAGGTATATTGGGCGGCAGGACCTTTGATCAGTTCCGTTGATGTACTGTTTTCTACCGATGGTGGCTCGTCCTGGACCATGATTGCAACGTCCGTGCCCGCGCAACAATTGTCCACCAGCTGGACGGTTCCTAATGTCTATTCTTCAAGCTGTTATTTTCGAGTGCAGGATCACAACGACACAACTCATTTTTCGTCGAATGAACGTCCGTTTAAAATCATGCCACCGCTCGTGTCTAATTTGAAGGCCGACTACTCCATAAACTCCGGCTTTTTTACCCAGCCGTTCGATCTTTTTTTAACCACCGTGCCGGGAGCAACCATCTATTATACGCTGGATGGAAGTGATCCAACAGATCAGTCGTTTGTATATCAGCAGCCACTTACACTGAGTAGCTCTACTATTTATCAGGGCTATCCGGAGCAGAACGTCACTTCTTCGCAGCCTGCCCATGCTCCGTATAGTTATGTTCGTCTGGCGCCGGTGCGGCAAACCGGCTTACCGCCGTCGATCTGGTACAAACCGCCGGGACAAATTGACCGTCAATGTGTGGTACGTACACGTGTTCATCATCCGGTCTATGGTCTCGGTCCGATTGTTACCAAATCCTATTTCATCCATCCGGATGTGTTTAGCGGACGTTTCCCATTACCGGTCGTATCGTTAGCAACGGATCCATCCGGTTTGTTTGATTATTATAAAGGCACGTTTATCCCTGGCGCTGCGTTTGAGGGCGCAGCCTTTACGGGCAACTACGAACTTTCTGGTCGGGCTTCTGAACGTCCGGCGCATATCGATTACTTTGATGGAAACAAGCAGAAACAGTTGAGTCAGGAAATCGGTATTCGTGTAAAGGGCCAATGGATTCGTTCTCTCGGACAAAAGTGTCTCGGATTGTATGCGCGAGAAGATTATGATGTGAACGAAGATGATTTCGATTACGCTATATTTCCCAATAACAATAAGCCGGGCACTGACACTATCATTGACGAATACAAACGATTACTGCTGCGCCAGAATGGAAATGACTGGGGGAGTAATACCAATACGATGTGCAGGGATGCGTTGGCGCAATCTTTACTTGACCATTGTAATGTGAAGTATCAGGCTTACCAGCCGGCGATGGTCTATCTCAATGGCGAGTTCTGGGGCTTGTCCAACCTTCGTGAAATGAACGACGAAGAGGATATTTCCCGGAATTATAATATCGAAGAAGACTCATTAGTCATTATGGAGGATAACCTGGATAAGACGGCAGAGACGCCTTTCTTGTTGATGAAGGGGAATCCCGGAGATGACCAGTCGTTTTTCAACATGCGTAATTTCGTATGGTTTTGTGATAAGAGTACCGATGCTGCACTAGATTCCATTAATCGAATGATGGACGTAGATAATTTTACGGATTACTGGATCGGGACGATTTACCTGGGTAAGACAACCTCAGCACACAACCAGATGTATTGGCGTATTCGCACGCCGGAAGGACTAAATGCTTCGCAGTTGGGACACGACGGTCGTTGGCGGTGGACCGCATTCGATTTCGACAATGCGATGTTCTGGGATACGCTGGACAATTTCAATGTGGCTCCTTATTATGTGTACGATGACATTCTTATTCATCTCTGGGAATTTGAGGGCTATCGTAAGCAATTTGTAAATCGCTTCTGTGATGTGGTCAACTCCAGTTTTGTGCCGGAACGGGTAGCACAGCGGATTGATGAATACGAATCTCGTATCGCACCAGCCATGCAATGGCATATCGATCGCTGGCGTACACCACGGTCAATAGCGGATTGGCAATCTGGAATGAATGATATGCGACAGTATGCCTACGATCGCCCGGTACATGCGTTTGCGCATATGCAGCAGAAGTTCTCGTTGCCTGGTTCGTATAATTTAACACTGGATATCTCTCAAGAGGGGGCTGGTTATATCGGCGTGAATTCGCTGCTTATAAAAGAAGATCTTCCCGGCGTTGATTCAGTCCAACTCTATCCTTGGAACGGAACATATTTTACGTCAGTTCCGGTGACAATTACTGCGTATCCGTTGCCGGGTTATATTTTTGATCACTGGATGGAAACCGGCGATACGCTTTCGCAAATTACAGTGGATGCGGCTTTCGATACCGTGCGTACAGCTGTTTTCCGTCGAGAAGTGGATCCTAAGCTGCCCTATGTTTCGGTATATCCTAATCCGGTCCAGTGGGGAGAAACCGTACGACTCGATCATCATTGCGAGTTTTATGTATATGCAGCCGATGGACGTGAATGCATGCACGAATTGGATGATATGCAGTTCTCGACGGTGAAACTGGTGCCTGGATGTTATTATATCCGTATCATCGGCGGTCCGGTAGAACGTTTGGTGGTTACACGATAACTATAATAATTGAAGTGATGAAAAATTGGCTAATTGGTTTCATCATGGTTTGTCTTGTGAAGGTTAGTGTGGCGCAAACGCTGCTCAATCCGTCATTTGAAAACTGGGCGAATCCGACAGTTTGCGAAACCAACACAGCTCCTGATCAATGGCTTGATTTTTCCAACGGTGGCTTGGCGCCTGATGAAGGCAATTATCCGCTCTGTCCGTCCACCATTCCCGGCAGCGCTTCACATGGTAATGTTTATGCGCGTTTCATGGCCGGAACGCCGCTGCAGGGAGAAGGAATGCATCAGCCTGTATCAGGATTTTCGCCCGGCAAACAGTATCTCCTGACATTTGATTTTGCCGGTTCTAACCTTTGGGGTGGTAATGACAACCTACGCTTTCATATATTCCTGAATGGAGTACGCGTTGATTCCACCATTATTTTTTCATCCGCCGATACTTTGTGGCAAAAGCATGTGCTGATCTTCAATGCACCAACTTCAACGGTTGATATTGCCTTTCGTGCACATACACCCGCCTGGCCGACTTCCGGCGGAAGCGCAGCCATGGATAATGTAGGGCTGCAACCGTACACTTTGATGGGTGCAGGTGTTGATGTGAAGAGTATCGATTTTGCCGTTTATCCCAACCCTTGTACTTCCTTCTTGCAGCTAAAATTCCCTACAGCTGAATCACTAACTTTCCGCATCACTGATATCAATGGCCGGCCGGTGCTGGAAGGAGATTTACCGGAAAGTGCCACGATTAACACGGCAGGGCTTGTGCCGGGTTGTTACCTGCTACAAGTTTTTGATGCCGGACAGTTGACAGGGCAAAACGTCTTTTTGAAAAGCGAGTAGAGGAGTGCCTGATTTTGTAGGATTATCCGTTTTCGTTAAACCCCAATAAAAAAGCCCGACCGAGGTCAGGCTTTTCTAAAGTACTGTGGACTCTAAAGATTTTTTTTTGAGCTCTTTTGTGTGCTAACAGAAAGCTGTTACAAATGTTTATGTGAGCCATCGCAAAATCCAGGATTTGCAGTGTGCTTGCAATTACACAAATAAGCCGTTTTGCTTTCTTCCGCTACGAATACTTTTGGAGCAAACGATGAGCCTTTATGGGAACCATCACAAAATGGTTGTTTGGTTGATTTTCCACAAGAACACCATGCGTATGTTTTGCCGGCTTCTAATTCAACCGGGATAGGTGTCTTTCCTGCAATTGTTGGTTTTTCCATTTTCCTTAGTTTATTCTTTTATATCTATCTAACAATTTAAAATACTCAAGGTTTTTTGAGTAAGTAAAAAAGGGACAAACTTTTAAATATAAGTTTGTCCCTTCAGGTGGAGCTGGCGGGAGTCGAACCCGCGTCCAAACCGGGAATCGGACCGCTTTCTACATGCTTAGTTTCCTATTGATTGTCGGCGAGCCGGCTGCCGGGAACGGGCGACCGTCAAGCGTAGTTCCGATGGAATTTGCGGTTCACTCGGAACGAGATCCCCGCTCACTCACCATGCGGTGCCTCCGGGTCAGGGACGGGTGAGCAGGTCCCCGGGAGACAGTTGAACTGTTAATCCTCTGGATTAAGCAGCCAACGCGTAGTTGGTGTTGCCAACTAGAAGTTGAAAGCCGTGATTAACGAGCCGGACTAACGACGCTCGGCATGCTTACGGAACCATTCGACCAGCTGTCAAAACCGGTCAGCCCCATATGGTACAAATGTAGACAAAGATTGTGCCGTAAAGTTCTTTGTCCGAAAATTGGCAGTGAAAGGGTGGGTGTAAAAAGGAAAAAGCCTTCGTTTCCGAAGGCTGATCCATAACAATCAAAATGGCGGATTAATTAAGGCTCGGGTTCTCCGGGAAGTTCGCCAGAATGGCATACTGGCTGCCCATTGAACGGAGTACCTCGCCCCATAATTCTTCCGGACTATCGCTGAAAGCAAAATCTTTTTTACCATTGGAAATCAACCAAGTACGACCTTTCATCTCATCGTCTAATTGCTCGGGTTCCCAGCCGCTGTACCCGGCGAAGAATCGGATCTCATCCTTATCTACTTGACGAGTTTCAATCAGCAGTTTCAGGGTTTCCAGACTTCCTCCCCAGTAGATACCGGGAATGATTTCTTTACTTCCTTCCAGTTTTTTTCCAAGTGTATGCAGAAAGTGTATGGTATCGGTTTGAACCGGACCGCCGAAATAAAGCGGTGCGTCAAACGGCGGGAAATCCTCTAATGCATCGTTCAGCGTAAGGTCAGTCGGTTTGTTCAGGATAAATCCTACCGTTCCATCTTCTCCGTGCTCACCCAGCAGGATGACCGTACGTTTAAAATAAGAGTCCATAAGAAACGGCTCGGAAACGAGTACCCGGCCAACACAAGGATCCATTACGGTAACTTTTCTCATTGCAGTGCTTTTTTAATGTGGGATGCTTTTTTGCCGACTTCCGGCCCAAAACATCCAATCTGTTGTTTTGTTATAGTTGTACACGACAACCCAAAAACAGTTCAGGCACTTTTTCCTGAAAACTTACAGGAACCTTACGACCCTCAAAAAACCACTAAAAAACAAATTATGGCCACCAAAAAACGTCTTCCAAAATTGGCACCGGGTGATAAAGCTCCCGATTTTAAGGTAACTGATCAGGATGGAAACCTCCGTTCCCTGAAGGATTTTAAAGGCAAGAAGCTCGTACTGTTCTTCTATCCAAAAGACAATACTTCCGGTTGCACGAAAGAAGCGTGTAATCTGCGCGACAACTACGCCAAATTGAAGAAAAAAGGGTACGAAGTGGTTGGTGTCAGCACCGATAGCGAGAAATCTCACCAGAGCTTCATCGCAAAGCACGATCTTCCGTTTACACTCTTAGCGGACGTCGACAAAGAATTGGTAGCGGCCTATGATGTATACGGCGATAAAGTCCTCTACGGAAAGAAATATAAAGGCGTTTTTCGCACTACCTTTGTCATCAACGAAAAAGGCGTCATTGACGAAGTTATCACCGACGTGGATACGGAAGCACACGCCGAACAAATACTCCAGTAAGTAATAGCATTCTAATCCGCAGGTTTCGTCGCTGACTGGATCATTGAAACATACTATCATGTCAACAACAAACGCTCTTCTGCGACATCTTCGAAACGATTTTTCTGCGTTCGAACTTGATGAGGCGCACGTACTGCCTAATCCGGTTAAACAGTTTGAGGTGTGG
>Ga0315906_10007583_pt1 | contig 13178 bp, 13 predicted proteins | sample LakEriMetagenome_4_FD_203526 | JGI IMG/M metagenome (GOLD analysis project Ga0315906, IMG submission 203526) | Freshwater fungal communities from buoy surface, Lake Erie, Ohio, United States - Buoy 2 MA122 | ecosystem: Environmental > Aquatic > Freshwater > Lake > Lake biofilm | place: USA...
CTGGCAAATTCAAACTTGCAACCATGCCTGGCGGCAAACAAGTTCTTGGATCTTGGCATTGGGCAATCCCAACCAACTCCAATGCAAGTGATGCAGCTTGGGCATTTGTTTCTTGGATTTCATCCAAGGCTGGAGAAGCAAAGCGTGTAACCGCAGGTGGCGCACCAACACGTACAAGCGTGTTTAGTGATGCAGCTGCAACCGCTAAAGATCCTGCTTACTTCGCAACAATTGCAAAGATTCTTTCAAATGCAGAACCGCTATGTCAGGGTGCAAATTGCGATGAAATGATCAACGCTGTTGGAACCGAACTAAACGCAGCATTCGCTGGTGAAAAATCAGTTGATGATGCTTTAGCAGCAGCTGAAGAACAAGCAAACAAAATTCAAGCAGAATAAGAATTTTGTTTAGAGTTCTTTTCTAAGTATTAAAGGAGTGGGTATGTCGTTTCGTTTGAAGTTGATGCTGCCTTTATTGGCCGTATTTACAGCAAGCGTTGGCTACCCACTCCTTTATGCTTTTTACCTATCACTTACTAATTACAAAATTACGGCCAGATATAACACTCGTTTAGTTGGACTAAAACAATACATAGCAACTTTGCAAGATCCAAATTATTGGAGCGCTCTTCAGGTAACTGGAACATACATTCTCCTAGCGGTATTCGTTCAATTCTGGTTAGGACTTTTTATTGCTTTAGCTCTTCAAAAGCAAAAAAGAATTAGAAACTTTACTCGATCATTTCTTCTTACCCCAATGTTTGTAACCCCTATTGCTATTGGATTAATGTTTAGATTTTTACTAAATCAACAACTTGGTGTTATTCCAACTTTTATGGCAAAATTTGGAATAAGTTACGATTTTTTTGGTCCTGGTAAAGCTCTATATTCATTAGTGTTGATTGATGTTTGGCAATGGACCCCGTTCATGGTTTTGTTGCTATTAGCTGGTTTAGAGGGACTTTCAAAATCACCGTTTGAAGCAGCCAAGGTTGATGGGGCCAGTGCCTTTTTTACTTTTAGAAAAATCACTCTTCCACTTCTAGTTCCAGTGATATCGGTAGCAGTATTGATTCGCGCTTTAGATGCAATGAAAGTATTTGAATATGTTTTTGCTATTACCCGAGGCGGCCCAGCTATTCAAACAGTAACGATTCAGTACTACACCTATCAAACTGGTATTCAATTTTATCGTTTAGGTTTAGCTTCAGCAATGTCATATTTGTTATTAATAATCGTTATGGTAATTGTGGTAATTCTATTTAGAAGAATTGAATCAACCAGGAAAAATCCATGACAACCTTAAATTCAACGAAATTAAAACCTACCTGGACTACAGCTGGAAATTCTTTACTAATTCTTATGTCATTATCAGTGTTCTTACCTTTCTTTTGGATTTCACTTGGTTCTTTTAAAACTGGAGCGCAGTTAAATAATCCTGCACTCCTATTTTTTAAACCAACTCTTGAAAATTGGAAAGAAGTTCTCAGAAGTGGTGTGCTTGAGTCTGCATACCGAAGCGCAACAGTTGGATTAGTAACAGTCTCTCTATCAGTTGTTATTGGATCGATGGGAGCTTATGCAATTAGTAGATATAAGACAGGTGGAAGTGCTACAAGATTTGGAATATTAGCTGCTCAAGTTTTACCTCCAGCAGTGCTTGTTTTTCCATTTTTAGAAGTTTCTTATAGATTCAGATTAAATGACACACTTTTTGCTGTGATAATTTCACACCTTAGTTTTGTGCTCCCAGTAATTACTTGGTTTCTTATTGGATTTTTTGATGCCGCTCCTAAAGAAGTTGAAGAACAAGCACTAGTTGATGGTTTATCAAGATTTCAAGCATTTAGAAAAGTTGTAATCCCACAAGTTGCTCCTGGCATTGGGGCAGCAGCAGTTTTTGGTTTTGTTCTATCTTGGAATGATTTGTTTTACGCTTTAATTCTCGCACCGGGCAATTCAGCTACATTGCCAGTTAAAATCGCAAGTTTTAATACTTTTCGAGGAGTTGAACTTGGTGCGATGTGCGCTGCAATTTTAGTCGCGGTAATTCCAGTTTTAATTGTAAGTTTCTTCATTCAAAAACGGCTAGTGCGCGGCATTAGCGGTGGCGCAGTTAAATACTAGGGAGAGAAATGGCATCAATAAGTTTAAAACAGATTCAGAAATCATTTGGTGAAGTTGAAGTTGTAAAAGGCTTAGATTTAGAAATTCCGAATGGACAATTTACAGTCTTAGTAGGACCTTCTGGTTGTGGTAAGACAACAACATTAAGAATGATTGCTGGTCTTGAAACTGTAGATTCAGGTGTCATTCAAATTGGCGACAAAGATGTAACAAAGTTGGAGCCAAAAGATAGAGACGTTGCGATGGTTTTTCAAAACTATGCACTTTATGCTCATTTGAGTGTGGCAGACAATATTGGATTTCCTTTGAGATCAAAGGGAGTAAAAAAGGAAGAGATTAACTCCCGCGTAGCAGAAGTGGCAGCATCCTTAGGAATTTCAGAATTACTTAAAAGAAAACCAAAAGAATTATCTGGTGGTCAACAACAAAGAGTCGCAATTGGTCGAGCAATCATTAGAAATCCACAAGTATTTTTATTCGATGAGCCTTTATCAAACTTAGATGCAAAGCTCAGACTTGAAATGAGAACAGAGATTATTCGACTCCAAAGAAGACTTGGGACCACTGCTGTTTATGTAACGCATGACCAAGAAGAAGCAATGACACTTTCAGATGTAATGGTTGTGATGAAAGATGGTGTCATAAAACAACTTGGTAAGCCTGATGATATTTATAAGAAACCTGTAGATGTTTTCGTTGCTGAATTTGTGGGAAGTCCAAAAATGAATCTAGTTAAAGGTCATGCAAGTGCAGGAAACTTCACTGCACAGTCTGGTTTTCAAATCAAGGTAGATCCAAAACTCAGTGGAGACATCACGCTAGGCATCCGCCCAGAAGATGTAAAGATTACAAGTAAAGACGCTTCTTCTACACAAGGGAAAGTTGAAATTTTGGAGCAGCTTGGACCCAGAGCGATTTTAACTATTCAATCAGGCAATCAACAGATAACTGCTGTTGTAGATAATGAGAATTTAAAGCAAATTACTGACAAAACTAATATTTCAATAAACAGTGACTTCGAACATCATCACTATTTTGAAACCTCAACGGGATTACGCATTAACTAAATTCTGTTTGCTTTCTTAAGTTTTTCAACAACTTGATCATGTGGCAATGCGTAGCTCTTATGGCCATTTCGGCCATTTACATCTTTATTTACAACAAGTGCATTTACCACAGACTCTTCGACAGCTTGAACAGTTGCTGCATAAAAAGTATCCATTCTGCCCCATTGAATTGATTTCATTTGGTCATAATCTTTACTTGTGGTCTCCGTAGTAGGAAAACCACTAATTAGTGCACCTTCATTTGCGGTTGAAAAAGCCAAGAAAATATCACCTGAGAAATGGCTACCAGTAGTTCCAGTTCTTGCTAAGCCAAGTGGAACTCTTTTAGCAAGAGCTTTACATTGTGCTGGAAGAAGAGGGGCATTTGTAGCAATTATGCAAATTACTGAACCTGCTCCACTTGGAGCTTTTGTGTTAATTTGATCTTGTAAAAACCAATCAGTATCACTTAATGGATTTGGTCTATCAATATCTGACATTGGCACTCCAGCAATTGTTAATTCATGTCTGGAACCAAAATTAGCTTGCACAAATGCAGCAACTACATATTCGTCATTTCCATATTTCACAATTCTTGAAGATGAACCATTACCACCTTTAAATTCATAACAATTCATTCCGGTTCCACCACCAACAGAACCTTCATCAATTAAGCCAGACTTGGCAGAGTTAATTGCACTAATTGCATGTTCAGTTTTTACATGTGGTCCATTAATGTCATTTAAATATCCATCCCAAGTTTCGGCTACTACTGGTAATAACCATTGCGCAGCAAGTTTTGGCTTATTTTGATTTATCCAATCAATAACTCCCCTATGAACAGTTCCAACTGCATGAGTATTGGTGATCATTACTGGCATTGCAATTGCGCCTGTTTCTTCTATCCAAATACTTCCGGTCATTTCTCCATTACCGTTTAGAGAATAAAATCCAGCTGCACATGCAATTCCTATTTTGTCTTTGCCTCTTGGCAAAATTGCGGTAACTCCAGTTTTAACATTTTCTGGTGAATCGATAGTTACATATCCAACTTCTAATCCGGGCACATCAGTGATGGCATTGTTCTTTCCCGGGGTTCCTTGGAATGGAATACCCAAAGCCCTGGCTCTTTCGTGCCCACTTGCTGAAGTTAGTGACATCTCAAAATTCTCCTCAGGACTAATACTTACTTATATAACTATTCCTGGCAAGGACGCCTTATGTTCTTGACTCAAGGCCTCATCAGGAGTTGTATAAGTCCAGACCTAGGGAGGGTTAAATGAGTTCTTATAAACAAGAGCTTTCAAGAGAACTGACACTTAGACAAAACATTCTGATCACACTTTCTGCAGTTACCCCTGCATCAAGTGTTTTCATTATTGTTCCAGCAGTGTTACTTGCTGCAGGTGGAGCATCTGTAATGGCAATGGCTTTGGGAGGTTTAGTAGCACTCTTTGTTGGTATGTGTTACGCAGAACTTTCCGCTCGCTATCCAATATCTGGTGGTGAATACACCTGGGCAGCACGCATACTTGGCAGACCAATTGGTTTTGCAGTTATGTTGTTGACACTTGTTACTGGTGTACTAATCATTGCTGTGGTGGCACTTGGTACAGGTTTGTATCTTGGTGTAGCAGTTTCTGGATTATCTGGAAACGAAGTTGGGCTAGTAGTAATTGTGTTATCTACAATTGTTGCTGCTCTTCGAATTAAAACAAATGCTTGGGTAACAGGTTTGTTTTTGGCAGTGGAATTGCTAGCAATAGCAATCTTCACAATTTTAGGATTCATAAACGTTTCTCGACCAATTAGCACTTTCTGGACTCCATCAGCTTTGGGTTCAACTGGAATGTTGGAAGGTATTTCATGGGGAATCGTTGTTTCAACAATTGCAGTGGCCTTGTTTGCTTATAACGGATATGGTCAAGCAGTTTATTACGCTGAAGAAACAAAGGGTGCAACTAAAAATATTGGTAAAGCAATTATGACTGCTTTATTAGTGGCTGTAATAGTTGAAATCGTTCCTTTGATGGCAGTGGTACTTGGTACAGGATCTCTTGAAAAATTATTGGCTGATCCAGCACCAATGAACTATTTCCTTATTGAGCGTGGTGGAGACACAGTTAACACCATCGTGAGCTTAGGTATTGCGATTGCAATTATTAACGCAGTTATTGCAATCATTATTCAAATGGCTCGCTTAATGTTCTCTGCATCTCGTGACGGTTCATGGCCAGATGTAATTGGCAAACCATTAGGAAGCATTAGTGCTAAATACCAAACACCAGTTGTTTCAACTGCAGTAGTTGGTATTGCTTCTGTATTAGTGGGAGCCTTTGTGCCATTTAGCTTGTTAATTCTTGCAAGCGGTGCTTCACTGATTGTGATTTATGCAATCGTGGCAGTTGCTGCTTTGAGAGTTAGAAGCATGGGCTCAAGTCACAAGAGTGCTTACACGATGCCTTTATGGCCAGTTCCCCCAATCATTGTGATTGTGGCAATTGCCTACATTGCGTATCAAGGTGTGTTAGCAGATCCAAGACCAATGTTGATTGCGCTTGGAACAATGTTAATCGGAGTGGTTTACTACTACGTTTACATTAGTTCTCGCACAGATTCACGTTGGACCTTGCCAGATGCGCTACATGATCACAACGATTAATTAAATAATTAATCAAAATAAGAGGGCCGATTAATACCGGCCCTCTTATTTATTTCTTCGAGAATGTAATTTTTTGAATTTTGTTATCTTTTTCAGGACTCATTTGAACTTCAACAAATATTGAATTCTTTGAGCCTTTAAGTTCAGCTTTGGCAGTTGCTGGGGAATCTGACTTAATGTCTTTGACTTTAAACTTGCCTAGTTTTGCTTTAACTTTTTTGAATTCTTTTACTCTGTCTTCTCTTGGCTTATCCATATCAACGTTCATGGCAAAATTCTTATCAGCAACTTTCTCATCCCATAGGTTTAATAAACCAACTACTATATCTACTGCATTTTGAGTTGATTTCCAAATATCTAGCTCTTTATTTTCAGGCAAGGCATTTACTTCAACTACTATTTTGTTCATTACTTCGGTAGCTAATTCATTCATTGGCGCATAAGTTACATTACCTAACGCAATAACCCCGTATCCCGATTGTGGATGCCAGCGCATGTGAGATCCAAAACCAGGATAACCACCTGAGTGTGAGACAAATCTTCCTAATAAAGAATCTTCATCAATAAATAAACCAAAGCCATAGCTAGTAGTAATAGTTTTTGATTTCTTTAAATTTGTATCTTTTAACATCACAGTTGAAATATGTCGTTGTGGTTCTTGCATTTCTCTCACACTTGAAATCTTTAGCACCGATTTTGTCTTTACTTTCCAAGCAGATTGAAAGTGAGCAACCCAAGAAACTAGATCATTTATTGAACTAGATATTCCTCCCATGGCGCTAAATGCACCAGGATGAGTGATTGCTTGCAAAGTTAATCCTTTGTCGTACTTGGCATAGCCATCTACTTTGTTTGCTTTTTTTGGTTCTCTTTCATCAAAAGTAGTTACTTTCATATCTAGTTCATCAAAGATTTCTTTCTTTATGAAATCAAAATAATCAACTCCACTTGCCACACTTACTACTCGACCCAGCAGGGCGTAACCAAGATTTGAATACTCAAAACCAGTTTTAGGTTGTCTGGCAAAACTTATTCCTTTAGAGACTAGATTTTCAAAATCTTCATAAGACATTTCTTCTTGACGATCTCCCCAAGGATCATCTGTTGGAAAACCAGCACCCATAGTTAATAGATCTCTTAATAAGATTTCTGAACTGTTTTCTGGCAATCCAATGTTTTTGGTCCAGGGTAAATATTTAGTTATCGGATCATCAAGTCTTAATAAGCCTCTATCTCTTAAAAGTAAAATCGCAGTAGCGGTGAAACTTTTAGTCATGGAAGCTATGCGAAAGACACTGTTTGCATCAGGAACTTTTTTGGACTTTAAAGAAATTTCACCCACGCCAAAGACGTTTATTAGTTTTCCATCTTTAATAAGCCCTAAAGCGATACCTGGAATCTTTTTATCTGATTGATACTTCTTCAACGACTTTTGAATAAATACTTCTATTTTCATAAAGTTGAGTCTCTCACACCTATTGTTGATTTGGCTAGAACTTTTTGACTTCGTCTCACTCTTTTGACTTGGAGAGGGGTTAGCTTTCTTGATCGTTATTGTGTTCTTTTGATAGAGCCTGAATAATCTCATCTGCCCACTGATCGAGTTCTTCATCTGTCATGGTGTTGATATCTTTAGGGACTTTGAAGAATTGCTTCTTTTTATCATTCATATATGTATTACCCCCTAGTTGAAAAGAATTTCTTCCACCTAGTAATTACGTTACTTTAAAGCACTGACAAGCAGATAAATCTTTTTAATCAAGTTCCAATATGTGAGACCAACCAGCATCTCCTAAGTTCTTAGAGATCACTTGTCCACTAGCTCCTTCGTATTCACCTGATCCACCAATTATTGGTCTGATGGTTTCTGTTCCTGGAGCAATAGTTGCTCCTACTGGTGGGTAAAGAGAAACACCACCTAAGACAACTTGGTTTGAAATATCTCCTAAAACAAAGTTGAGATTGGCACTTCTAATCTCATCTTCGCCTTTTAATACTTTACCAACTGTGGTTAAGGTTCCCACTAAATAGTAGTTATCCCCAGATTTTCCATCAGCTGTTATTTCAATGATGAATGTTCTTACCGTTGCTAAACCTTCACCAACAGTGGCAGTTGGTTTGATCACCCCATGGGTGACAACTATTTGCTCATTTGATTGAGAAGAAAAAGCATAAAACAAGGCCACTAGAACTAAGAGGATTCCAGCTAAGAGGGGCACATATTTTGATTTCATGGGTTAGAGACTATCGGGTTATGGGGTGAAATGTTCGATTTAAAGTATTAGAACCAGAAAATCAGTCCCACTCACGGTTATTTGATAAAAAGAGGAGATTGCGACTGAGATTCGGTAGGTATAGCATTTCATAATTTCTAGTATCGTGTTCCATAACTGAATCTGGAGTCTAGATTGTCAAAAAAAGCTAAATCACAAAAAGGCTATTCCTTTAATGATTTTGTAAATCAGCAAGTCAGATTTATCTTTGGAAAACCTGAATCCGGCATTGTAAGAAAAATCTTTGGACTATTTTTTATTCTTCCAATTTACTTGGGCATTGTTTTTGGAATTTTGGTTCAAATTTTCTCTTCATCGGATGGAGTTCAATCTGCCAATAACTCGACAGAAACTAATCAAACATCGCCTTCTGCGGTTCCCGTTGAGAAAATGCAAGCAAAAGAACCTCCAATTCCAAGAGAATTTTTAAGGCCACTAATTATGAAATCTTTTGAGGAAAATAAAGATAAAGACTGGTGGAACCACATAACTGATATAGAGGAAAGTCGATTGACTGATGATTCGAAGATTTCATCTTGGATTTATGTTAAGACTGACTATACGGTTGCTTCTGCCCAAAATTTAATTGATGCAACAGATCTCTGTAACTCACTAATCACAACTCTTGACCGAGATGGTTTCACTGTTTGGATAATGGGAACTGTCACCGAAGGTAATTTGAATTTAGATAACACGATTACAACAAGAGACAAAGAAATTCCAATATCTCAAGGAGGATCAAATACTCCAGGAAGAGAAGATTGGTGTGTTGCTAGTAACTATTTCGGTGACGTTATTGCTGAAATGAGAAAACAAGGCTGGAAATCACAATATGGCGAAGGCCGAGATGAAAATGGCAATGAAGTTATTGTCGATAAAAGAAAAATGTATGAGGGAACAGGATTTCAAAAAAGCCCCATCTTTTTCCTCAACGAGCCCGGGTCAAATAAGTACACACCTTAATTATTTATTTTCAACCTTCAATTTTAAAGTCTTTGAACTAATATAAAAATTAAAGGTCTCATCTGACTCACTTTTTTCTTATTAACTAAATCAGGCTTTCGAAATATTCTTGTGTTTCTTTATCGACACTGTATAAATACGTACCAACTAAACCTCTTGTTAAAAGTACCTTATAGGTATTTTTCACGAGTTGATGAAATATTCCGTCTTCTACACCGCGCATAGCTGGATCAGCTGTTTCGCTTTTTTGACTAACCCAATTTCCGTTTCTCCAAACTAAATCTGCACCAAAAATGACGCCGTTCCAGTCGTATTCAAAACCTTGTGCTGTGTAAATACATCCAATTTGCTCAAAACCTTTTGGATCAATTGCCCACAGTTCTCCAGAAAGAAATCCTCCAATTCCTTTATCACTTTTAAGATTCCATGGTTTGTGCCAATTTCCAATCCGTACGTCCAGCGGTAAATTCTCGCCATCTTTAGGTTCGTGCCATTTCCAGCAAAAACCTGCCGTCATTCTTCCTTTAAAGCCCTCTTCATTTTTCTTAGAGAGCCGAGCTTCAAGATCTTCAGGTGAATTCACAATTTCGACTTGAAAGTTTTCATCACCGTGCCATTTATTTACTTTGTTATCAGAAAGTTGAAGTAAATCTAAAACCCATTTTTCATATGCAATTGATCCACCACATCTAAATTGTCCTTCTAGTTCCACTATTTCAACATCTAATCCAGCGTCTTTAGATCTCGCTTCTATGTATTCTGCTGTGCCAACTTCACCTGGCCGAACAACTTGGTGCTGATCTAGTAAAAATACAGGAACTCGAGCAACTTCAATTAACTCATCAACTTGGTGTTTACTACTTCTCTGTTCCCTTTTTGTGTATCGATTATTACTAGTTTCCCTAATTCGATGAGCTTCATCAGCCAATAAAACATCAATACTGTTAGCAGGTGTTGTCATGAAACTATTAAAAAACTGAAACATGTTTTTAACACGAGTTTCCCTATGTCCTGCTACTTTGCGCAGGGAATTTCTAAATGCCCTTGCGCCGGATGCATGAATTGCTGAATAGCCAAGTCTACTTAATTCGCCCAGAAGGCTCAGTGCAATAACACTTTTGCCACTTCCAGGTCCGCCCTTAACAATGACTGCTGTTTTTTTATTACTTGTTCTTGCCTTTTCAACAGCTGCCATCACAAGTGAATATGCAACTTTTTGTTCATCAAGTAAAACGTACTGCTTTCTTTCCTTAATTTCTTTTGCAACTGTTTCCATTAATTGCTTACTTGGAGCAAGGCGACCACGTATTAATCCATCAGCTACGTTCGATGCATTATCCTCAGAGATATTTTCCTTTAGAAAATTCAGCCATTCGCCCCTTAAGTCAGATGTAAAAAGTCGGCTTAAATCCGTTTGTGGTTTAAGAAATAGACTTTTAACTATCTTTGAGTCTGCATTGTGTAAATAAGCTGCACCTTTAATTAGTGCTGCTTCTGATTCAAAAAATCTATTCATATCCTGCATGTGCGTGCAGTATGCAGAAACTTGTTCCCCTGGGTGTAATAAAAGTGCACTCCCTAATCCGCCAACGCGAAATACGTCCTCAGTTCCACTCACTGGTTCGGCATTCGTCCACTGTTTCAATTCAATTACAAGTACAGTCGGTTTGTTGTTCTTGGGATTAGTTCCACATAAAACAACATCAGCTCTTTTACTCATAAATGGAAGTTGATATTCGAGTAAAATTTCTACATTGCCTATGCCGGAATCTTTCAAGTCGGCAAAAAGAATTGGCAAGCTTAATTTCCAAGAACGTTTTTCACTCTCACCAACAAATCGGCCAAGTGAAAAATTCATCTGTTGAGCAATTCGATCAGCAATGGAACCATCTTGAGCACTAGGAAGTAAGCCCTCGAGTGATCCACGAACTAAAACAGTCAAAACCCACCCCGAAAACACGTTTGTGTTATGCGGGTGGGAGTTACCGGCTAGATTTTTCTAGACTTGGTTTAACTCGGCGGGCCGCGTTTAATACAACAATAGCCTTAACAACTGACAAGAGGAATGGACAAATGGGTGAAATCGCAGATATCCAAAAAGCATTAGAAGAATTTGCGATTGAAAAGAATTGGAAGAAGTATCACACCATTAGAAATCTAGTTCTTGCGCTTGGAAGTGAGGTTGGGGAACTTCAAGCAGAATTCCGATGGTTGACAGAAGAAGAAACAATCAATTTGTCACCAGACAAATTAGATTCAATAAAAGATGAAATTGCAGATGTTGCGATTTTTTTGTTTAGAATCTCTGACATGCTTAAGATTGATTTAAATTCAGCTATTCGTGACAAAATCGCGATTAATAGTTCTAGAGTTCAAGATGGACCTAATTTTAAAAAATAATTTTAATTTGCTTCTTGAAATAGTTCGTATCTAAATTCCAGCGCTTCTTGGGCAGGCTTATTGATCAAATCTTTGATATCTGTTTTTTCAAATTTTAAATTTCTTAGTACTTCAAATTCTTTGTGTTTTTTCGATTCCACAATTTCTAAAGTTTTTGGATGAATAGTCCACATCCCGGCATCAAATGCACGGTGAGCGTTTGGGGAAAGCAGGATACCATTTCGTGGATCATCCGATCCTCCATCTTCAACTGGAACAATATGAGCTGCTTCCAATATTCTTGTAATATTTAAATTGGTTACTGCACATTTGCCTTCGTACCTTTGTAGAGTGTGGAATTTAAATTTTGGATCCCTTCTGGTTCTAATTGAAGCAGATTCAATTTTTGCTCTAGCTATTTTAAGTATAAGTGGGCTGTTCGGGTCTTCCCATTTTCTATTTATTTCTACTGGTTTGTTTAATCTTTCAAAAGATAGTAATACATATCCCAGTTTATCCTCAACTGCTTCAACCCACGAAAGCATAACTTTTTTGCCGCCAGCTTCATTAACCAAGATAAAAATTGGTAATTTTAAAGTTGCTGCATTTTTTATGCTATTAACTTCTGATACATCACGACCAACAGTTTCTGTCTCGGGATAATGATAAAGAATTGAAGTTTCTGAAACATCGTCTGGATAGTGGTGCCCTGTATGAAGCAAACCAACCGCAATTCCACCTGGAATTATTTTTTCAGTTCTGGCTTTATCAAACCAGATTCCCCGACCACCAAAATAAATTTTTCTTTCATTAATCTCAGCATTGGGTATTATCGGCCATTTAGGATGCTGTTGTAATTGACTAAATTGCTCCAGGCGCCAATTCAATTCTTCCTCTACGCTCATTTTGCAAGCTTGTCACAATTTATTATTTAGATCAACAGGAAAATTTTGTATTTGTCCTATTTCTTTGATAATTCCCCACTATCCTCATATCTATGGACTTCTCCTCTTTAAACAAATCACGCCGCAGTATTCGTGATTTCAAACCAGATGAGGTTCCAGAATCTGTCTTAAAACAAATCCTGGAAGATGCTCTGTGGTCTCCTTCCTGGAGTAACACCCATCCCTACTACCTAGCAATAGCTCAGGGTGAAACCCTGGAATTAATTAAGAATGATTACTTGAAACTCTTTGATCAAGCTTGGCCTTTAATGAATGGTAATTGGTTAAAAAAACTACAGTTGGTGATCTTTAGAAAAGGTTGGCCTGATGGTGATTTTAGAACTATTTTTAAATATCCTGCTTTGTTACAAAAAAGAAGACTAAAAACAGGCAAAGCTCTTTATGACTTTCTTGGTATTACTAAAGATAACAAGGAAGGCAAAGAGAAAGCTTGGCGAAGAAACTTTGAATTCTTTGGTGCTCCTGTAGCTTTGTTTCTCTTTGTCCACAAAGACTTAAAAGCCTATGCAGCACTAGATGCCGGTATTTTCTTACAAACCATCATGCTTTCAGCTCACTCCAAAGGTTTAGGAACTTGTGCTCAAGGAGCATTAGCCACCTGGGCAAGCCCTGTGAGAAATCATTTAGAAATCCCTCCAGACTTCAAACTAATAGTTGGATTGTCCCTTGGTTACCCAAGTGATAATCCAGTTAATACTTTTAATGTGGGCAGAGACGATCTAGATTTAGGGTTTTGAAGACTTAAGCCATCAACTGGTATGGGT
>Ga0315906_10007586_pt1 | contig 13174 bp, 13 predicted proteins | sample LakEriMetagenome_4_FD_203526 | JGI IMG/M metagenome (GOLD analysis project Ga0315906, IMG submission 203526) | Freshwater fungal communities from buoy surface, Lake Erie, Ohio, United States - Buoy 2 MA122 | ecosystem: Environmental > Aquatic > Freshwater > Lake > Lake biofilm | place: USA...
AGCAAAAAAACCATGTTTTACTTAGTTGACATATAATCATGTAATGTTTATATTGTCAATAAGTATTAAATTATTATTTTATGAATTTTAATTGGTCAAGGACAAAAGAAGTTAATTTGCTATTTACGGGGACTCTTAAAAATGAGGGATTATTAAGAGCTTTAGATGTAGCTAGTTGCTGGAAAAATTATCTGTCGGCATTTGATGACTTTAGCTGTTTAAAAGGCCAAGAGACTAAAAATCAACATTTATTAGAATTTAATAAAAGAGAGACAGTTGAATATAGACCTAATAGTTCAATAGCTATTGAATTTGCAAATACAGAATTTTCATTAGATGGTATTTACAAATTTGCTGAAAAATATGGACGTTTAGGATTGGGTCATAGTTTTGACTTAGCGACTACATATGTTGAATTGGCTAATGCCTGGCTTTGGGAACTTGCGAATGTAAAAAATGTTCTTGGTCTTATTCTTTTTAAACAAACTTTAGAAGTTAATAAATTTTCTAAGCTATTAAAAATTAATTTAGAAACTGGTCTATGGGAATATGAAAATAATAGATATAAAACATCAGAATTTGATTTTCCTGTCTACATTTTTCCAACTGGAAGTTTTGAAATAGGCAACAATAAAGAATTAATAAGATTTAAAGAAAATTTAAATAGCAATAATCTTCCACAAGTTATTGATGATATTTTATCTGTACTTTTTTTTAATTTTTATCGAGATAGAGTTAAACCTGTTATTTCAAATAATAATAAATTTTCATCAGAGATACAGCCAACTAGTTTAATTGGGTTTATTTGGCATGAATTATTTAAAATTGTAGAAAATAATAACCTCATAAAAAATTGTAGATATTGTAAAGATTTTTTTCCAATCGGGGTAGGAAGTGCAAGGTCTGATAAAATTTACTGTTCAAATTCTTGTGTTGTTAATGGAACTCGAACAGAAGCTATATTTAAAAAATATGAAGAAGATTTAGAAAAAAAAGGTTACATTGTTCGTAAAAGTAATGGGAATACAGATAAACAATTTGATTATTGGTTGATTGATAAAAATGATAGATTAATTGGGGGGCTTGATATTACCCAATCAAATATTTCTGAATTTAGTCAAAAGTGGAATTCTCAATGTAAAATTATACATTCTAAACTTGAAACAAATGAATTACCCATTGCTTTTTTAATAAACAAAGAGGGAAGAAAGTATAAATTTAGTGAAACTTCTGCTGAATTTATAGAAGAAATACCAAAGTTATCTAGTCTCGATGAACTCATTCGTACTTTTGATATTGGTGAAAAATTTAAAAAAGAGTTAGAGCAATCAAAGAAAGATTTAGAAGAAGCTAAGAAGCAGTTTAAAAAATTAAAAGAAGATCTAGGACAATTTCAGGAATTATCTAAACCTGAGGATTTTTTCAGAGATACATTGACTGATAAGGACCTTGAAATTCCAATCTTAGGAGAGGACCAAAAATATAAGAAGGATGTCGCTTAAATGATACCAGAATTAAGACAATCCTTTGATGCAAAAAAATATTATAGGCCACCAGTAATAAAATTATCTAAAAAAACTAGAAGAAAATTAGCAAATATTGAGCTTTTTATTTTAGGATTATTTGAAAAAGTTTATACTTTCTTAACCTTATCCTTAATCCGAAAATCAATTGATAATTTTCTTTTTATGAGAAGATTACATCTTATTAAATTTTTTGAGAAAAAAAATAAAGTTGATCGTAAAGCTGAAAAGTGGGCAAAACAAAATAAGTGGTTTGGTACTGATATGCCAATGACTTATACAGCTTTTGATATTCACAAAAAATTAGTTGATGATGAAGGTGTTAATCCTAAGTCAGATAAATATTATGAGGAATTAGATAAAAGAATTTATACAGAATTTCCTGATAAAATAAAAAAATATTTCTCCAGTAATAATTGATAACATACCTATGTATAACTGACTTTAAAATGATGAAAGATTTAAAAATAATTAATGAATAAAAATTTGAAAATTACGTGTCCTAAATGCAAAGCTACTTTTGATGCAGGCGATGCATTTAATGAACATTTTGAGAATGTTCAAATTGAAAGTGAAAAAAAAATTAAAGAGGCAAAAAAACAGGCAGAAAAAGATGCTGAAAATAAATTTAAATTACAAATAGAAAAACAACAAGATGAAATAGAGAAAGTAAAAAAAGCTGAGAGTAAAAAAGCTACAGAAGAGGCTGATAGAAAAATTAAAAATTATATTGAACAACTAGAAAAAGATAAGCTTAAAGTACAAAAAGAAGCAGAGGTTCAAGCTAAAATTAAGGCAGAAAAAGACAAAGAAATTTTTATAAAATCATTTAAAGAAGAAGAACAGAAGAGAATAGAAAAGCAAATTAGAGATGATTTAGAGCAAAAATCTAGAAAACAAGATTTAGATAAAGATAAATTAATAAAAGAATTAAAAGAAAAGAATGAAAAAATTCAAAAAGAAAGAGAAATAGACAATGAAAGAAATAAAAGACAAATTGAAGAATTGGCAAGTTTAAATACCAAGACTAAAAGTGAGATAAAAGGTGAAGTTCAAGAGGAATTAATTCAAGATTACTTAATTAGAAAATTTCCAGAAGACACTATTCAAGAAGTAAAAAAAGGAGCTAAGGGACCTGACTGTATTTTTACAATTAATTATAAAGGTAAGAAAGATATTGGAAAAATTTATATTGAAAGCAAAGATACGAAAACTTGGAATGAAGAATGGGTAACAAAGCTATTTAATGATATGCAAACACAAGGTGCTGATAATGGAATAATAGTTTCAACTTGTCTTCCAAAGGACTTTGATGAAAGTTCTGGTTTTGTAAATAGACATGCTAATACAATTACAATTATCAAAATGGATTATACTTCAATTCATTTAACAGTAAGTTTTATAAAATCTTTACTTATTTATAAGCAAAGAAATGCTTCCTCAACTAATCTTCCGGAAGAAGTAATGAAAGTTTGGGAAAATGTTAAAAGTCCTAATTTTCAAATGCCAGTTCGAAGTATTGTAAATCAAATTGAAAATTTTAAAAAAATCTTCAACAAAGATGTTAAAGATTTTAACAACTCTTTAGCTAATAAAGAGCGCACTTTAAAACAGTTAGAAAATGATCTTATTAGAATGATTTCATCTTTTACTAAAAGCGCAGGCGAAATTTTTCCACAAGATTTGCTATCATATAAAGAAGATAATTTACTAGAGGAAAGCTCTTCTCCAAAAATAGTTAATAAAAAGAAAGAAGTGATGCTTAAATCAGATTTGTCTGAGGATTTTTTAAATGTAATAAAAATTAATATTCATAAAGAATGGTCCTTATCTATCAAAACTTTGGCTGCCTTAAGAGATTTAGACATTATTCATGTTGGAGATTTAATTTCCTATGACAAAAAAGATTTATTAAAAGCGAGAAATTTTGGAAATAAATCTTTAGAAGAATTAATAAATTATCTTGATTTATATGATTTAAACTTTGGGACAAATATTCAAGATTGGAACCTTATAAGATCTAGCCTAGACGAAAATAATGAATAAATACTAGAAAATAACAACTTAAGGTAGATTTGATTGATTTTAAAAATGCGAGAATATCAGAATATACAATGATTTTTATCATTATATTACTATAATGTAACATCATAATATATTTTCACATTTACATATTGACACGTGCCATATGGCACATATATAATGTCATAGAACATTTAGCTTTGATTAATTCTGTTACGTCCTTTCTTGTTAGGTCATCGCTAAATGTTCATAAATATAAATTAAAAAGTATAAATTATGGCTAATAGTACTCAAAAAAGAGATAAATTTATTGAACTTGCTAAAAGCAGAGTGAATAGGGCAATCAATATGATTAGATTAATTTCAAATCTAGCAAATAAAAGTCATTATGATTATACGCCTGAGCAAGCTAAAAAAATTATTAAGGCGTTAAATGATGAAGTTAAGAGCGTTGAGGCAAAATTTGCCTCTAAAAAAAGAGGCACAGAAGAGTTCACATTATGATGATAGCAAATCCCTATAATGATGAGTTAATTAGAATGGGTGTAATTAGGGAAAAACCTATTTCTTTTAAAAAAACTGTAACTGCAAAGTACATTTTTAAAGGAAAGAAATACCTTTCATATGAGGATGCTAGAAGACAAATATTGCCTCTTAAATTAGATAGTGTGGACGCCTGGAGAAAACACGCGTTTAGTAATTATCTAGGAGCAGGGATTCCTGATAATCCGGATGTTGTTTATTATGGAAGAGGATGGGTTAGTTATAATCATTGGTTAGGAATCTCAGAAAAAATAAAAATTAAAAAAAAAATAAAAGTTGAAAAAGTAAAAAGAGTTAAAGTTGAAAAAAGAACAAAAATTGCTCCACAATTAAATTTAAATAAGAATAAAAAATTTATTTACCTGTCGGAGAAGCGAATGCCTAAAGCCATTAAAGCAATTAAACTCATTGGCAATTTAAGTAATAGAAGTAATTATTTTTATTTAGATGCAGATGTATCAAAAATTTTAAAGGAACTAAAAAATTCACTTAAAATTTTAAAGAAAATTTTTATTAAATAATGAATTATATTAAAATTTTTGAAGAGTTACTACACGTAGATACTTCAGATAAATTAATAGCTGCTTTAAAAAAAAACAATCTGTGGGATGATGATAAACTTTGGAGATATTATGGTGATGTAGAAAATAATTCATCAACTGTTCATGGTCAACAAAGTCAACCTGTTAAAACATTTGTTGAAAAAATTACAAATTCTATCGATGCAATTTTAGTTTTAGAGTGTATTAAATTAGGTATTAATCCAACAGATTGGGAGAATACACCCAATACCGTAAATGAAGCGGCTGAATTATTTGTTAGAAATAATAAAAAATTTCCAATATCTGAAAAAGAATTAGAAAAAAGAATTTTTGTATATGCAGAAGGTACGACAGATAAAGGTTCCAAGCCCACAATGTGCATATACGATGATGGTGAGGGCCAGTCTCCAGAAAATGTAAGCAGTACTATTTTATCTCTGCAAAAATCAAATAAAAATAATATTCAGTTTTTACAAGGTCAATATAATATGGGTGGTACTGGAGCGATAAGATTTTGTGAACAAGGGCTTCAGTTTGTTCTTACTAAGAGAAATAATTTTTTAAATAAAAATCCCAAAAATTTATGGAGTTTTACAGTTGTAAGAAGAGAAATGCCAAAAAAGGGTCAAAGAAATGTTTTTTACACTTATCTTGCTCCAGTTTTAGCTAACGAAAAACCAAGAAAAGGCGATTTAATGACGTTTGAAAAAGAAGAAATAGCTTTGTTGCCGATACAAAATAAACCTTATCAAATTAAAAAAAAATCTGGAACGCTAATCAAGTGTTTTGGTTTTTCATTAAAAAAAAGAAGTAATATTTTATTTCCTGGTGAATTTTTATCTAATATTGAAACAATGATGCCAGATTGTGCATTACCCGTTCGTTTTGCTGAATGCAGACCTTTTAAAGGAAAAGAGGGCGGAAGTTTCGAAAGCACAATGGTGGGTCTCATAAAGAAGTTAGATAGACACGACATTCACAAGGAAACATTAGAGGAGGGTTTTCCAATAAGAAATAGTCTTAACATGTCTGGTAATTCTATACCAATAATTACATATGCATTTAAAAGGCAAAAATCTGCAAGAGCAAAGTCAACAGCGTCATCTAGAAGAGTAGACAGAGAAGGCATAATATTTACTATGAATGGCCAACATTATTATGACCTTCCATTTACATTCTATGGAAGATCAAAGCTTCAAAGAATAGCTCAAGATTTAATATCAATAGTGGACTGCTCAAAATTAAATAATGAAATGAGAACAAGTATTTTTATGGCTACAAAAGATAATATAGCAAAGACCACAGAATATTATGAGCTGGAAAAACAACTAGAAACAATTTTTAAAAATTCGGAAGAATTAAAATTATTACAAAATAAAAGGGTTGCAGAAGAATCAAGAGATAGAACTGAAAATAATGAAGCATTTGATAGTTTGTTATCAAAATTAATTGAAAACCCAGCTTTGGCAGCTTTATTTGGCTCAGGAAATAGACTTTCTAGCGCCTTCAATTTACAAACAGCTGTTGATTCAAAAATTGAAAAAAAAGAATTAAAAGAATATCCATCTTTTTTTAAATTTAAAAAAGTTGATTATGGCGAAACTTTAAAAAAGACAGCTAATGAAAATAAGCAAATTAATTTTATTTTTGAAACTGATGTTCAAGATGACTATTTTTATAGAAAAAATAATAATGGAAACATTGATATTAAATTTACAGGAGAAAAATTTAAAAATGAAAGAACAATTTATGCTGATAAACTAAATAATGGAATTTACAAACTTACTTTAAGTCAACCAGAAACCATTTCGGTTGGTGACTTATTAAATATTTCTTTTGTTGTTAATGATCAGACCCAAAATCAACCATTTGTTAATATTGCAGAAATTAAAATAGTTGGACAAATTGAAAATGATGATGATGATATTGATGACCCATTACCTAAGCCAAAGCCTAAGCCTAATAAACCTGACGAGGGTCTAAAAAAAGAAATACCCGGCGGATTAAGTATACCAGATCCAATTTGGGTTGCAAAAGAGGAATGGGGAAATTTTAGTTTTGATCCATTTGATGAATATGACGCTATGACCGTTCAGTTTAGAGAAGAGTCACAACTTGGATCAGAAAAAATAGATAAATATGATTATTATATTAATGCAGATAATTTTTATTTATTATATGAGCTTAAAAGAACTAAAATCAATTTAGAAATAATTAAGCAACGCTACAAAACTGCAATGACTTTAATTGCCGTTTCCATTTTAGCTCAAGCAAAGCTAGAAAATAAAGATAATGAACATACATTTGAAACTGAAAAAAAAATTCGAGAATCAACAAGAGCAATTTCAAGAGTGATTTTACCTATCATCGAGGTGTTGGGTGGTTTAGATGATGCCGCTTTAATTTTGTCAGATTAATTTTCAATTTAAATGTTTACAAAGAATTTTAATGAAATAATCAAATCCGCAAAAAGCGTAAAAAAAATAAATGGTAAGACGCATATCTTTTACAGATATCCAGCAGCATTTTCTCCAGTTTTTGCAGAAACCATTATAAAAAATTTCACAAAACCAGGTGAGATAGTTTTAGATCCTTTTGTTGGTGGAGGAACCGCAGCTGTTGAAGCTCTAGCTTTACAAAGAAAATTTTATGGGGTTGATGTGAATCCCTTATCTGTCTTAGTTAGTAAAGTTAAAACAACAATTTTACCACACAGCAAAAAAATTTTTATAAAAAAGTTTAATGAAAAAATTGTAAATGGAAAAATTAATTTTAAATCTAAAAGAAATAAACAACATCAATATTTAAATCATTATTTTAACGTTAAAAATTTTTCTCAAGATGAAATTAGAAAAATTAATCAAATTAAAGCTGGTATAGAGCAATATCATTTTGCAATTTCCAAAGTAAAAGATGTTAAAGTAAGAAATTTTTTAACATGTTTATTACTAAAAAGTGCAAAAAATATTCTAGACAATACCAGACCTTGTGGAACTTTTAAAAAATTTAAAATTGATCTTTTAAGTAATTGTAAAAAAATGCTCAGAGACATGATTGATTTTGAAAAAGAATTAGAGATAAATAAATCAATATATGGCTCTCATAATAAAATAAAAATTATCAAGTCTGATATTTTAAAATTAAACAAAATAAATTCTTTAAAAAAAGGAAAGGTGAAGTTAATTCTAACTTCACCACCATATCCAGGTATTCATATTTCTTACAATAAATGGCAACTGCATGGACGCAGAGATACTAAATTACCATACTGGATTATGAATAGTAGACCTCCAGTTCTTACTAAATTTACTTACAGAGGAGAAAAATCAAGAGGCTTAGTAGACTATTATCGTTATATGACAAAAGTTTATTTAAAATTAAAACCTTATTGTGCACATAATTGTTACATAGTTAAACTTTTATCTTTTAGAAATAAGGCCAAAGAATTTAGACTTTATAGAGAAGCCATGGCCAATGCTGGTTTAGAAGAAATTAAAATTTTAAAAAATGGCGATGGTAGACTTTGGCGAACTGTTCCAAAAAGAAGATGGCAAGTTAGATATTCGAAAAAAAAATTAAAATCTAACAAAGAAGTTCTCCTTCTTTATAGATATAAAAATGGGGTTATTTCAGATGAAATCTAAAAATACTAAACCAGAGTTAAAGATTAGATCTTATTTATTTTCAAAAGGATTACGTTTTAAAATTCACGATAATTCCTTACCAGGCACCCCTGATATAGTTTTGCCGAAATTTAAAATGATAATAAATATTAATGGCTGTTTCTGGCATCAGCATGGTTGTTCAAATTGTAAAACACCGAATAATCAAAGAGATTATTGGTATAAAAAATTTAACGAAATAAAAAAAAAAGATATTGAAAATAAAAGTAAACTTGAAAAACTTGGTTGGACTGTAATAGATTTATGGGAGTGTGCCATAATGAATGACAAATCATTTAATAATGTTTTAAAAGTTTTATTTTTTAAGATTGAACCTCAAGAGAATAATATTAAATATATTTATGCTTAACATGCCAGAATGGTGGAAGTAGTTAGACACGATAAGGTTTAACCTTATTAATTTCTCAGTGCAAATCTGAGTTCTGGTTCCAAAAACAGTAACTTGTTTCCTATAGGGGAGTTACCCCCTATAGGTTAAAGAATAAAAAAATTTCTATCATAGGTTGACAAAGTAATATTTTTTTATTATATTAATAATTCAGGATTAATTCCTGCGAGCTTTAAGCTCTTAAGTTTCGTAAGCCTTTAAAATTACGCGCCCTTAAATAAAGCCGTTTGGTGGGCATCTCATAAAATAAATGTGTGTTAGCGCTCAGTATTTTGCTGCGTGTTGACGAAATGTAATTTTAAAAAGGAGTTAAAACTATGCGAACTACTCGCAAACTTAAGATAGTTTCTGACAATAAGGTTAGAGCTAATAGAGAAAACGCTAAAAAAAGCACTGGTCCTAAAACTTTATCTGGAAAAGAAAAAGTTAGTGGAAATGCACTTACACATGGCCTAACAGCTGAAAAGCATGTGATTATTGGAGAAAGTATTGAGGAATTTAATATTTTCAAAGATAGCATGCTTAAAGTTTATGACCCAATTGGCGTATATCAAGAAGAAATCTTTATAAAACTTGTGGAGTTATTATGGAGATTGAGAAGGGTCGGTCTCATTGAAACAGGAATTTATGGAAACGAAATTCTCGAGTTTGATGCAGATTCTTACAAACCTCAAGTATCAGAAAAAATAATGCATTCTGATTTTAAAGAAGGAGATCAAAGAAAGGTTTTAAAAAACCAGTCTTTAATTGGAATTGCGTTTACCAGAGACTCCGCAGCTGGAAGTTCTTTATTGAAGTTAAATACAATTGAAGGAAGATTAATTGGTAGAGTTCAATTGTATGAAGATCTTCTTTTTAAAGCGAAGAAAAAAAGAGGAAAAAAATGAGGAATATTTCTCAATCTAAAATCAGCTATTATTGGCGTAATAAAAGGAGTTTTTTAAACAATCCTCGTTATAAAAGTAGGGGTCGTGTCAAAACAAAGCCAACTCTAAATCAACTTATAAAGCAGGCTCACAATCAATTTGTTGAACAGTGGGGACCTTATATGGAGGTAAATCAACCGGCTATATATGAATCAATGACTGGAAAAAAAGCAAAAAAACCGATTATTGAGTATGCATTGCCAAAAGAGGAAGTTAAAGAAATTAAAACTTCTCAAGATGACTTGTCCGCTTACCAAGAGCAGAGAGATACTGAACGTAAGGCTGAGCTTGAAAAAGTTAGAGAAAAACAAAAAAAGGAAGCCAAATTTAACTTTGTAAAGCCAAGGATAAATTGGTCTATCTATGGAGGTTGGGTAAATGCTTATGAACCTGTAAACAAGGGCAAATTAGGCAGCACCCAAGAATGGAAAAAAGAAAAACCTTATCCGGTTTATTATTAATCCATCTGCACATTGTATTTGATGATGTTAGGTTCAGTTAAAGATTTCCCAATAATCTTAACATCATCATCAATGTGTGCATAAATCCAAAAGAAAGTTTGATTGTCAGATTTATTGTGAATCTTTTCAACTCTAATTTCGATTTTATTAAATTTGTGTTTCATATTAATCATTAATAGGATTACAATTTAATTTAGTAAACATTATAAAAAAAGTTCTTGACATATTGATTTTACTATGAAATAATTGCAATTACCGAACTTAAAAAGTTCTACTTGTTTAGAAAAACTAAAGTAGTTTGGCTTAATATCCTTTCTCCAAACCTCCCAAAGTTTTTCAAAAAAATAAGTTGAATTTAGGTATACTTGTTTAGAAAACCGCTGTTAGTTTGGTCTATGTTCTTTCTTTCTGCTTCTAGCAGAGGTTTTCTAGCAGTATTAAATTAACATCAAAATATTTAAGTTTTTTGATTAATTTTTAAATAAATGAAAAAAAAAAATAATGGGGATAACGTTGTTAATTTAACTAAAGTTAAAAATAATCTTCCTGTAAAACAAGATACAATTGATCCAGTTAATGAAAAATGTAAGATAATTGTAAGAAGTCATCTTATACCGCTTTTTGAAGACAAAGAACTTGATGCTTCAAATTATCATATTTTATATGCAATAACTTTTTATTTAAGCCAAGAACTTGCTTATATGTATATGCCTGTTGATCAAATTAAAACCTCTCTTGACAGAGGTAGTAATGAGGCAATTCAATATTATTTGAATCGATTTGCTAAAAAATATTCACTTGTTGGAGAAATTAAGGAAGAAGATAAACCAAGGACAATTAATTAAATTTTATGAATTACGTTTTTTTCGACCTAGAAACTTCATCACGAGACCATAAATTTGGGCAAATCCTAGAGTTTGCTGGAATATTATGTAATGATAATTTTCAAATTTTGGACGAACCCTTTGTACTAAAATCTCGTCTTATTGAGGGTACAATTCCTGAGGTTGGTGCTTTGTTGGTTACAAATACAACACCTCAAATGCTAAAAAAAAGAAACTTATCTCACTATGATATGATTAAGCAGATATTAAAAATTTCTACAAAATGGAGTCCAGCTATCTGGACGGGGTGGAACGTCATAGATTTCGATTTTAATTATATCAGGTCCACCTTCTATAAAACTTTAAATGAAATTTATTTTCATCAGTTTCATGGTAATAAAAGATCAGATATTCTAGTAACTGCTAGGGCTGCTAATTTATTTTATCCAGGTTGTCTCAAGATTCCAATAAATCAAGAAGGAAAGCAAAATTTTAAACTAGATCAAATAGCATCTCTTAATGGCATTAATCACGATGCAAAACATTCAGCTCTGAGTGATACGCAAGCCGTATATGAAATGGCAAAAATTATAAAAGATAAAGCTCCAAATCTTTGGAAAGCATCGTTAATGACTTGTAGCAAAACTGAGATTAATCAAATTGTTGAAAAAGAGAAAATATTTGTAACAGCAGAAACATATTATGGAAAAACTGTTCCTTTCGTTCTTACTTTTTGTTGTTATCATCCAAAATATGCAGCATATGCAATGTGCCTAGATTTAAAGCATTCGCCAGACTCTTATATGACTATGTCTTACGCTCAATTAAAATCAGAGTTAAAAAAATCTCCAAAGATATTAAGAACTGTTCGAGCAAATAAATTTGTAGTTCTTATGAATGGAAATTATGCAAAAAATTTTGAAGGTTATAGACAAATTGGTATTGATAAACTCATTGAAAGAGCAAATATTATTGCAGCCAATAAAGAGTTTAAAGATAGAGTGTCTCAAATATTATTAGAGGAGGCTGATGAAAAAGAAATGCTTGATACAAATTTAGAGCAAGAACCTGAAGAACAAATATATTCAGGAGGCTTTAATAAAACCCCTAAAGATGAAAAATTAATTTTAGAATTTCATGAAAAAAATGATTGGAAAGAAAAATTTTTAATCTCTGAAAAATTTGATGATTCTAGATTTGTTTATTTTGCGCAGCGTTTAATATATGAGGAATCTCCATCTAGTTTACCCGAAACAGTTTATAAAAAAATACATAGAAGAATTGCAGAGCAAATTAATTCTCTTAATGATGAGAAATGGAATACTTTAGCAAAATCGACAAAAGAGATTGATGATCTTAGAGTAAAACATGAGAACGATGAACAGAAGTTAAAATTGCTTGATGATATTGATGAATTTTTAGATGAGATTAAGCAAAAATATGAGAATGCTTAGTTAATTAAAGTTATAATTAACAAATGATATTTAAAGATCCTAAAATTAAAAGCAGCGAGATTACCCCAAAAGAAGTATTTCAGAACCGTCGTAAGTTATTAAAAAATTTAACTCTTGGATCTTTAGCTGTTGGTTTAAGTTCTTCACTGCAAGATAATTCTTATGCTTTAGCTGAAAATAATCAGAAAAAATTAAAAGCTAAGTTTAATCAAAAATATTCAGTCAATGACAAACAAACGTCTTTTAAAGACGCAACCACTTATAATAATTTTTATGAGTTTGGCATGGATAAGGATGATCCAGCTCGTTATGCTAAAAGTTTAATTACTCGACCCTGGACAGTTAGTATTGAAGGTTTAGTTCAAAAACCTATGATCATCGATATTGATAGTTTAATAAAACTTTCAGCACTAGAAGAAAGAGTAAGCCGGCTACGCTGCGTCGAGGGTTGGTCCATGGTTATTCCTTGGAATGGTTTTTCATTATCAAATCTATTAAATAAAGTTGAACCCTTAGGTACCGCTAAGTATGTTGAGTTTGTAAGTTTAGCAGATCCTAACCAAATGCGAAATCTAAGTTCATCAATCATAGCATGGCCTTATTTAGAGGGACTTCGCTTAGATGAAGCCATGAATCCTTTAACACTTTTAACCTTTGGAATGTATGGAGAAGTTTTGCCTAATCAAAATGGTGCACCTGTTAGAATTGTTATTCCTTGGAAGTATGGATTTAAAAGTGCAAAATCCATTGTTAAAATAAGATTAACCGATAAAGAACCTGTTACCTCTTGGGTTCGAACAGCTCCAAT
>Ga0315906_10007587_pt1 | contig 13174 bp, 24 predicted proteins | sample LakEriMetagenome_4_FD_203526 | JGI IMG/M metagenome (GOLD analysis project Ga0315906, IMG submission 203526) | Freshwater fungal communities from buoy surface, Lake Erie, Ohio, United States - Buoy 2 MA122 | ecosystem: Environmental > Aquatic > Freshwater > Lake > Lake biofilm | place: USA...
CGCTTCGTGCATGGAACTGCTGACATGAAACACGAAACAGCAGAGCATCTGAAGACCGTGGGCGATGCCCTTTCGATTGTCACCGTGGTAGGAGCCTTGGCAGACGTGCTTCCCTCAATCGCTGCGCTTTTCACCATCGTGTGGACGGGCATCCGTATCTACGAGACTGATACCGTGCAGAGCATCGTCAAGAAGTGGAAGGACCGTGCCAAGTAAGTCCAAAGCACAGCACAACCTGATGGCGATGGTGGCGAACAATCCGAAAGCCGCCAAGCGTGTCGGGGTCCCCCAGAAAGTAGGCAAGGAATATCTCAAGGCCGACAAAGGCCGCAAATTTAGGAGTAAGTGACCATGAAAGAGTCCAAGGCGATGATGAAGAAGGAGTTGGCCTTCATGAAGAAGAAGGGCGCTCCGAAGTCGATGATCAAGCACGAGAAGGCCGAGGCGGGCGTCAAGAAGATGCGCAGCGGCGGTGCTTGCTACGCCCGTGGCGGTGGCATCGAAAGTAAGGGTAAGACTCGTGGGAAGTACGTGTAATGGCTAGTAGCAGGGCGTCTTTTGGCGAAACCTTTAAGGAAAAGCGCCGGGAACTTGGTCCGGGCAAAACTTTTACTTGGCAGGGTAAAAAGTACTCTACTGACAAAAAGGAGGACGTAATTGATCCGATGGACGATCTCGCTCCGTACGGTAATCTGCCGTCGCCGGAAGACAGAGTGACTGAAGGCGGCCCTACGCAGCGGAACAGCCCTCGTCGCCCCTCCGATAAAAAGCGTAATCCGCTTCCCAGCGACCGCGCTACGGGCTACCGTAGTCAGGTAAAAGAAACCGGAATGACGCCCGAAGAGCGTTCCGACGCGGTAGGCAAATTTGCTATTGGCGCTGCTAGTCTGCATCCCGCAGCGCGTGCTGCACGTGGCCTTAAGACTGCTAAGCGCCGCTACGATATCGGTAGGCGCGTTGATGCTATGACTGAAGGACAGCAGAAGAGTGCTTTCTTGAAGGCTGCACGCGAGGCTAAAGAGATTGATGGTATGAAGTCGGGCGGCAGTGTGCAGAAGTTCGCCAAGGGCGGCTCTGTCCGTGGTGGCGGTTGCGAGACCAAGGGCAAGACCAAGGGCCGCTTTGTATGAAGAACTTGGCTCGTCAGTATGACGAGAACAAGAAGCGAGCGGAGGCACCCAAGAAGGACGAGTTCAAGTACGTCCGGGGTGCCCGAGTCCGCGTGACCGAACCGCAGAAGGTCGAGGAGAAGGCAGCATGAAACCCTCGCGTGGCATGGGTGCAATCGCTCCGAGCAAGGTCCCTCGTGCCAAGCGGCGTGGGGACTCTCAGCCTGTCATCGGTACGGGCAGGCCCATCAAGACGTTCAAGGCGGGTGGAGAGTCCAAGGTCAACGAGGCCGGGAACTACACCAAGCGGGCAAGGGGTAAGAAGTAATGGTTGACAAGACTACAGCCACGACCGAGTTCAACCTCGACCTCAGCACCATCATCGAAGAGGCTTTCGAGCGGTGCGGGGCTGAGATGCGTACTGGGTATGACTTCCGTACGGCACGGCGTAGTCTTGCGTTGCTCCTGATGGACTGGTCAAACCGAGGCATCAACCTCTGGACGCTCGACAGCGGGACGCAGGTTCTGACTTCGGGACTCGCCACCTACGACCTCCCGGTCGATACGGTGGACCTCTTGGATCACGTCATCCGTACGGGCACGGGCCAGAACCAGATCGACATCAACATCTCGCGCATCTCGTCCAGCACCTACCTGTCTATCCCGAACAAGAACGCGACGGGCAGGCCGATCCAGATCTGGATCAATCGTCGCACGGGCGCAACAGGTGCGGACGACGCTGTGGTATATCCGCAGGTTACGGTGTGGCCGAAACCCGACAATAGTACAACCTACACACTTGTCTATACGCGACTTCGTAGGATGTTCGATCCCGGCACGGGTGCGAACGGGCAGGACATCCCCTTCCGGTTCCTCCCCTGCATGGTGGCGGGGCTGGCGTATTACCTGTCGATGAAGATCCCCGGCGCTGAAGTGCGGATGCAGATGCTCAAGGCGCAGTACGACGAGGCTTGGCAACTGGCTTCGGACGAGGACCGCGAGAAGGCTCCGGTCCGGTTCGTTCCCCGGCAGTCGTTTCTGAGGTGATCCGTGGGCAACAGGTACGCCTCTGGCAAACACGCTATCGCGGAATGCGACCGATGCGGCTGGAGGTACAAACTTAGGGAACTGAAGCCCCTCGTCATCAAGACCAAGAACGTGAACATCTTGGTCTGCTCGGCGTGCTGGGAGCAGGACCATCCGCAGTTGTCGCTGGGCCTCTACCCGGTGGATGACCCGCAGGCACTCAGGAACCCCCGCCCGGACACGAGTTACTTCGCGCCGGGTAACGACGGGGCAGGTGGTAGTAGAATGATCCAATGGGGCTGGGCACCCGTTGGTGGAGCGAGGGCGAACGACAACGGTCTGACGCCCAATGATCTGGTAGCCCGTGGACAGGTAGGAACCGTCACCGTAGTGACGAACTAGGAGTAACATATGAAGATGAAGCAGATTGCTGACAAGGCTGTGAAGGGTCACGAGAAGCGGATGCACGGCATGAAGGCTGGCGGTCCGACCTCGCTTGACCGGAAGAACTACGGTCGCAACATGGCGCGGGTGATGAACCAGCGCAGCAAGCCCCGTGGGAGAGGCTGATATGAAGCACGACAAGATCAAGCCGAACAAAGAGTCCACGGGCCAGAACGGCTACCCTGAAAAGGACATCAACGTCGGTATCACGCATTCCACCATGCGTGGTGCTGGTGCAGCCACGAAGGGCAAGAAGTTCGTTTCGCAGATCAACCTCCGTCCGAAGGTGCCGTTCAAGTTCGGTTGGTAAGCCATGAACTACACCCAACTCTCGACAGCGATTCAGGATTACTGTGAGTCTACGGAGCAAGCCTTCGTAGCCAATATCCCGAATTTCGTGCAGGTTGCGGAAGAGCGGATCTACAACTCCGTTCAGATTCCTGCACTTCGGAAGAACGTGACTGGCACGATGACGTCGGGCCAGCAGTATCTTTCGCTGCCGAGTGATTGGCTGTCCACGTTCTCGATGGCGGTCATCACGCCCGTCACCAACGAGTACGACTACCTGCTGAACAAGGACGTCAACTTCATCCGCGCTGCTTACCCGCCGCCGGGGACTCAGGGCAAGCCCAAGTACTACGCGATCTGGGATGACGGCAGCATGCTGCTCGGACCTACGCCTGACGCGAACTACTCGGTGGAACTGCACTATTACTACTACCCGCAGTCGATCGTGACGGCAGGCACGACTTGGATCGGGGACAACTTTGAGCAGACGCTGCTGTACGGATCGCTGCGCGAAGCGTATACGTTCCTGAAGGGCGAGGCTGATATGATCAACAACTACGAAGCCAAGTATCAGGAAGGCATCGCGCAGTTGAAGCGCCTTGGTGACGGTCTCAACCGTCAGGATGCTTATCGTTCTGGCCAGACAAGGGTACCTGTTGCATGAACGGACTAGGCGAGATTGGAACGGTCAAGGTCTTCACCACGGTCGATCGGGGCTTCACGCCCGAAGAGATCGCGGAACGCGCCCTCGACAAGATCATCTACGTGGGTGAGCGGAGCCACCCTTTGCTTCTGGAGCAGGCCAAGGCCTTCCGGGAGCAGATTCGCACCGTATTGGTCCACTACCTTGCGGAAGCGCAGCAGAACGAACGGATCACTCTCGCTGCCAAACTTCGCGCTGCCGGACACCACAACACTGCTGACATCCTCGGAGAACTCTGATGCCTATCACCCAAGCAATGGCGACCTCTTTCAAGGTCGAGATCCTGAACGGTATCCACGCTTTCGGTACTACGGTCACCCGTGGTGCTACGACGGCTGACACCTTCAAGATCGCCCTCTACACCTCGTCGGCTACGCTCGATGCGACGACCACGACGTACAGCACCACCAACGAGGTGGCTTCTGGCGGTGGCTACACCACGGGCGGCAACACGCTGACGACAGTCGCTCCGACCTCGTCGGGCACTACGGCGTTCCTCGACTTCAACGATACGACGTGGTCCACCTCGACCATCACGGCGAACGGTGCGCTGATCTACAACAGCACCCAGTCAAACCGTGCGGTTGCCGTGTTGGCATTCGGTGGTGACAAGTCGTCTTCGGGCGGCAACTTCACCATCCAGTTCCCGACTGCGGACGCGACGAACGCTATCATCCGGATTGCGTGATGCGCCAGCCAGCGATGGAATGGCGTTCGTCTCTTGGTTCGTGGCTGCTCCGTGTGGAGTCGCCCGTGCCGGAGTGGGCAGTCAAGCGGTGTGTTGAGTTCATGCTCAAGGTTCAGGCTGCTCGTCGTCTGGGACTCAACCCCGGCGATACGCGGGATGACCTCGACGCGAGCGTGAAGGCTCTCAATGAGGGCAAGGTACAGCAGTGGGCTGCGGGTCCGCAGATGGACGGCAGCGGTGACATCGAAGTTTTCCGTGCTACTCAAGGCACGAACAAGATCATCATAGGAGTCTGACAAATGGCTGCGACTTGGAGAGCAACGGGCGGCGCGATCGCCTACGCATCGAGCAAAGACATGCTCAATGTGTTCAACGGAACTTCGTCTGCGCGGATCATCCGCGTGTACCGCTGCTACTGGTTCAATAATGGAACCACGGCGGTGACGGGTGTGCTGACGACCGCGCAGGTGCGCCGTATTACGGCGGCGTCTGGCGGCACGGCGGTGACCCCGGTCAAGCATGACACCAACAGCAGCGCCCTCGATGCGAACACGACCTGTGGCACCAACCAGACTACTACGGGATCGGATATCTTCCGGCGCTTCCTCTTCGTCAACGAGGAACCCATCGTCGGTGGTACCACTCAGGCGAACTGGTTGACTCTGGTCCCGTTCGCGGAAATCTGGAACGCTGGCTATGGCGACACCAATGTGGAGCCTGTGACCTGCCGCGCCACGCAGGGCCTTCAGTTGTTCCATTCCGGTACCTCTGCGGTCGGCACTGCCGACCTCGAAATCGAGTTCACCGACGCGGGAACCTGATTCATGCCTACCTTGCGCCACAAGACCTGCGGCCATGAGTGGGTGGTGGAGCAGGAGTTGGCAGACCGTGTTCAGCAAGATGTGAACGGCGGGGTCGGCGGGTACTCCCCGCCGATCACCTGTCCTTCTTGCAAGGTTCAAGGTCGATATGTCCGTTTCGAGGTCGTGATGGAGATTCCGCCCGATGCCTGAAACGTACTACCTGCGCCTCAACGCGGTGGATGTGCGCCCGCTTGAGGACGCGCTGCTCGCCATCCAGAACACGGCAACGGACGCTAGAGCGTATTTCGAGGTGGTGTCGCTGCGCGTGTCTCCGGCTGCACCGTCGTCCGGGTTTTCGTCAGGCGCAAATCCAACGGGCCGCTCTGGCCTGTTCGGCTTGTATCGCGTGAGCGCCGTGACGGGCGGCGATACGGTCACGCCGATCAGGATGGATACGGCAGACTCCGCGCTGCCTTCGCAAGTAACGGTGGTCAACAACCCGAACAGCGTGACCACGACGGCGCTGTTTCGGCGCATCAACGACTGTCCTAACTTCTCAACCCAGTCCCCAACGATGCTTGGAAGCCGCACCTATGGCGGCTCGATGGTCACGCATCAGAAGGCTCATTTTTCTGACGTCTGGCGCGGCGGCGAGAGCGTAGATGTCGAACCCATCATCCTGCGGGCAGGCGAAGGCATCGCGCTCGTACAGGAGGTCTTCGGCCTTCCGCACTCGATGATTGTTTCCGCCGTGGTCACGAACACGGCGACGGGCGCGACCTACGTCTGCCGATCGACGGATGTCGGCACCGACCGCACACTCGGCGGTGCGCTGTACGCGATCATGAACGGCAGTGGTTCGGGCGTGACGCTGGCGGTCAAACTCATGTTTCTGCCGATGGATGGCGAGGCGACCCTTACGCCGCCGCTGCGTCTCTGCCGGATGGATGGCCTTGCGCTTGACGGAGATACGGTTACGCCCATCAGCCCCGACACGTCAAAGACCGCGCCGAGCAGCCTGAAGGTGACGAGCGGGCCGATGCAGATTCGCCTGCCGGGTGAGTGGCAGAGCGACTACTACACCACTCACGGATTGGCATACAGCGGCGCTGGAGCGGCAGTTTCGGCGTGGCTCAGAGCCAACCTTGACGCCGCCGTTTTCAGCCGAAAGACATACACGAATGTTTTTCCTGATGTCGGCATCGGCAACGCCATCGGCGTCCAGTATTCCACAATGGATGAGTGCCTGATGTTTGAGGCTGAGTCCGGGTATGGCATCGTCGTCAAGCCGGGGCAGGGACTTGCGCTTGTGTCTGGAAGGACCTCTATCACTGGCGAGTTCCCGCTGCTTGGCGCGTCATCGACATTCCACAACTACGACATCGAGGCGGTGATTCTGTACCACCCGCCCCCGGCTGGCGGTGGCAACACCTACTCTCGTTCTCGTGTCGTGAACAGGTAACCAATCATGCTGCTTCAAAGTACCGCTCGGGACCTGATGGTGTTTATGACCGACTCGTCTGACCATGTGACGGGTAAGACTGGCGCGACCCTGACCATCAGCCTCTCCAAGAACGGAGCGGCGTTCGCCTCTATCACTCCGACTGTCACCGAGCGCGGTGATGGCTGGTACAGCCTTGCCCTGACTGCGACCCACACCAACACCATCGGTGACTTCGTCCTCCACATCACTGCGAGCGGCGCAGATCCGACCGATCTTCGTGAGGAGGTTGTTGCGGCAGTGCCTGATGTCAACGTCTCCAAGATGAACACTGCGACCCTGTACGGCAGCGGCACGTCTGGAGACCTCTGGCGCGGAACGCCGTGAGTTCTTTCTCGACGTCGGCGTTTTCGACGTCGGCGTTCTCTACTTCGGCGTTTGACCTACCGACTGGGGCAGTTACTGTCGCGGTCACCGGGGTCTCGGCTACTGGTGCAATCGGCGCAGAGATCGTCATCACCGACATGGTGTTTGCGGTCTCGGGGGTCTCGGCCACCGGAGCGGTCGGCACCGTCACCGTCCAGACGGGTACCACGTTCGCAGTCACCGGGGTCTCGGCTACTGGTGCAGTCGGTTCTGTAACCGTCCAGACAGGTACCACGTTCGCGGTCACTGGGGTCTCGGCCACCGGAGCGGTAGGCAACGAGACTGTCTTCACGGACATGGTCTTCTCCGTCACCGGGGTCTCGGCCACCGGAGCGGTTGGCACTGCGACTGTCGCGGCTGATACGGTCTTCTCGGTCACGGGCGTGGTCGGCACCTCCGCCCTTGGTACGGTCACGGTCATCTCTGCTGACGTCCTTGTGCTGGTCACGGGGGTTGCTGGTACAACCGGGCTTGGCACGGTCACGGTCACCTTCCCGGTTACGGTAGCGGTCACGGGGGTCGCTGGTACAACCGGGCTTGGTACGGTCACGGTCGATATAGCCAACATCGTCCCGGTTACCGGGGTCTCGGCGGTTGGACAGGTCGGCACGGTTGGCGTGGTCTTTGATGCCGTCATCATCCCGATCGGGTTGCAGGCGACCGGGTACGTCGGTAAAGTAGACCTCTGGGACATCATCAATACGGCGCAAAACGCCAACTGGTCTGGGATCAACACATCTCAGACTGCAAACTGGACGGACATACCCACTACACAGAACCCGAACTGGACCGAGATCGCGGCGTGAGGACATAGCGGATGGCGAGTACATATTCACCGAACCTTGCGCTAGAACTCATCGGCAACGAAGACCAGCCGGGCGCGTGGGGCGACACCACCAACTACAACCTCGGTACTCTGATCGAGCAAGCGATCGCCGGGTACACCCAGCAGGCGGTCACGACGGGACTCACCACGACCCTGACGATGCCGAACGGCACTACGGCGGTCGCCCGTAACATGTTCATCGAGTTGACCGGGACGGGTGGTCTGAACACCAACCTCGTCGTACCGTCCAACCAGAAACTCTACTTCATCTACAACAACACTACGGGTGCCGTCACCGTCAAGGTCTCGGGGCAGACGGGCGTGACTGTCCCGGCTACCAAGAAGATGTTGCTGGTCTGCGACGGCACGGACATCGTCCCTGCGGTCAACCACTTTGTTTCGGTCACTTCAGACACCAGCAGCGTTGATACGCTGAACGTGACTGGGAACGCGACAGTCAATGGTGACGTCACCATTGGTGGGGATACGACGTTTTCTGCTCTGACCGCAAATCAATTCGTCGCGCTCGACGGCAGCAAACAGTTGGCTTCGACTTCGCTGGCTACTTCGCGTGGCGTAGGCTGGCAGACATTCCTTGGCGGCACTTTGGTTGCCCCGCTGTCTCAAATCATCGAGATCGGCTCCAAGTCGCAGATCACTTCGATCAACATCATCACGCAGGGTGGTAGCGGGTCGTGTGTCATCGACTTGTGGAAGGCTCCAAAGCCGACCATTCCGACTGTAGCAAACAGCATCTGTGGTACCAACAAGCCCACCATCACGGTCGGTACCACGCTTTTCAGTACTAACTTCACGGGTTGGACGACCACCACGTTTAACCCCGGCGATCTTGTCATGTTCTACCTTCAGTCCAGTACTGTGTTCACGAAAATTGACGTTCAAATCATCTTGCAGGACATCCTATGACTACTCGTTCATGGTCAATTGCGGTAAACAACGATAGCGATGCGGGATTTCGTAGTTGGGGATCTAGCGTATCGCAGTCGCTTGGCCTTGTTGGTTTGGTACAGACCGCCGATACCGGACAGATCAATTGGACCACGGCGATACAACCGGGGAGTAATACTGCCGCAGGGTATGAAATCTGGCGGTTTACGGACTCGACGGTGTTTTTAAAGATCGAGTATGGTTCGGGTTCAGGAACAGGCACCCCTAGGTCACTTGGCCTGTGGTTAACCGTAGGTACAGGCAGTAACGGGTCTGGCACGTTGACTGGGACGGTATCTGCCAGAGATCGTTGCTTTGGTAGTTTTACTGCTTCAAATTCTGGTACTTATCAGTCAATAATGTCGTACTCAAACTCGCTCGGGTTTTTTGGCATGGCGCTTTTCAATGGAGCGTCGGGCGGCAGCACTTGGAATCTGGGATGTATGGTTGCAAAAACAACCGATGCCAACGGACTCGCAACCAACGACGGTGCTACAGTATATTGGAGGGGGTTTAATAGCACGAGTCTTGACCCACCCCCAACACAAGGTCTTAATTTTGCAGCCAACACAGTAATGCCTGCGACTACGTCAGGGCAATATTGTGTCATTCCGCAAAATTTATCTAATTCTACGGTAGGCACGGATTACCAAGCCTTCTTACATTGGACGGCAATCCCACGTGTATATCCTGTACCACAAATGTTGAGCGTAATAGATATAGAGTTTCCACGTGGGAGCACTTTTCAAACGACGGCTATCGGTACTACCCCAAGAACTTATTATTCGCTTGGTACTCAAACTGGGTATCCGGGGGCATTTACAAATGCTTGGCCAAATAACCCTGCCGCGCCTGAATATAGAACGTGCATTGCCATGTTGTGGGAGTAACATATGGCCGTCATCGTTTATAAACCCGCTACTCCCCCTGCCCAACCGCAAAGCACGGGGTTTTTGATTCCGCAAAATCAAATCGGTAACGTGCCTTCTTCGGGTACGTTGACCGACGTTCTAACTCCTGTTGCTTTTATCCGCCCCGAAGAGACCGGAATCGGTTACGCATCATAAGGACCCATCATGCCTATCCCCGCAGCACTTGCCCCCATCCTGAAGCCGCTCCTTGCGAACGGGCTGACCCTCGTTGCCAACGCTGTCCTTGCCAAGGGCAAGAAGGCTGTCGAGGAGAAGTTGGGAGTCGAACTCAAGCCTGACATGTCGGCTGACGACATCATCCGCCTCAAGACTGCCGAGATGGAGCATGAGGAGGAACTGCTGCGGCTTCGCATCGAAGAGGACAAACTCGACCTTGCCGAATTTGAACTTCGGCTCAAGGACACAGATTCAGCGCGGGAGCGGGAGGTACAGATCTCCACATCTGACAAAGCCCCTTTGCTCAACAAGATCGTGACCCCCGTTCTCGCGCTGGCCCTTCTTGGCATGACCTTCTTCCTGTTCGGCGTGGTCATGTTCGACAACGCCCCGGTGGACCCGTCGCGTAAGGACATCCTCATCTATGTCCTCGGAGTGCTGTCCACGGTCGCCACGCAGGTCATCTCGTACTACTTCGGCTCCTCGGCGGGCAGCAAGGCCAAGGACGACATGCTGAAGGGGGTGCTGAAGTGAGCAACGTCCAAGAGCAGGCCGACTTCCTGTCCGACGCCTGCAAACTCATCCAGAAGGCCACCGAACTCGGATTCGTGGTCACGGGCGGGGAACTGTTCCGTACCGCAGAACAGCAGCAGATCCATGTCCGGGCGGGGCGCAGTAAGACCATGAACTCCCTGCACCTGAGCCGCCGGGCCATCGACCTGAACTTCTTCAAGGACGGCAAGTTGTGCTACGATAAGGCCGTCCTCGCCCCACTTGGACAGTACTGGGAGTCTCTGAATCCCTTGAACTCATGGGGCGGCAACGGGGTCAAGTTGGTGGACACCCCGCACTTCTCTCGCGGTATTGGCAGGCCTGAATGGCGGAGAGTGACGGATGCCCCTTCAAAAACTTGAACTGCGGCCCGGTGTAAACCGGGAGGCTACAAGTTACGCCAACGAGGGCGGGTTTTACGCCTGCGACAAGGTCCGTTGGCGCTCGGGTTTTGCCGAGAAGATCGGCGGCTGGCAGGGGCAGAACTCGGGGGGCAGCACGTTCAAGGGTGTGTGTCGTGGTATCTGGAACTGGGTCACCACGCTTGGCCAGAACCTGCTTGGCCTTGGCACGAACCAGAAGTTCTATGTCGAGTTGGGCGGTATCTACCACGACATCACTCCGCTCGGAAGTGTCCAGAACCTTGGTAACGACCCGTTCTCTACGGTCAACGGGAGCAAGATTGTCTCAGTCGCTGCGACCAACCACGGGGTCACGCGCAACTCGTTCGTGACTTTTTCTGGCGCGACTGCGGTCGGCGGACTGACCTTGAACGGTGAGTACGAGATCCAGACTGTTCCCAACTCCAACAACTTCACGATCTACGCGGCTACGGCGGCTACCTCCACGGCTACGGGCGGCGGGGCCTCGGTAGTTGCCACGTTCGACTTGAACGCCGACAACGCGCTCTACAGTTCCGGTGTGGGCTGGGGCGGACCTCCGTGGGGTGCTGGCGGCTGGGGGTCGGTCTCCGGGGTCGGCATCAACATGCGGCTCTGGTCGATGTTCAACTACGGCGACGATCTCATCTTTGCCGAGCGTGGTGGTGAGATCTACTACTGGACGCTCGATGTCGCTTCGTGGTCTCGCGGGGTGACTTTGGAGAGCAAAGCGAACGCCGCCATCAAGTTCGCCACGACGGCTACTGCGGGCACCGGGGTCACCACGATCACCGTACCGGACATATCTGGCATCAACACTGGAGCGATCGTCACGGGCGTTGGTATCCCGGCTGGAGCGTATGTCACGACCGCATGGAATGGCAGCACTTCAGTGCCCATCTCGGCGGCTACCACGTCGTCACTCTCCTCGACTCCGGTGACATTCAGTTTTGCTGGGCAGCACATCCCGAACAAGGTCAATGTCGTCATCGACTCCCCGACCAACGACTTCGTGATCGCTTGTGGCTCTTCCCCGTATGACCCGACGTCGTTCAACACCGTGTTCGATCCGCTTCTTGTCAGGTGGGCGGATCAGGGCAATGCTTACGAGTGGGTGCCTGAAGTCACCAATCAGTCGGGCGAGCAGAAACTCTCGCACGGTTCCTATATCGTCACGGCTACCAACACCCGTCAAGAGATCTTGGTCTGGACGGATACGGCGCTCTTCTCGATGCAGTACGTCGGGCCTCCGTTCGTGTGGTCGTTCCAGCCGCTTGACCACGACGTGACCATCGCCTCCCAAAACTGCGTGTTGTCGGTCAATAACGTCGTCTACTGGATGGGGCGGGACAAGTTCTTCGTCTACTCGGGCCGTGTCGAGACGCTGCCTTGCACCCTGCGGCAGTATGTGTTCAGCGACATCAACTCGGACCAGATCGGACAGGTCGTGGCGGGTGCTAACGAGGGCTTCAATGAAGTCTGGTGGTGCTACCCCTCTGCCAACAGCACGACGAACGACCGCTACGTGGTGTACAACTACCTTGAACGGACTTGGTACTACGGCACCCTCAACCGTACCGCGTGGTCTGATCACACCCAGCGTACATATCCTCTTGCTGTTTACAGCGTCCAGACTTCATATCTGTCGGCGGATATCAACTCTACTGTCTCTACCATTTCACTGACGAACGCCACTACTTACCCCAACTCGGGTACGGTCATCATCGACTCAGAGCAGATCGGGTATACAGGCAAGAACGGCAATACGCTGACCGGATGTGTCCGGGGGGTGAATTCGACCACGCCTGCGTCACACACCGCCTATACCCCAGTGCCGTCTTCGATCCTCAATCAAGTCGTCATCCACGAATTTGGGACAGACGACCAGTCAACGGCTAATCCGCAGCCCATAGTCGCCTACGCGGAGTCGTCAGATTTCGACATCCAAGATGGTCACAACTTCGGCTATGTATGGCGTGTCCTGCCAGACGTGAACTTCATCGGTTCGACGGCTACCAACCCAAGCGTACTTCTGACTGTGCGCCCACGACAGAACTCGGGAACCAACTACACAGCGGCGGATACTCCGACCGTGACTCGTTCCAGCACCATCCCGATCGAGCAGTACACCGGGCAGGTCTATACACGCATCAGGGGTAGGCAGATGGCGTTCCGCATCGAGTCCACCACGCTCGGAGTGGCTTGGCAGATGGGTGCCATGCGTATCGACGTGCGGCCTGACGGGAGACGCTGATGAGTTCGCTGAACATCATTCCGCCGAACCTGCCGAACGCGCCGAATCAATACGAGCCTCGGTATCAAGATCAGTTCGCCAACGTGCTGCGGCTCTTCTTCATCGCGCTGACGAACAAGGTCAACTCGCCGTTGCCTCATGGGTCGTTCTACGACACGACTACGCAGACAAACCCGGTGGCTAGCGCGGTCAATTTGA
>Ga0315906_10007588_pt1 | contig 13172 bp, 9 predicted proteins | sample LakEriMetagenome_4_FD_203526 | JGI IMG/M metagenome (GOLD analysis project Ga0315906, IMG submission 203526) | Freshwater fungal communities from buoy surface, Lake Erie, Ohio, United States - Buoy 2 MA122 | ecosystem: Environmental > Aquatic > Freshwater > Lake > Lake biofilm | place: USA: Lake...
GGTGTCCGGGTTCTCGACGAGATCGGTCTGATTGATGATGTCGACCAGATGGTTGGACTCGGCCACGCCCCAGAACACCTTGCCTATCCCCGCGCGCAGCTCCCAGTCCTGTTCGGCATGAATCCAGAGGAATTCACGAACATCCCCATGGGTGCGCCGGTGATCGGCCTGATCAAGACGCAAAAAAGGGGTTACGACTACAGTATCGGAGCCGTCGTCGGAGACCCAGGACCATTCGGGTTGCAGACTCAGCGAGCCTTGCGTCCCATGCTGCTGGGGGTCGGCTGCCGTTTGCGTGAATATCCTCGCCTCAGCCCCTGCCCAGCCGTTGAGTCTCAGCTCCCCGGCACTCGCGCCGCTCGACAGCGCAAATGCCAGGATGGCGGAGCCGCGCGAGTATCGTGATGCGCGCACCAGACCTATTTCTTGCGCTCCAGGCCGGCCATGGTCGTTTGTGCGGTTTCGCGCCCCCGAAACGCATGATCACCCTCCAGCGAACGGGCCAGGCTCGCACGAGCCTGGACTTCGTTGCCGGCGAGCAGATAGGCCATGCCCAAGTGATAGTGCACCATCGGCGTGTCGGGAAGTCCGGCTGCGGCTTTTTCCAGAAGTTCGACGGCCCGGGGCGCGTCTCCCGCCTTGTAGGCCACCCAGCCTTGGGTGTCGAGAAAGGCGGGATTGTTGCGCGCTGAAATGCGCTCCACCAGTTCCCCGGCTCGAGCCACCACTTCGTCGCCCTCACGGTACTCCACCAGCAGCATCGCCAGATTGTTGAGTGCAAGATCCGAGTCCGGATTTTCTTGCAGAACTTTTTCGTACTGGGCGATGGCTTCATCCAGCTTGCCATTCGCCTCCAGTTGGCCCGCAAGCGCCGTCACAAGCAGGGCAGAGCCTCCAGTGGCCTCCAAGCCCTTTTCGAGCGTGGCAAGCGCCGCGTCCTCTTCGCCGAGAGCCAGTCTTGCCGCAGCCAGATTTCGATAGAACACATCTATCCCGGAATTGATGGCGATGGCGCGTTCGAAGGCCGCCTGTGCTTTCGCGAGCTCCCGACCCGCAAGCAACAGCTCGCCGGACAGATTGTGCGCGACGAAATTGTCCGGATCCTGCTCGATGGCCTCTGCCAGGCGTTTTTCCGCGAGCTCGCGTTTGCCCATGGCGAGATGACTGCGAACAAGCTGGGACAAGGGCTGGATCGCGTCCGGAGCCAGCGCGAGTGCAGACTCGAACTGGGCGAGGCTTGCTTCGGGCTTGCCTTCTGCCTGGTAAACGAGACCATCGTAATGAAACCCGAGTGGAGAGTCTGGCAAGGCGGTTTTCAGGCGCTCGGCAACGGCATGGGCTCCCTTCCAGTCTTTCTGGAACATGCGGATCTTGAACAGGCCCTCCAGCGCGCCCCGGTTGTCAGGCGAGACTTCCAGTGCCTTATCGAGCGTGGCTATCGCACCGTCGAGATCTTTGTTGATGGTCTGCAGGTTGGCGAGCTCGCCACGCAGTTCCAGCGCCCCGGGCGAGCGCTCGATGGCGGCCTGCAGGACCGCGACCGCTTCATTCCCCTGCCCGTCGGCCAAGAGGGCGCGCGCGAGTGCGCGAATGACGCGTACTGAATCGGGTGCGGTTTCCAGCGCAGCACGCAGGTCTGCGACGGCGCTTGCGGGCTCGCCAGCATCCACGGCGAGCGTGCCACGCAACAAGAGCGCCTCTGTTGCCTTGGGCTCGGCCGCCAGGACTTCAGAGACGAGTTCACCAGCCGCGGCGGGATCGCCAGCCAAGGCCCGTGCGGCGGCCAGGCGCGTGAGGGCCTCGAGCGCGATTGGCGTCTGCCGGTTGTTCTCCCGGTTGACGACTTCCTCATAGGCCTTTGCCGCCTCCGCTGGCTGGCGCAGGAGGTCATGCAGGCGACCCAGACCCAAGCGTAAATCCTGGGCCTCGGGCGCATCGGCAACCAGCGCTTCGAGACGCGAGACTGCCGCCTCGTCGCCACGCAGGCGGCGTACGAAATCAATCAGGGCAAGACGCGCCGGCACCGCGGCTGAATGCGGCGGAGTGATTACCTTGACGGCCTCCTCTAGCGCGGCCAACGCTTCGTCGTGCTCCTTGCGCACTTCATGCAGGGCAGCCAGTTGCACACGGTGCGGCAACACCTTGGGTTCAAGCGTGATCAAGGTCTCGAGTACCTTGCGCGCCTTGCCGGGTTCACCTTCCTGCTGATGCACGCGCAGGAGCAGGCTCTGCAGGGTGACATCCTTGGGGCTCCTGCCCGCGGAAGTCTCCAGAACCGCCAGCGCCTCCTGCTTCTGACCTTGTCGCACCAGCAGCGAGGCCACCATCACCGCCGAATGCACATCATCGGGGTGCTTGGCCAGGACTTCACGAGCCGCGGCGAGTGCACTTTCCGCGCCGCCTTCCTGGCCCAGCAAGCCGGCAGCGAGTATCGGGCCCTCAGGCGCATCGGGTGCCTTGGCTTCAAGTTCCGCGATGACCTTGCGCAATCCCTCCACATCACGCCGCACCAAGAGGAGCTGGCCGGTCTTGAAGAGGGCTTCTGTATTGCGTTCATCCCCTGCTGCGACTGCGCTGAAGTTTTCGAAGGCCCCTGCCCAGTCCTGCAGCTTCTCCTGCGTCTCCGCCAGCGCGAGCCGGGCTTCGAGATTCTTTCCGTCGGCCTCCACTGCCGCGCTGAACGCCGCGAGTGCCTTGGGATAATCGGTGTCGGCGTAGGCTGCACGCCCCTCCTCCATGGCCTGCTCAAGGGGCGAGCCGCCACATGCGGCCAGCAGCAGGCACAGGAGTGTCATGAACACACCCGCCCACGGCACGAAACTCCAACCTCTCCCGGTGACCCGTTCAGTGATGACTCTGGTAGACATTCGATACTCCTTCAGCCGGCAGTGTCCCCGCTCCAGCGGAGGGGTGACATCGTCGGTCTCGATTAGTCGGATTGCCTCATGCTGCGCGCTCCCCGGCGAGCACTGCCACGATGCGTTCAGCGGCTGCGCCATCCCAGAGCGAGGGCCGCGTCACGGCGCCTCCGCGCACACGGGCGAGCTGTTGTCGTGCGGCTTCCACGATCCGTCGCGGGTCGACCCCCACCAGCATGTTGCTGCCCTCGGTCAGGGTGACCGGGCGTTCGGTATTCTCGCGCAGGGTGAGGCACGGCACGCCCAGCGCGGTGCTCTCCTCCTGCAGCCCGCCACTGTCGGTGAGGATCAGCGCAGCGTCAGACCACAGGTTGAGAAATTCCATGTAGGGCAGCGGTTCGGTGACTGTGACTCGCTCAGGCAGAGACAGATTGAAGCGTGCGAGATTGGCGCGGGTGCGTGGATGCAGCGGAAAGATGAGTGGCAGATCGGCTGCGACTTCGCCCAGTGCCCCCACGATACCCGACAGGGTGTCGGCATGGTCCACATTGGACGGCCGATGCAAGGTGACCACGCCGTAGCGCCCAAGCGACCGCTTGAGCGGCGCGCTGGGGAAGTTCTCCGTTGTCATCTTCTGCAGCTGGGCCAGCTGGAAGAACAGGTTGTCGATCATCACATGGCCGACGAAGTGCAGGGAGTGCTCGGGATGCCCTTCCCGGCGCAGATTTTCGAGGCCACTGGGCTCGGTCACGAAGCAGAGATCCGAAATGGCATCGGTCACCAGGCGGTTGATCTCCTCAGGCATGCGCCGATCGCCGCTGCGCAAACCGGCTTCCACGTGAGCCACGCGGATGCCGAGCTTCTTGGCGACGATTGAACAGGCAAGCGTGGAGTTGACGTCCCCCACCACCATCACGAGATCCGGCACGAATTCCTGGCACCAGCTTTCGAATGCCACCATGATGCGCGCAGTCTGTTCGGCATGACTGCCGCCGCCGGCGCCCATGTGAAAATCAGGAGTGGGAATTCCCAGCTCTTCGAAGAACACCTCGCTCATGCCGTGATCGTAGTGCTGGCCGGTGTGCACCAGACGCCACTCGAACAGTTCTTCACGGGCCTTCAGGGCGCGAAGGATGGGTGCGACCTTCATGAAGTTGGGGCGGGCACCGGCCACCAGCACCACACGCAGGCGAGCATGGCTCATACGCGCTGGTACTTGTCCTCGAAGCGCACGATATCGTCCTCGCCCAGATAAGGTCCCGACTGGACTTCTATGATTTCGAGCGGAATCGTGCCCGGATTCTCCAGTCGATGGGTTTCGCCGAGGGGAATGTAGGTCGACTGGTTTTCACTCAGCAGGAAGGCTTCCTCGCCGCGCGTCACACGCGCGGTGCCCTTCACCACTATCCAGTGCTCGGCGCGGTGATGGTGCATCTGCAGGGAGAGTGAGGCGCCGGGCTTCACCATGATGCGCTTGACCTGAAAGCGCTCTCCATTGTCGACACCTTCATAGGAACCCCAGGGACGGAACACCCGTCGGTGCAACAGGCGCTCTTCCCTGCCCTGCGACGCCAGCCAGTCGACGATGGCCTTCACGTCCTGGGCGCGGGCCTTGGGTGCCACCATGACGGCATCCGGCGTCTCCACGATGACGAGATCCTCGCAGCCCACTGCTGCGACCAAGCGGCTTTCGGCAAAAATCAGATTGCCTCGTGAATCAATCGCGCAGACATCACCACGAGTGACATTGCCCTCTGGGGTGCGGGGGGACACCTCCCACAAGCTGGACCAGGACCCCACATCCGACCATCCGGCATCCAGGCTGACCACGGCCGTGCGCTCCGGCTGTGCTGCGACCAGCGGTTCCATCACCGCATAGTCGATTGAGTCCGCGGGACAGCCGAGGAAAGCCTCCCGTTCGAGGCGCAGGAATTCGCCGTCCTGCCCTGCAGCCTCCGAGGCTCGCCTGCAAGCGTTGAGCATTTCAGGCTGAAGCGTCGCAAGCGCCTCCAGCCAGACGCTGGCCTTGAACAGGAAGATCCCCGAATTCCAACGGTAGCCGCCATCGGCCAGATAGGCCTCCGCAAGCTCCAGCGCCGGCTTTTCCTTGAAAGCCTGAAGGACGTTGGCCTGGGGTGAGGCGGTCGGTCCGGCCAGCTGGGCACCGAGCTGCAGGTAGCCGTAACCGGTCTCAGCCGTGGTTGGGACCACCCCGAAGGTGACCAGTCGGCCGGCAGCCGCGAGCTCTCTCCCCCGCTCCACTGCGGCCATGAAGGCCAGCGGCTCGTGGATGAGGTGGTCTGCCGGCATCATCAGCAACAAGGGGTCGGCACCGGCAGCGCGGGCGGTCAGCGCGGCGCAGGTGATGGCGGGTGCGGTATTGCGGCCGACAGGCTCGAGCAGGATGCGCGCAAAGGGCAGCCCCAATTGCCTCGCCTGTTCGCCCACCAGGAATCGGTGCTCCTCGTTGCACACCACGACCGGCGGCAGGAAGTGGGCCGGAAAGCGCCCCCCAACCGTCAGACGGCGCAGTGTTCCCTGCAGAAGCGTGACGTCCTCCTCAACCTTGAGGAACTGCTTGGGGTAGTGTCCGCGCGAAAGAGGCCAGAGGCGTGTTCCGCCTCCGCCGGCGAGGACGACTGGAAGGATGTCATGCATGGAGTCGCTTGCCTGATGAGTGGTCATGACTGTGTTTCGGTCGCCATGCGGTATTTCTTTAAAAGCCCCCGGTCTGGCGCTGCAGTATTTCACGCGGACTGGTGAAAATCATTGATATTTTCAGGGCTTGTAACACGTTGCTGATTTGCGATCCCCTCTTTGGACCCTTACCATCCCGGGGGTGCTCGGTCACTCCTGCAGGGACCAGCCTCATTATGGAGATCAGGCGTTCGTGAGTTACCGTCTCTCACCCGAGACCTTGCCCGGCTGGAGCCTGGCCGTATTGAGCGGTTGCCTGCTGGTGTTCACGCTCGTCCATCACCTGACCGCCTCGAAAACGCTGGAATCGGACGAATTGGCGCTTGAGGCGCCTCCCATCCTTGCCAGCCCTGCATCTCAGCCCGCCAAGCTGGACCGCCTGCTCGAGTGGTCGCTCTTCGGCAAGGCCGCCGATACGGAAAGCGGTGGGGTAACGGCCGACGCCCCAGGGCCATCAACTGCCGTGGTCCTGCCAGAGGAGGACGAGGACACGGTCCTGCCGGTCACTGCCCTGGATCTCAAAGTGCAGGGCATTGCCTATTCGCGGGACCGATCGCGTGCCTATGCAATACTCGAAGTCGAGGGTGGCGCGCCGCGCGAGTTCCGCCCTGGCGAGACCCTCAAGGACGGCGTGGAGTTACGGGCCATCCGACCCCTCGAGGTGGTCATCCAGCATCAGGGACGCCTGGAGTCGGCCGCACTGCCGATGGCGCCCGGCCCGATGACGTCGGAGGAAGAGTCCACGACAATAACGGCCAGCCCCGGACCGGGCAGGCCAACCCCCTTCAGCATCCTGGGCGGTGACCAGCCTCCCGGGAGCTGGCGGCGCCTCGACTCGATTCGAGGCGCACGACAATGAAAAAGATCCACGCTGAACATCCACGGAGCCGATCGCATGTCATTGCGACGAAAACGATTTCTGTTCGCGCGCCTCGCCGGGACACTGCTGGGCGCCCTCCTTCTAACGTCACTGCCTGTTACGGCACAGGAGGCGACTGGGGCGGGCATTACCCCGGCAGATGACGGCAGCAAGGCGGTCACCCTCAATCTCAAGAACGCCGATATCCAGGCCTTCATCACGGCCGTCTCCGAGCTGACAGGCAAGAATTTCATCATTGATCCCAGGGTCAAGGGTCAGGTCACGGTTGTGTCCTCTGCCCCTACCGACCCCGATGCGCTGTACGAAGTTTTCCTCTCTGTGCTCAAGGTGAACGGCTTCGTCGCCGTGCCGAGCGGCAATGTCATCAAGATCCTGCCGGACATCAATGGCCGCCAGGAAGGCGGCGTCGGCCTGGTCTCCGATCGTGTCGGTTCAACGGAGCAGGTCACCACGGCGGTAATCCCCACGACCTACGTGAACGCGGCGGAGCTGGTCCCCGTACTGCGGCCGCTGTTGCCGCAGGAGGCCCATCTGGCGGCCACCGCCCGCGCCGATGCGCTGGTGATGGCTGATACCGCCGCCAACGTGAACCGCATCATGCGTATCGTGCGTGAAATCGATCGTGACAACGCCGATTTCATCGAAGTAATCGCCCTGCGTCACGCCAAGGCCATCCCGCTGGTCGCCACCGTGCAGCAACTCCTGACTTCCAACCCTGAGAACCCCGGCCTTGCGCCACCGATTGCGGCCGATGAGCGGTCCAATTCCGTGCTTATCGGGGGTGCCCCGGCAGAGAAGATGCGCATGCGCAGCCTGATTCGCGAGATGGACGTCCCACGGAGCTCGCGCAACGAGCTCATCGATGTCATCTACCTGCGCTACGCGCTTGCAGAAGACATCGTGCCGCTGCTGCAATCCATCGGCAACCGGGCCGAAGGTGGTGCCGGTGGCGAGGGCGGTGCACCGGCGGGGGCCGGCGTACGGGGCGCGTTCGAGATCCAGGCGGACAAATCCACCAATTCCATCATCGTGCTGGCCGAGCCGGAACTGATGGAAAAGGTCAAAGCCGTCGTCGAGAAACTCGACATCCGTCGCGCGCAGGTGCTGGTGGAAGGCCTGGTGGCGGAAGTCTCCAACAACAAATCGGATGAGCTGGGTGTGCAGTGGACCACTTCCGTGCCGAACCAGGACGGTTTTTATGCAGGCTCCCGTTTCCCAGGCCTGGACTCCGGCGGCCTTCCCGATCCCTTTGTTGCCGATTCAGCCCCCAGCCTGTTGACTGGACTGACCCTCGGTTATTTCTCGGCCGGCGATCTGCGTACGCTCATCCGGGCCCTGAGCGGTGACCAATACACCAATGTACTTTCCACGCCCACCCTCATGACTCTGGACAACGCCGAAGCCGAGATCGTGGTCGGTCAGAACGTCCCCTTCGTCACGGGACAGTTCACCAACAACACCACCACGCCCGACAATCCCTTCCAGACCATCGAGCGCCAGGATGTTGGCATCCTGCTCAAGGTCAAGCCCCGCATCAACAACGCGGACACCCTGACTCTGGAGATCCAGCAGGAAGTCTCCAGCGTCGACCGTGACACAACCGGGGCGGATCTCGTCACCAACAAGCGATCGATCAAGACCTCGGTGCTGGTGGATGACAAGCAGATCATCGTCCTGGGCGGACTCATCAGCGATGAAATGCGCGAGAACGAGACCCGCATCCCGCTAATCGGGGAGATCCCCGGTTTTGGAGCCCTGTTCCGCAACAGCTCCAGCGATTTCACCAAGACCAACCTGATGGTGTTCCTGCGTCCTTCAATCGTGCGCGATCAGGCAACCAATCGCGCCTTGACCTCCGCTCGTTACGAAGATCTCCGCGCAAAACAGCAGAAGCAGGATGAAGAGCACCGCTTCTTTTTGCGTGATCCGGGTCCGCGCCTGCCCGCCGACGGACTCGTCGAGTAGGAGCGCCCGCGCGTGAAGCTGCCTTTCTCCTATGCAAGACGCCATGGGGTGCTGGTGGAGGAGGTGCTTGGACAGACTCTCTCGCTCCTCGTGACACCGCGCACGCCCGCTGATGCCATCCTCGAGGTGCGACGCATGGCAGCCTGCCCCTTGCGTCTGCAGGAAATCAGCGAAGCCGAGTTCGATCGCCAGCTACAGTCGACTTATGAAGCCGGCGAGAGTGCGTCCGAACAGATGATGGCGGATCTCGGCAGCGACGCGAGTTTTTCCGACCTTGCAAATGTCCTTGGTGAGCCCACGGACCTGCTGGATGCGGATGACGATGCCCCGATCATCCGGCTGATCAATGTGCTGTTTTCGGAGGCCATCCGGCAGAACGCATCAGACATCCACATCGAGCCCTTCGAGACCCGGCTGCTCATCCGCTTGCGGGTGGACGGTGTGCTCAGGGAAGTGATGTCACCACCGGCAGCCATCGCGCCGCTGGTCTCCTCGCGCATCAAGATCATGGCCAAGCTCGACATCGCTGAGAAGCGGCTCCCGCAGGACGGCCGCATCTCCATCAAGATCGCCAATCGCCCGGTGGACGTACGCGTCTCCACCATGCCTTCCGGGCACGGGGAGCGCGTCGTGTTGCGCCTGCTGGACAAGCAGGCCGGCCGACTGGCGCTGGAGCACATCGGCATGGATCCGGAAACCACGGCGACCCTGGATGCCATCATCCACAAGCCGCACGGAATCTTCCTCGTGACCGGGCCGACGGGTTCGGGCAAGACCACCACGCTCTACGCCTCTCTCGCACGCTTGAACGAGGGCAGCCGCAACATCATGACGGTGGAAGATCCCATCGAATATTTCATCGAAGGGATTGCCCAGACCCAGGTCAACACCAAGGTCGACATGAGTTTTGCGCGTGGGCTCCGGGCCATCCTGCGCCAGGATCCGGATGTGGTGATGGTGGGGGAAATCCGCGATCTGGAAACCGCGCAGATTTCCATCCAGGCAAGCCTGACCGGCCATCTGGTGTTCTCCACGCTGCATACCAATACCGCTATCGGCGCCATCACGCGTCTGCGTGACATGGGGGCCGAGCCTTTCCTGCTTGCCTCGAGTCTGGTCGGTGTACTGGCCCAGCGTCTGGTGCGCCTGCTCTGCCCGCACTGCCGCCAACCTGGCGTACTCGAAGTGGCGGCGGCAGCCCGCATGGGAGCGGTCGATCGCGCCGACTCGCCAATCTTTACCGCCCAGGGCTGTACACACTGCAATCACACGGGTTATCGCGGGCGAACGGCCATCTATGAGCTGGTTGTTTTCGATGAGACCTTGCGCCAGATGGTGCACGATGGTGCCAGCGAGGCTGCGCTCGAAAAACACGCGCGCACCCGCTCCTTGGGCATCATGGACAATGGGTTGCAGAAGGTGCTCGGCGGCCAGACCTCGCCCGAAGAACTGCTGCGCGTGATGCAGTCCCTCTGAAACCCGGAGCGCATTGCTGATGGCCGCCTTTGACTACACCGCCCTCGGGCCGGACGGCGCGCAGCGACGAGGGGTCATCGAGGCGGATTCGGAACGCCAGGCTCGCAAGCAGCTCAGGGATCAAAAGCTGACGCCCTTGACGGTGAGTACCGGCAAGAGTCGCGCCGGCCTGCGGTTACCAGGACTCCGTCTGGGTGGGCCACGTCTGGGCGGTGAAGATCTCGCCTTGTTCACCCGCCTGCTTGGAACCTTGAGCGCTTCCGGGCTGCCACTGGACGATGTGCTCACCGCGATTGCGCGACAAGCGGATTCCCGCAACGTGAACCGCGTCGCGCTGGGCATCCGGGCGAAGATTCTGGAAGGACAGTCCCTGGCGGTGGGGATGGAAGAATTTCCGCAGATTTTCCCCGAAGACTATCGCGCAACCGTGGGCGCCGGGGAGCGGACCCGACACCTGCCCATGGTCCTGCAACGCCTGGCCAGTCATGTCGAGAATCGCGACCGCATGAACAAGCGGCTCCGCCTCGCGATGATCTATCCGGGTGTGTTGAGCGCCACGGCGGTGCTGGTGGTGACCGGCCTGCTCGCGTATGTGGTTCCCGAAGTCGTGAAAGTCTTTATCGACATGAAGCAGGAGTTGCCGTTGCTCACACGGGGGCTCATTGCGCTGTCGGCCTTTGCCCGTGACTACGGTCTTGCCCTGCTGCTCGGATTGTTTGCAGCCCTGCAAGGGCTGCGCTGGCTCGTGCAGAAGGACCGACCCCGCTTCCTGTTCCATCGTTTCCTGCTGTCAGTGCCGGTACTGGGGAAGCTCCTGCTGAGCAGTGAAACGGCGCGCTTTGCGCGGATGCTCGCCATCATGCTCGGCAGCAGTGTGGACATGCTCGATGCGCTCGGTATCGCGGCGAAATCCGTGACCTTGGTGCCACTGCAACGGCACCTGAAGCAAGTGATCGAGGAAGTGCGTGAAGGCAGTTCCCTCAGTCGCGCACTCGCCAAATCCCCTCTCGTTCCCCCGCTCCTGCCCCATCTCATCGGCAGCGGCGAGGCTTCGGGTAATCTGGTCGAGATGCTGGACACGGGTGCCGAATCCTTCGAATTCAAGGTCCAGAACCAGCTCTCCCTGCTGCTGGGATTGCTGGAGCCGCTGCTCATTCTGCTGATGGGTGCAATCGTGCTGACCATCGTGATCGCCATCCTCCTGCCCATCTTCGAGATGAACCAGTTGGTGTGACTCAGGGCTGACTGTTCACGCTCAAGGTAAGGCTGGCGTTGACCCTGCCCGGCTTGCTGCCATCGCCATCCACCACCAAGCGCTGCGCCTCCACGCCTGATTGAGCCCGGATCTCTATCAGCCACGCGACGAGCGTATCGAACGGAACTCCCCGCATCACGATCGAGGCTTCCGTCGGGCCATTCGGCACGATGCGTTCAATGGCGGACGAGATACCTCGAGCGCCGGCCGAGGCATTGAGCAACGCGAGCAGTGTTTGACCTTCGGCCAGTCGCCCCCGGGCAGGGCCGCCCTCACGCAGCGCGGTCGCTTCCCCACCGAGACGGTGCAGAATCTCCAGAGCCCGGGTCTGCCCGGTGAGTTCGTCCTGCAGTCGGGTGTGGCGCAGTTGCAGAGGTTCCACCACCCAGAGGAAAAGCAGCGCGAGCAGTGCGGCCGCCCCTGCAAGGCTTACCAAGGTGCGTTCGCGTGGATTCAGACCCTGCCACCAGCTGTTCACGGGCCAAGTTCCTTCCGGCTCACGCGGAGATTGCCGACGACGCCACTTTCGCGGTTCTCCACCGACAGGATCTCGATCAGCACCGGCAGGGTTGCATCAGCACCGAGGCCTTCGAGGCTGGCGATATCCTGGGCCAGGGCCTGGACACTCATCATGCCGTTCGCGTAGTTGACATTAAGCAAACGGAACCGGCCTGCCTGCGCATCGGAGGCGAGGCCAAGCCCATGCAGCAATTCGAGCACGGAGACCTCCACCGTGCCCGCAGCACGCAGTGCGGCGACCGCCTGACTCGCCTGGATTTCAGCGTTCACGATTCGGGTGATCTCGGGGAAAGTCCCGCGCATGACTTCGGCCTGCGCCTCGCGCAGATCCGCGATCTGCGCCTGAAGGCGTGCGTTCCCTGCGACCAGAAAACCCACGTGGGTGACCAAGCTGAGAGCCAGCAAGCCCATCGCCCAGAGCCAGGCAGCCCGCTGCGCATTTCGCGGGCGCGGAAAGGTGTCAGGCAGCCAGTCGATGCCCGCTGATTCGGTGGCGCCCTTGACCAATGCAGACCAAGGCCCTGCGACCAGTGGTTGACGGGTGGAGGGCAACGCCAGAAGTGCGGGAGGCAACGCTCCTTCGCCGAACAGGACGATGTGCTCTGGCGCACGCTCGGCAAGCTTGCGCGAGATTACCTCCGCGGCCAGTTCACTCTCCACGACAAAACCCTGCCGTGCAGCAGTCCTAACCAGCAGACGATCTTCGTCCAGCAGCACTGACCACTGTCCGGGCGACCAGGGGAGCGCGAGATAGTCAGGTCGCACACCGCGCAGTGCGATGCGCGCTTCCGCCAGCGGCGCCAGCAAGCTATCGAGCTCCGCCTTGCGGGTATAACCGACGGTCCTTTGTCCGTCCTCCTCGGCTGGGCCGCAGGTGACGTAAAGTGCGTCGAGCTCCTCGGTGACGTCATCCTCTATCGCATAGGGCGCAGCGATGCGTGCCTGACGCTGGGATTTCGCCGGAATCGTCACGGGCAGCGTGCCCACGCTGCGACCATCGAGCAGCAGGGTCAGATCGCGCTCCGCGCAGGCGCCGATCAAAGACTCCACGCTCCCACGTGCAGGCGGGACAGAGGCACCATCCTGGTCAACTGTCGCCCACTCGAACAGGTCCCCGGGCAGCGCCCGCGCAATGAGCGAGGCGATCATGGTTGACCACCGGGAAGCGCGGTAACGAGCACCTCCTGCTGCCGGGAGATGCGTCGCACCTTGTTCTGGTTGCGCGCAAGTAAGCTCAAGGTAGTGTGCTCGAAGCGTGGGCTGCGGACGGTGGTCCTGAGTTCGAAGAAGTCACTGGCAAGCGCAAGGTCGCCTGCCTCCATTTGCGCATATTGTAGCAATGGATGCTTGAGGAAAGCGTCCACCGTCATGAACGGTTGGGTTTCGCGAACCCGGATAAGCACAGCAGCCGTGCTGCTGCTCACGGCGGGACCGAGGCTCATCAGCACTTCCTTGGGCGCCGTGTTCACGTTCAAAGGGGTCGCGTTTGGCAGACAGACCACGAAGGGGGCAAGACGCGACC
>Ga0315906_10007591_pt1 | contig 13170 bp, 9 predicted proteins | sample LakEriMetagenome_4_FD_203526 | JGI IMG/M metagenome (GOLD analysis project Ga0315906, IMG submission 203526) | Freshwater fungal communities from buoy surface, Lake Erie, Ohio, United States - Buoy 2 MA122 | ecosystem: Environmental > Aquatic > Freshwater > Lake > Lake biofilm | place: USA: Lake...
AATAAATTTCATCAAACTCTCATACCCTTCAATATCCATTTTAATTACTTGTGGTCTATAAGTAATAAACAAGTCCACTAAGTCATTTATTTGTTGTATAGTTTTACATTTAAAAATATGCTCGGGATATTTTACTTTAAGTTGTTCTATCTCTCCACATGAAGCATCTAATCCAATTATTTGTTTTGCCCCTCTGCTTATAAAATATTCAGGGGTCGATTGAAAAGGTTGAAACAACCAACCACAACCTAAGTCTAAAACAACTTTATCATTTAAATCTGTAATATCTGACCAGTGTTCTAATGGGTTTTCAGAGTGTACGATTTTTGTCTTAATCATATTAAACAAGAAGTTTTAGAAGTTTTAGCCACTTGCTCTGCGTACTTATAAGAACAAAGTGTTGTTTTGAATGAACTTAGATCAATATTATCATATGGTAATTTTCCTATATATTGACCTTTGTAAAACATATCCCCTGGTTTAGTTACTCCTGCATTATGAAATATCGCATGTTTTGACCACTCACTAATAGGAGAGGTTGCCCAAGAAAAAGATAGTTTTTCTGTTACCTCTACTGGTTTGTCATAGACAAATAGATTCCAAAGAACCGCCCACATATCAGCACACCATATTTGTATTTCATGATGTGGGGGATCTTTTTTTATTTGTTGATTTACCATTCTGTACATCACCTCACAGTCATAGTAAACCTTCTTCCAAAACTCAGTCTTTATATTTTTAAGGATGTATTGTGCACCTCCACTGTTTTTCTCCTGTTGTACCACGTAATCTTTGTTCACTCCAACGATGCTAGTCATTAGATCAAAATAGTGTTCGCCCTTAGATTTGATATAGTTTGCACCTAGATAACTAACTGTGTCACTTACATAACAGATGTTGTTATCCATAAGTCCTTCAGTATCAAAGGGTTTTGCAAGTATGATATCACAGTCATGATAAAATACTGTCTCCTTTTCTAATTCAGGATGATGCACCCAATGCTTGTGCAAAACATGGGGACGTACACTTGGAATATATCCTGGTTTGAACCTTTCATCGTTATAAAAGAAAAATCCTACTTTGGGGTACTTCCCCTTAAGTTTATTCCATTTTTCAGGAACTGCTCCATAGATAGCTGATACTATATGGATGTCTTCAGGATTTACTTGATTTTCGATAAAGTTGTCAAGCATTACTTCTACCTGCCATGCGTAATAATCTATAGCAGGTTGTGCACAAATAAATTTCATAAGTTGGTTTTTAAAAATATAATTAACTAGATCCCTATATATTAAATATACGTAAAATATACCGCATTTGAAGAAATTAATGACACTAATGTGTTATCCATATTTCCACTGCAACAAGTTGAAATGGCTAAAGGTACAGTGACTAAAATAGTATTACCATTTATACCAATAAATGTAGCACTACCACTACAGCAATCAATATTAACATATTCTAATGAATTAAACTCCATTTCACTTATGTTAATGCAACTTTGAAAGGTATTGCTACCTAAACTAATAAGCGCAGGAAGTGCCACCTTTATTAAATTACTGCACGCATAAAATGATCCATTAGATGATATAGCAGTTTCAAGACCTGTAACACACCCTGTTAAATCCTCAAATTTAATAATACTAGAAGCAAAGAATAATGATTCTTTGAGAGTAATTCCATCACCCCCAAATAAATCAATTACTAAAAGATTGGTTCCTGATACATTAACAGAAGTAAAGGGAGTACCATATGCGGGCAACCCAAAAAAGCTATTCCACGTAGCTACATCAGTAGGGTCAGTAATTCCACCTGGTAGATCATCACTAGGAATTGTCATTCTTAGTTGAGAGGGCGTTTCAGTAGTTGTAGTCGATGTAGTACTAGTCGTAGATGTAGTAGAGGTAGTCGATGTAGTAGAGGTTGTTGAAGTCGTAGATGTACTAGTAGTTGTAGTAGTACATTCACATAAGAACTGGGAAATCAAATTAATAATATCTAACAAACTATCCCCTGGATTTATACCATATTCTTCTAAAAATGTACCATTATACACAATACACTCAATAGGAATAACACTCTCACACCCTGGTTCATTAGGGTTATAAGTGGTAGTGGTTGTACTAATAGGTGGTATTGTAGTAGTTACCTGATGACAACAGCATGGGTTACAATAACATCCGCAATGATTATGAGCCATATACTAAATAATTATAATGTTTAACGTATTACGATATCTATTTTTTGATTATTATTTAAAAGAAAGCAACATCTACATCTTTTGTTATTGTAAGACTATTAAACGCACTATCACTAACATTTGATCTAGTACCCTTTAGCCATAGTCGTTTAGGTGAACCTGAAGCCTGTAACCACTGAGACTGATCAAAATCTATTAAAAGTTGATCAAGTTGAACTGTAGGAATATTATATGCTGCAGCAGGAATTATTTGTACGCTATACATTGGATTTGCCCATGTTTTGGGTGTAAGATAAGTCTGAACTGCATGATTTCCTGTCAAAGATATTGTATTAACCCCAGAAGGAAAATCTGAAATATCACCAGTAACGCCATTATTTACTGCGCAACTAAACACAAAAGTTGTTAAACCTGATGGTAAATCTGATAAAGCCCCAGTTATAGTATTTGTTAAACTTTCAATATAAAATTTTGTCACATTACTAGGAATATCAATAAAGTTTCCTGTTAACGTATTTCCTCCAGGAGCACGACCTCTAATATCAAAATAAGTAGCTACTATACCATTTCCATTTGGAATATCAATTAGATTACCAGTAATAGTATTTTTACCATAAATTCCGGTGGTTGTTAAAGTTCTAGGTAAATCTGCTATATTACCTGTCAGTGTGTTACCAGCAGATGGCGGGTATCCTACAGCGTTAAAATTTTCATAGATTAAAAGCGTCTTTAGTTTTATCAATGGTGTAAACGCACTCAAATTACCAGTAGGGTAGTTGTACCCGTGTAAAAGAAGACCAGTCATCTCTACAAGTCCACTGAATCCAGCAACGTCTCCGTGGAAAGTATTATACCCCCACAATGAAAAGTACTTAAACTGAATACCCCACGTTGTAAATATTGAAGCATCACCATCGATAGTGTTAAAACCTCTGATATCAATAAACTGCATGGTAGTTTTAAACTGTACAGGAACGTTTGCCATGTCTCCAGTAATAGTGTTTCGCCCGTGAATGATACACGTGTTTAAAAGTGGCGGTAGTTGTGATACGTTACCTGACAGAGTGTTTAACTCAGTAAACTCGGTTTGCATGTTAATAGAAACCATGTTTCTTGGTAAGTCGGCAACACTTCCAGAAACACCATCTATATAAGATGTTAATCTTAACAAAGTTCTTGGAAATTGTATTGCAGTACAAACAAGATTTGTCTTAATGCTATGCAATTCTTTAAGATTGTATAATTTAATAAGTTCAGTTCCTAGTATTGTTGCACTACCAGTTGTAAATCCAGCTGTGTCAGTACGCAATATTTTAATTCCTCCAAGATCACGACTTTTTACTTTTATTTGTCCTGTAAATCCTGCAGGATATGTTATAGGATTATAAATATGTTTATTAACATCAGCTTGTAGTATATACCCAGCTGGGAAAGATGTAGAAGTTCCATCTCCCCAATCAACAATAAAAGGAAAAGTTGATTCTATAAGCCTAAAGAAAAATGCATTAATTCCTGCTGCTTCTACTATAAATGCTTGAAAACATTCTTCTTCTCCATCGCATTCTGCCAAACCCCCATCCACGGTAATACTACCAGCACCAATATAAGTTATTGAGTCTTGTACCGCACACACGCTCACACGCTCATTTTCCATTACTTCAGTTACAAGATTTTTCTGAGAGCAATTAATGTAACTTACATCATAGTTGCCTCCAATAGTATCGATCTCATAACAAAAACATGGTAAAAATGTTGTAGTTGTGGTTGTAGGGATATTTACTATAACTTCTGTATCACATAATACACCATCTGAAACAACCTTAATTTGGGTTGTCCCATCTGGGATATTAATAGATAAATACCCTGCTATTAAACTAGCTTTAGGGATATTATTTTCAAATGGGGTAGTAAACCCATCCACATCTGAATAGATGTCAAATACTGGACCTGCATCTATTCCTACATCTGTAATTTTTATTATTGCTGTAAACGCCATATATTAAGATATTTTTATATTAAGGACAAGGTATTCCATTAGGATTAGTACCTCCATCAGTCTTCATCATAAATGTTAATTGATAAGTTCCAGGAGTAACTATTGGAAAGTTATATTCACAATAACTAGTAACAGGTATACTAACACAAGGATCACTAGGTGTATCTGATTCACCTACATAAAATTCAACAGGATATTCTGGCCCTGTAAATACAGGCCATGAGTTTACTTTAAAATACAAATCAGTACTACTTGGTACATTAAAACTACAGTTATAACCACTTGGACTAGCAGGACATTCATCAGCTGGTATATTACAAAAAGCAGTTTGCCATGTTCCTGTTATACCTTCTTTATAATATAACCTCATATTAAATATACTACCAGTTTCCATTCTTAACCGAACCTGAACTAAACTAGGTGCTGCAGTTGTAGTTGTAGTAGTAGTTGGACATGGATGATCTGTAACACATGCCAAACATGATGTTTGTTCTACAATTGATTGATATGAGAAACCTGGAGTCTCTTCTCCACATACTCCTATAAAATTCAATTGTGCACATCTGTCTAAACCACTAAATGAGTTTGTTATATAATAAGTATTTCCAAGAGTAAGAGATAAAGATCCTGGAATATTAAAAATAGTAAATAATGAATCATCACAGCAGTCAATGAAACATGCATTATATGGAGATGGCGCTGTAGTAGTTGTTGTAGTTGTACTACATGGACATTCTACTTCATTAATAGGCCAGTCAGCTAATTCAACATACGCATATGAAGCATTTTTAAGACCACAGAAAGTATAAGGAGGATCTGTTGGTTCTATTATTACAGTTGGTAAATATATTCCATCACAGTCAACTGGATATAATGTAACATTGTATGATGTTTCAGTGTCAGGATAAACAATATATTCACAACAAATATCTTCACAAACAAAACCTACTTCACCAACAGAAACACAAGGATCACCTATTGTCCAAGTAATTCCCGTTATTTCAGAAGAAGTTACTGGATTACTACCACATGCTGAATATGTATCTACTCCAACTGGTATTTGAATAGGGATTACTTCATCACCATAACAATTTGTCCAACTTACATAATCAAACTCTCCTGTACCATCATTGCTAAATGTAATACAATTACATTGTGGTGGTGGACATACATACCCTAATTCGGGATCTATAATACAACTGTTACCAGTATTAGTTATTTCAATTTCTCCTTTTGCTATTTCAACTGAAAGAGCGCAAAGTTCTATTGTATCTAAATAAACAGCAGGGAATGGACCTTCTAATGTACCCTTATCACAATCATAATATCTATATTCAGCTTCTTCTGATATTCCAAATAAAGTAAAGCAATTACATGGTGCAATTGTAGTTGTAGTGGTTGTACATGGGCACTCAATATAATAACTAACAGGTCCACTTATTACATAAAGATCAGACCTATTTAATAAACAAACCTCTCCTATAGCAGGATCTACTTCTCCAAAAGTTATGTTTTGCCAATTACCATCACAATCAACATAATCAATTGTAATAACACCTGGCGTATCTGGAATTCTAAAGTAGTATAATCTACAGCATTCTGGTATACTTCCCTCACAAAAGAATTGCTCACCAAATGGTATACATGGATCTCCAATTGTCCAAGTTACTACTCCTGGAGTTCCACTATAAACTGGATTGCTACCACATACTTCCAATGTATTAACACCTACTGGTACTAGCGTAGGGAATACCCCACCACCACCACAGCGAGTCCATGTAACATAGGCTCCTTCTGTATCTCCTGAATTACTAAATGAAATACAACTGCAAGGATTTAAAGTTGTAGTTGTAGTTGTTGATGTAGTAGCGCATTCGCCACATTGTAAATCAAGAGAAGGATAATATAAACTAAAACTACCACTTGGATCATATATTGTAGTGACCCATGTAAATGGTAATTCATGATACCCCAAATATATTGGAGAACCATCTGGAGGACAATATGTTATTTCAGCAAATTGTCCAGTAAGGGTTATATCATCAATTATCACGTTTGGCATCTCTCAATGTTTATGGCGTAGTAGTAGTCGTTGTTGTACAAGGATTATTATATGAACTCAATCCAACCTGCCAGTAGGTTAAACCATCACACTCTAATGTTTTATTTGTTGATCTAGGAGCAGTTATGATTTGTATAGAGTCTGGATTAATATAATTAACTGGACCTCCTAACCAGGGCTCAACAGCTAAACTAGAAGCTATTCTGTCTATCCTACATGCAATACCAAAAGAACCATCTACAGCTCCAGCAAATACAAGTCCAATTATTTTATAGGTTCCTCCAAAATTTGCTATAAGAGCTGATCCTGAATCTCCAGGAGCAATAGGATAAGTACAATCAGGGTTTTGTCTTTTAATTACTATACAGTCATCAAATTCTGATGGATAATCATAGCCCTGCAAACTATTCCATATTTCCCCTACTGATCCTATACTTGATACAGTTAAATCACAAGGACTTGTTTCTTTTACACCTGTGGTTCTACCGCTGCTAATTAAAGGCGGATCTGAAACTAATAAATTATCTATTTCAGCTGTAGATGCAAAATCCATATAAGATGTATACCCAGTTATACCAAATTGTTTATATGATTGTGCTAAATCAACAACATCACTTTTAATTGAAATAACAGCTGTATCAATATAATTCATCCCAAGATTTTTGGGGTGTAAAGGTTGATACCTTAATACTCTTCCTATTTCATATGTTGGATTATTGACCTGTGATGCAGGTTGATAAACAGGATCATTTATCTCATTGTCTATAAGACCATAAGGTGTTCTATATCCTGTAAAGAATGAATCTTTTACAACAACATGCTGATTAGTTAATCCAACTAGTGCTCCAGTTGCAGTGTCCTTACATATTAAACCTAATGTACCAACATACCCAGCTAAATTAGATGAGGTAATTCCAAGACCTCCTTTTAAAGGTCTTTGAAAATTATTATTTGATGGAGTTACACTTTGCCATCCATAACAAGCTGATAGAGTTGCTGGGTCACATGCAAAATTTACAATCTTACCAGACTGAACAACATCTGTTACATATCCCTCTGATCCCACCATAACTTTATTTGGAAGAATCTCATCAGCGGTAAGCTCACTTTTAGGCTTTTTCTTTTCAACTAAGAAAACAAATCCAAGTTCACCAGTAAAATGATTGTCCTTGACTTTTTTACCAAAAGTTACTCCAACTCCTTCAGGAGTAGAATCATAGAGCTCTTTTATTTTTTCTTTAATTTCAGTAGTTAACATTTCTTGTATTTTTAAACTTCAAGATTTTGTATATAACATGTTTCTTGACTTAGGATAAAATAAAGTTCAAATATTCCATAAACCTCAGGTGACTCCCATGTAAATGGTAAAACCTGTAATCCTAAATTAACTGTACCCCCAGCTGTTGGATAGAACTTAATACTAACCACTTGCCCATTAGTCGAAGGTGATGAAAATATATAATTTTTCATTTATATCTTTTAAACATCATAATTAGTATATACACTGTAAACTTCAGGATCAGGTGAAGGTGGTGTTGGAGGAGCCCCCACTATATCATAGTGAGTATATACTGACTTGATGCTGTATAATAATGGGAACTGCTCAAAAAGATTTGCTGCATCATCTGAGCAGAAAGTAAATATAGATCCTGCAAGTCCACCATTACCAGTTATTGTCATTTCAGTAAATGGTGCTGGTGCACTCACTTTAAATATTAAAGCTCCAGTTGTAGTATTATATGTTGTATAAAACTTATTATCTACTACATATGATAAACATCCCGTTTCACAAGATATTAAATCTGGTTCTCCAGCATTTGTGTTAAATATAAACTCTTCATACTGTAATGGATTACTAATAGATCCACCAGCAGTTGCTTGTATTTGAATATCATTAATTGCCTCTGTAAAATACACTGTGTAAGTAAACGCCCCAGGATAGTGTCCTAAGAATATACTACCAGGTACATCAGGTATATCTCCACAACTTATGAGCAAATTATACGGAGGAACATAAGGACCTGTATATGTATAAGTCATTTCTATATCTCCATAATAAGAAACTGGGAACCTTGGATTGGGTAATGGCCATGGTGTACAAGGTAAACATAAACTACTTTCAGAACATAACGATTTACCAATACATTTATCTGCACAGCCATCATAGTAAAAACCAGCAGGACATTGAGGACCACCTGCAAATATTTCACTAAAATTATAGTTTGCTTTCCACTGCAAAGATGTTATATCTGCGGATGAATGTATAATATTTAAATCTCCAATAGTAGTAGCATTAACTAATGTACTCATTGGTTGATCATAAATCTCAAATCCAAATGGATCAGTTGCAGTACCCCATATTCCTATATATAAACCAAATGCATTTGGTGCAATTGTAAACTCATAAACATTCCAGTAGGTTGTTTTTTGTAGTGGATTAGTCCAGTTTGGTAGATTTGATATATATTGAATAGGATATGTTAAAGAAGTACTCATTACAGCCTCTACTATAAAATTACCACCTCCAACTCCAATACAGAATGTTTTACCACCAAGTGTGGGATCAATACAAGCTGCAGTAAACCTATGTCCATACCATGATGACCCAGCAGGTACTCCAGTAACTTGTATAGCACATCTGTTTAAAGGACCATTAACAGAATCATTAGGTGATGAATTTGACCATATTCCTGTATTAATTATTTGAGAGATATTATTTTCACCATTTAATTGACTACTAGGATGAATTGCAGTTCTAAATGCTGTACCATTTGAAGAAAAAGATGTTGATCCCACTCTAACAATCTCATAACTATTTGTTGCAGGTATTGGGTTAGCAGTTATTAAACATGTTTGATCAGCACATGGATCACATGCTGGATCTATAATAAACATGTTAATATCACATATATTATTAATATCAATTGCAGTTACACAAATATTATCAATATACAAGAACGGTCCATCTTCACATGCTGGGTTATAAGCACAAATTTTAAATGTAGTATTACCACTACATATCATTGTTGCGTCTATATGAACAGTCCCGCTCACCAAACTTTGTAATAAAGGACCATACTGTTCTGTTCCAGCAAATACATTTATATAAATTAAACTAGAATCACACGATTGACTAGATAACTTCATTACATCAAACTCCACTTTATAAGTTCCTCCAACTTGCAAAATATCTTGACTTATACATACTTCTGGAGAAAGCCCATTAACATACATAGCACAACTTCCTCCCATTACAGAACTCCATGTCACATTGCTTCCTGAAGTAAGCCACTCATCTAAGTTATAATCAAATCCCCCATTTATACTTACACAATCTCCAGATTCAATAACTTCAGTATTACATAATATTTCAACATTAGTAGTTGTTGTGGTTGTTGTTGGAGAACAATTAACTTGCCCACATATTCCTTGGATCTCTGGTATGAGACCTTCATCTGCAACTACAGAATCTAAAATCGCACACCTGTATGCTTCTGTATTACCAGCAACTGATGCAAAAAGAGTCTGTAAAGTATTACAGTTTGTGTACTGGTAACTTAATATTGATTCAGTTGTATTAGTGATTTTATAGCACCTACATGGATTTATAGTGGTGGTTGTCGTAGTAGACGTGGTGCTAGTAGACGTTGTTGATGTAGTACTAGTAGTTGTAGAAGTGGTTGATGTCGTACTTGTTGTTGATGTAGATGTAGTAGTTGGAAATATTACACTTACATTAAAGTCACAATCTAAAATTGTAAAAATATAATCAAGTTCGCAATCGCTTAAAATATCCACTAAACGTATTCTTCTACATTCATCAGGAACTGTAGTTGATATATAACCTGCTTGTAATTCAGCAAGGGTAACACCAAAATCAAAGGCGGGATATATTAAATTACCAAACTCATCTGCACAATGCAGATTAAAAGGTCCTGTAATTGAAGACCCTGATGAGGTAATTGTTATGAGTACTTTTTTTGCCATTTAATTTATTATGTATTACTACAATTATATTGACCCGAGAAGAAATAAGCTCTACCATCAACTGTAGCATACCCAGGATTACCAATAATAGAATATCCATTTACATCAATTAAACCTAAAGTTGTTTGTATACTTTGTCCAGATGGGGCAGTCAATACATATCCTGAATTAACTGTTGTATCACCAATATTAAAGTTTAATATAAATGGAGTGGCAATTGGAATTCCACTACATCCTGGTGCAGGATATAAATCAATACTACCAGATATAGTCAAATTACTTAAAAGAGTACCTGTTACTAAAGTTACTTCAACAGAGACATCGCCTGTACCAGCATCAACAATTAATCCTAAATCAAATTCAGCTTGTACAACTCCACATCCATATGCACTAACTATAATATTAGATTGTGTCACTATTGTATCAGTATCAGCATACACTTCTAGACATTGATTTGGATCAACAATACCAACTGCTACTTCTCCTGTATTGCAATCCGTATATATATAATCTCCGCCAAATAAACCACCATCTAAATAATATAAAATACAGCCCGTATCAACACAAACAAATGTTCCATTAGGTTGAGCATCACATGATTTAGTATCTTGTATAAATGTAACTTCTGGATTATCAGAAGTTGGGGTAATGCCGCAACGAGTAATATCTACAGTTAAGGTACCACTTGGTATTGTTATATTTTGTAATACACTATTACAATCTACCCAAGTTATAAGAGTATCTGTTGTAGTTTCGGTACCAGTCCATGTAAGACAAAAACAGTCTGGTGGAGGTGGTTCAGTGGTAGTGGTAGATGTACTAGTACTTGTTGTACTAGTTGTAGATGTAGTGCTTGTTGTTGATGTTGTAGATGTAGTAGGCTGAACAGTTGTTGTACTAGTAGTAGAAGTTGTTGACGTTGTACTAGTTGTAGAAGTACTTGTTGAAGAAGTAGTTGTAGTTGTATCTTTTATCAACTCTATTGTTCCAGTAATCTCGCAAGGACCAATTGTAGTACTGGTTGTGGTTGTAGTCGGAAAAGATATCTCAACTTCAAACTCACACAAAGGACTATCACAGATTACATCACTATCAACTATGACAATACCAGGAACTGGTATTACAGGAACAAAGTCATCGCAACCACAAATCTCTACAGTTTCTCCTGCAGCTAAAATCAATTGTGCTGGATAGTTTTCACCATCATTACAACCTGAGTAATTTCTAATCCAAGTTGTATTAGTATTATTTGTTACTGTATAAATATTACAGATACAAACTGATGTTGTATCATCGCAAGGATCTTCACTAAGTTGGTTAATAGTAATACCATTAGGTAAAGGTAGTACAGGTATTAAGTCGTCACAACCACAAACTACTTTACGCTGATTAGAATAAACAGTGACAGTTAATTCTTCATTAGCTTGATCGCTACATCCTGTATAAGACCTAGTCCATGGTTCATTTGTCAAATTAATTATTTCATATATATGACAAACGCAAATATTATTATTATTGCAACTTTCATCCCCAGTAGCATCTTCAATTAAAATTCCTGGAGGAATAGTAGAAGGAACTAGATTAATGCATCCTGTAATAACTTTAGACTCATTATTGTCAACTACTGCAGTTACAAGTGTATTTGATCCATCATCATTACACTTAAAATAATTACGTGTCCAAGTGGATCCTGAAGTGTTTGTTATTCTATAACATGCACATTCACAATTACATCTGTCGGTAAGTTCTGCTAAAATATTTGCTAAAGCCTCACAAAAATTATCTGTAGGGTCTAAATTTAGACATGGGATAACAGGAGGTTTAATACAACAAATGTCATAATACACTCCTTCGCATGGATCATAAGGACTGCAAGTGGTTAGATTAGTAACACCAGAAGGTACGCAGCAAGCGCACCCTTCTTTTTTTATACCAGTATTTTTGCAATCACATGCCATTATAATGACGTTAAAGTATAAGCATCACAAGTATCAACTATAATGTAATTTGTATTAAACATGCTGCCATAATTTTTAATTTAAACTTGTGTTAATGGACAACTGGGCCAAGATAACTCACCTGATGTATCCCTTTCATCATAAGGAATTAATTTAAATGAAATTGGAATTGATGATGATGTAGGACTATTTACTTTACCAGTACCATTTCCATAAAAATAAAAATCTTTTGCAATAGCAGGAAATGTTGTTAAAACAATATAATTAACTTGTCCTCTTGAAGGACTATTAGCAAATGAATTAGCTATGCTAAATATTACCGCACCATACGGAGTTGTATTTAACGCATCAATAATTATTGGATTAGTGGTATATACACTAATTGGAAATGCAAATGGATATTCAATATTGTCAACTCTTATTCCATTAATAACAACATCATCATATACAGGAGTTTCACTACCTCCAGGATTAGATTCAGCAAAAGTAGTTGCAAAACATTCTAATTCTTCTAAATCAGTAGGAATTTCACAAGTACTTGTAATTGCATTTATATTTGTACCGCCTACTATTGTTGCTCCAGGAGGAAGAATAAATTGTTCTCCTGCTACTAATGCAACTGATTTATAGGTATCTTGACAAGGTATTGTAGTGGTAGTTGTTATTGGAGGTAATGCCATTTTTTATATTTTAAATAATTATACTTAACCTTAAATTTGTGATGTAGGAACACATGTTTTGTAAACAATTGTAACATTTTCAGATGCTGTAATAATACAGCAATCAGTTAATACAGGAGGTACAAATGTGCTAAAGCACTTAATACATGTTGTGTCACCATTAGTTAAACACAGATCTGATGATATGGTCAACCCAGTAGTTGCATCAAGCGGAGAAAGAGACAGGTCTAATTCATATCCATTTGATAACACATCTATATCTTCAAGAACATCTTCTCTTATTTTTA
>Ga0315906_10007592_pt1 | contig 13169 bp, 29 predicted proteins | sample LakEriMetagenome_4_FD_203526 | JGI IMG/M metagenome (GOLD analysis project Ga0315906, IMG submission 203526) | Freshwater fungal communities from buoy surface, Lake Erie, Ohio, United States - Buoy 2 MA122 | ecosystem: Environmental > Aquatic > Freshwater > Lake > Lake biofilm | place: USA...
ATCCTTTAGAATAATATCAAAAAATTTGAAATTATCTTTATCGTTTTTATACAGATCAGACGTAAATTTATATTCTGATGTTGGTCCCAAATCATTTATGGAAAATCCTTTAAATCCTAATCCATTTGATTCATATAGTGACGTGATATATGGTGAAAGATTAGCATATGGGGCTGATAAACTTAAGCCCGGAGTATTATTTAGTAGAATAATATCTGGCATAATTATCTACCATATATGATATAAGATGGAGCGATAACTAGCTGTGGTTTATTGGGAACCAAAACTTTGGTAGTGGTGGCATTATTAATCTTAGTATTATTTGATGTTTTAATTAGTTTGCTATTAAACATTATGATCATAAGAGCCTTTCAATAAAAGAATGTATCTGATTATACACCACAACTGGACGCTATGAAACTCTGATTCTGTATAAAAATTATTTTGATAAAAAAAGAAAAGGATGGTGGATTGTGGCTGATAAACTGGCCAATTATTTGGTGAGGGTGCTTATTTTTTTTAGACCACCGCCACCTTTTTGGATATCCCCCTTCATTGTGGGGGAAATGAAAAAACCCCCCGTTGGTAGGGAAAGCATCTATGCAAAATCTGTGCCAAATGCTCGAGAAAAATTCCAGAAAGATTCTCTGATTTTTTTTTCTTGCAATTGCCGATAACTAAGGTAGAATCAGGGAAACGAAAGGGAAAGAAAATGCAAAACTGGACTCCTATCAACAAACAACTTCCCCCCGTGGCAGAATGTCGCAAAGAATACTATGTTACTATTCTTAGCCATGAAGGGCGTCGATGCGTAAAGGAAGGTACATATTGTTATAAAAACTACAATCATCCTTCCGATAACTGGCAGTTTCATTCTTATGATGGAGAAGAATGCGATATAGAAGATTATGGTACAATCATAGCATGGATGCCAGTACCAGAAACACCCGCACCATTTCAAGGCTAAGTATTTGTTTGGCACAGTTTTTGCATATGCAACTATCATGCCAAACCAAAATATTTTTCCTCTAATTTTTTCCGTTTGCAATTGTCGATAACTAAGGTAGAATCAGGGAAACGAAAGGGAAATAAAATGCAAATGACAATCAAGCCGGTTAAGGGTATGTATTTCTCTGCTATTCGCAATCGTGACGATAAGGTTTTCGTCGGGACTATTGTCAACGTCAAGTCTATGGGCATGAAGGGTAAGATGATTACCGTTCTTACCGGCCATGCAAAGTATGCAAACGTCTATCTAGACGAGTGCTACGATTACGCTTGGAGCGACTTTCCCCTTCCTCCCCTCCCCGGCCGGGGGGAGTGAACGGGTATAGACGGGCCGTTATCGGGGTACTTTGAATCCTCCCCCATAGTGGGGGCTAACCTAGGAAAAATCATGAGCGTATCAGAAATGATCGTGCGACTGCAATCGGAAGGTATGATCGTGTCGCGTATTCCGAATGATAGTCGGACATTACACGTTGACGGCTATCATCCCCCCCATGCGAAGGGGTTGCCCGATTGGATTTATGGATGCCCCGGATGGGGGGTATCGTCCTGCGGATTCGCTCGCGTGTTTATATTCAAGGTGGGTTGACCCCCTACTAGGGGGGTTGATTGTAGTCGGAACTTTGCTAGAATCTTTTGAACAGGAGAAACAACATGGCTAAGTATGCTATCATCGAAAACGCAAAGCGTACCGTTCGCATGGCCTTCAAGGGTATCGCTATCCCTCACCTTGTGAAGATTTCCGATAGTCAGGTGGTGGAGGGTGTCGAATATGTTTACGGCGTCAACGATCACGACCGCTATCTTGTGACCGAAAAGGTTATCAAGTTCAACCGCTCGGCTCTGCGGAATACCAGCAAAAGCAAGGCTGACAAGGTTAACCCCCGCGTGTTAGGGGATGACGACTCCATGATCGTGAAGGTGGGCAAGCCGGGTAGTCGGGAGCGTGTAGAGGCTTTGGCATCCCAGTATGCTGCCGTCGAGGCGACCGGCGAGGAACTCTCCCCCTTTGGGTGGGATAAGTGAACACCGGTATACCCCCACTACGGTAGGGGAACTGCCAAAATGGCAGGCCGGCCGGCCCATCTGCCAAAATGGCAGTCGAGCAAACCGTGTGCCAAATAAAAATATTTTTTCCGTTGATTTTTTTTGATTGACAAGCCGATAATTCTGGTATAATCAAGGCATCACAAGGGAGAAAAGTTATGCTTCACGATTTTGATGATGTGAATCGGATTCTGGCTGAGATGACGAGCGAGAACATGATCGAACCCATCGACGAGAGCGATTGTCACCCGATGGACTGGGCCGAAGTGACCGGGGTGCTGGACGATGTGCAGGATGAAATTTATCCCGAGCCCATGCTTGACGAAAACGGTGTTCTGTGGTATGTTAGTTGAAAAGGAAAAAATAATGAGCAAAGGTCATGATGAATTGGCCGAATATCTTTACAATAATAAAGAGGATACTGATATGTACTATCATGATGACACTACCGACCCTAACTATGATGATCATGAGGATTTTTACAGTGATTCATTTGATGATGATATGGATGGCGATGTGGAAACTGGCCTCGCTTCCGCCGGATGGGGAACCGATGAGGACTACGGGTATTATGGTGATGATACCCCGATGAGCGACGATTACTATGGTGGAGAATAATAACATGCCAAAGATTAGTGTTAAGGATTGGATTAAGTCTTATATGTCACAACCAGAGGAAAAGAAAATGATGAACGTTATCGTAACTCACACGGATACTTTTGGTGGAGAGGCTAATTATGGATGGGTGAAGCGTCACGAGTTTACTATTCACAAGCATGCGTCACAGCGTAATATTACTCGAAAGGTTAAGGCTTTGGCCGGAATGACCGGTGTTAAGAGTGATACGTTTGATTATGATGTTGGTCTTACTATTAAGCCTAGGGGTTATAATCAAGTTATTTTCGTAGATTTTGAATAGGAGGAACCCGATCTGCCAAAATGGCAGGCGGGCCGGCCGATCTGCCAAAATGACACCCTAATTTTTTCTCTTGACTATTCAAGTTCGGCCTGTAGAATACCGATAACACTAGTAGGAGAAAAAGAAAATGGTTGACGGATACCAGAAAATCTATAAGTTTGACAATGGTTTTGGGGCCAGTGTGGTTTCTCATAGTGGCTCATATGGAGGAAAAGAGGGTTTGTTTGAGATTGCTATTCTTGATAAGAATGATCAAATTAGTTATGATACCTTTATTACTGGTGATGTAATTGGATGGCTTGATTTTGCTGGCGTGGCCGATATTCTGGAAAGAATTAAGAATCTTGCTTGACAAGTGTCGATAAGTAGAGTAGACTTACACTATACCACTAAGGGAAAAGACAATGAATCACGCCGAAGCAATTAAGATGGTTCGTGGCAAGAGGAACGCTGATCGTCGCAAGGTTGGCAACAATACCTATGCTGAAATTCTGCCGAATGGTAGTGTGGGAATTATGCTTCACAGTACCTATGTTGTACAGATTCATCCTGACAATACCTACACCCTCAATAGTGGGGGCTGGCAAACGCTAACCACTAAGGATAGAATTAACCAGTATAGCCCGCGTCGAGTGTACCAGCGGAATTTTGAATGGTTCGTGAAGATTAACGATAAGGAATATCCTTTTATGGATGGGATGGTGGTGGGTTGTCCCACCTAACCCTTCGGGTTCGGCTGGGGTGGCTGTAGTCAGCCAAAAATACTAAAGTTTGAAACGTTGACAAGCCGATAGATAAAGGTAGAATGGTGCAGAAATGGAGGTTGTTATGGGTCATCTTGCTGGGCTTTTGATCTTGGTCATTTTTTGTGGGTTTATTGTGGGTATTATTGGGGTGGCTGCTGATCTTAATGATTGAATAAATAAAAGGAATTCAAGGATGAATTTTGACCCCTATAATTTTGTGTGTGGTTTTATTGTAGCCTTATTGTTGTGCTATAGTGTGGCCGATCTGGTTTTTTCCACTAAGGATAATAGTAATGAAATTGACGACTAAGGAAATCGTTTTTCTTGCTTGCGTGTTTGTGGTTGGTTGTTTTTGTGCTTTTTATGCTAATACCAGCATTAAGCATGATACTCCCGCAGAGTTTTTGAACGAAAAGCCAATGGAGCCGCCGAAGGTAGAATTTGAACAGGAACCTAGTGGGGTTTCATATAATGATCCCGAATTGAAAATTGTTGAAGTTATGTATACTAGTGAACAGGAAGGAATTCATACTGTTAAGGTGGCCTCATGCCGAGGATGTCACTGGAAATGCTGCCAATAAGGCAGCTCGGCCGGCCAACATGCCAAAATGGCAGTCAAAAAAATTTTTAAGTATTGCTTGACAACTGCCGATATCTAGTGTAGAATCAGCAAACACGAAAGGAAAAGAACATGACCTACAACGGCTTCAAGAATTACGAAACGTGGAATGTTGTGCTGTGGATCAATAACGATGAGGGTCTGTATAATCTGGCTCGCCAGTGCGTATCCTATGATGAGTTTGTGGATTGTATGAAAGATTTGGGTGGTGAGATTGGATATCAAACGCCCGATGGTGTGGCTTGGAATGATTCTGGCATCGACCGTGAAAGCGTGAATCGGGATTGGGTTCAGGATTTTGTTGAAGTGTAGGCTTGACTTTTGACGATCATGGGTTAGACTATGGAAAAGGTTTTTCAAAACGAAAGGGTTTCATGATGAATGAAGTGATTATTGGTGCTATTGCTGCTGTGGTATTGGTTGCTGGTCTTCTGTCGTTTGCTGGTTTTCATGTGTATGGTGGCGTTAAGGATAGTCTGACCAATGCACGGGTTGGTCGAGTATACAACTTTGAGTATATTCAGCCCGTGACGGGTGATCCTGAGCGATTTATGGCTAAGGTGCTGGATGTTCATGAGTTTTCCGCTGATTATCTGGCTAGACTGAATGCGGTGAGTAGGTATCGTAGGTATGATCCTAACTTTGAGCGTAGCCGCCATATGGTGACGGCCCAAACGCCAGATGGTAAGATTAGGAACTTTTACGCTGAACGCACCCGCAATGTTCGTCGGCCACTCCTTGGTGGGGTAGCCTTCCGAACAGGGCTGGCTGAACTGCTGTCCTGAAAAGATGTTCCATCGCAAGCCCGTCCTAGGAAACCCCTAGGGCGGGCTGATGGAGTTTCTGCCAAAACGGCAGGCGGGCCGGCCGATCTGCCATAATGGCAGGAAATTTCTTGTGGATTTTGTCTCTTGACAAGCCGATACTAGAGTGTAGAATGATAGAGTCACCAACAAAAATCCGATTCATTCGGTGTTATACGCTTGACAAGTCGAGAACGTATGCTATATTGGTGACACAAACTTTCGTGGGTCCATGCGGCGGGACTAGATTGGGATAACCTATTTCGATAAACTTTCTCTGAAAGACTGGGGGAGTTGCCAACGGGGTTATACGTTGGATAGAAGTACCAATCTATGGGGGATGGCGTCCTCACCACGACCAATACTTTATGGGTGACGGTTTTCCGTATGACGAGGCAAAGCACAGCGGAGCGAAGGGGAGTTACCGGTGACGAACCTTCCACGCGGCCTCCCAAACTGCGAAAGCAGGAGTAGAAATAGGTGACACCCATAAACAATATTATGGTTCCTAGATAATAGGTTAGGATTAAAAACGTTCGCCCTTCCCATCCTTTGTGATAGGCTAAAAACGTTGCCATATACAATACAACCAGTAACCGTTTCTAAGAGCCAGACCAAATAGGGTTATATGCGCAATACCACCTTATTTGCAGGGAGGATTTCCGTGGACGGTTTTCATAGAATCGGGGCGTAAAAGATTCGCTGGTTACAAATCTGCTGATAGTTTCCCTTAGATAAGGTAAAACCTTGAGGTTGAACGGATCAGTACCGAGAGGCTGTTCGTAAAACTATCGGCGGTCGGTACTTGACTTGATGATAAAGAATGGTAGAATAGTTTTATGAAAATCATACCAAAACAAAACGCACGAAAGTGGACAAAAGAACGGCTGAAACGTCATCCGGGTCTTTGGAAGGTTGAGCAGGATGCTAAGAGTGTTCCTTGCTGGCCGGGCGAAGATGCTATTTTGATGAAAAATTTGACTGATGGTTGGAGTGGCTGGTTTCCGATAAAAGATATTGACATAGCCGGTCAGGAATGATAGAATACTGAAATGACACTGCAAGAGTTTCTGGATGAGTTTCTTGATCCAAAGTTTCAAGAGATGATGAAGATTGTGGAAAAAGTCTTAGAGAAAAAAAATGAGAGTATTTCGTAAAATAATTCTGTTTTTCCCATCTTTAACCATGTTCTTTTTGGCATACTTTACTTTTATTTGTGATAACGAGGCTACTAAATTTAGTTTTAGGTGGAAATAATGACCGTTAATGAACTTATTGAGATGTTGAAGAATTATCCGGGCGATATGAGGGTATTGACTCTTGGGTATGAGGGTGGGTATAATGATATTAGATTGGACAATAATGATATTGTATTTGATGTCCAACGCGGTGAAGGGGCTTGGTATTATGGGCCTCATGAGTGCGTGGAGTTTACAGATGAGAAAACTGGTACAAAGTGCTTAATTATTGCTAGGACGAAATGAACTGGCATTATGGACAACCTAATGTAATGAGATTGGTCTAAATCCTTATAAGAAATAACAATGAAAACTGAAACTCTTGAACTGACTAAGACTGAACTTGATTATCTTCTGAGTGTTGTTCATGAACATATTGACTCTGGTGTTTCATGGGGTAATTGGGGGGGTAGTCATGCTCAGTTTGTAAAGATGCAAAATAGAGTTTTGGAAAAGATTGAGGAAGCCAAAACTGGTAGTGTGTCCTAAAAATGGTTCTATTATGCCAGAGTATTATCTGCAAAAGGAATAGGTATGGAATGGATTAGTTTTTTTGATCGTCAACCAGAAGACGGGCAAAAGATTTGGTATTATGGAAAATATATTGGTGTGTGGGTTGGTATATACCATTATTCTCCAAATGATCCTGTAAGTCCTCATATTATTTTATGCGACGAGGCTCCCGGCGTTGTGGATCGTATGGATGCCCCGTATTGGCAACCTTACAGACCAGCAAAACCAGAGAAAGATTACCCAAAGGATTATCCATCATGATTGACAATAAAGATAAGGCGTTGATTTATGTGATTAACTTTTTTAACTCTCGTATGAGTGCCATGAATAAGAATAATATAGAGAGAACTAAAGAATTAATCTCTACTCATAAAATTAGTGCTAGTGAACTTGTGGATAAGTATGTGAAATTAGTATATGAAAACTCTTAGTGATATTTGTCCATGTGGCGCTTGTGATGTGCTAGTATGGAAATATGATGATAATGGTTTAATCTGGTTATTTTGCCAGCAATGCCACTGGTGGTATATCGGAAACGATTAACCGCCAAAATGGCAGGCTGGCCGGCCGATCTGCCAAAATGGCATTCTTTTTTTCTTAAGAATACTCTTGACAGACGCCGATCATAGGAGTATACTTAATACACAACCATGCCGCTGTGGTGGAATTGGCATACACATGACACTTAAAATGTCACGCCTTATAGGCTTGCGAGTTCAAGTCTCGCCAGCGGTATTCTTTTTAGTCCGAATTGTAAACGCTCTATATAGTAGACACCAAAGCGTTTGAAATATTTGTTTTTCCCAATCCTTCGGATTTGGCTGGTGTGGCTGTAGTCAGCGAAAGTTTAAAGGTCTTGACAAGGTTTGGTCGATAAGGTATAATAGAAACAACAAGACGCATAACTAAAGCGAAATACCCCGATGTTCCACACGACTGACTGTAAATCAGTTGACATATTATGTGTGGCGGCTGTCAAGTGGTTCAACTCCTCCATCGGGGATTAAAGGTCTTGACAAGCACTAGCCGATAAGATATACTACAAGCATGAAACAGAAACCACTACATGCCGAAGTTCGATTCCATCTTGGTAAAGGTCAGTTTTTTAAGCATTGGCAAATCAAGATTGTACAAGGAAAAGAGAAGGTTGATGTTTACTATTGTGATCCTGCCTATTATCAATTAGAGATGATTGGGTGCAAATTAATCAATAAGGTTAATCAGGCTAAAAAGGTTCATGAGGCTGGCGTTAAGGATGTTACGGGGTGGGTTGAGTGTAGGGATGTTAGAATAAATAATGAAGTAGGGGTTGACAATCTTGAGAAATTATACTACAATCCGTTGAGAGATCCGCACTGGCGTCGTGAAAGCGACAATAACGAGTTCATTTGGGATAATAGTGAATACGCTACTCTACTAACTAACGGCAAACAAGTTTATATTTTGGAAGAAAGGGTTTGAATATGATCAAGTTGGAACTGACGGTTCGTGAGGCTATGAATCTGGCGACGAACTGCCACCTCGATATCTATGAGCGGATTGTGGCCGCTTTTGAGGTTGCGTTGGGTGTGAACCAGCACAGGATGGTTACTATCACCGCTGGCATGACTCTTGATAACCGTGTTCCTTGTATCAAGGCTATCCGACTCCACGCCGGCTGGGGTTTTAAGGAGGCAAAGGAGTGGACGGATTTTCTGGTTGGCGGCTGGAAGTACGACAAGTGGCATCCTGCTTCTCCCAACGCCAAGCAGAGCATCACCCTCAAGACTCCGGAAGCGGCCGAGAATCTGCTGCGTGATCTGACCACTTTGGGTTGTGAGGGTTTTCTCTCATGATCCAAACCCTGTCTGCCAAAATGGCAGCGGGGCCGGGCGATCTGCCAAAATGACAGCATAAAAAATTCATGTATGATACTTGACAATGCCGATGCTTAGTGTAGAATGATGTTATCACGAGACAAGACGCTGGTTGACTGCAACACAAAAAAGTTCAACCCAGCACTTGACAAGTGACGATAAGTGATGTATGATTCGTTTATTGGTGGTTGATAACTCTTTTGGGAAAGGTTTTTACTATGCGTACTTATGATTTTGCGGTTGCTGTTGCGTCGGACACTCTTGATACGGAAGTGGTTGAGGATACGATTCGTCAGGCTCTTGCCGATGGTCTGCCCGATGGTACTCTTGTGGTGGTCAAGGCCCAGGGTATCAAGGACTATAGCGAGCAGGGCTGGAAGGTTGCCCGTAATCGCAAGTTCGGTGTGAGTGTCAAGGAAGCCGGTGACGGTCACAAGGCTAAGACTACTAAGGTTGAGGCGGAGACTGTTGGCTGAACACGGTTCGGGAGTTATAATGTCCGATAGACCGCTGGTGGACGCACTGGCGGCTATCGGTATTTCGGCCCCATAGTTAAAAGGATATAACACGGGATTTCTAATCCTGTATTAGAGGTTCGATTCCTCTTGGGGCTATTTAGGGAGCGTAGATCAATCGGTTAGATCGCCAGCCTGTCACGCTGGAGGTTGCGGGTTCGAGTCCCGTCGCTCTCGCTTCTGCCAAAATGGCAGGCTCCGCGGCCGAACTGCCAAAATGGCAGTTAAAATTTTGTGGATTCTTTCTCTTGACAAGCCGATAACGTAGTGTAGAATCACTAGCACAAGGGAGATAACCATGAAAACTGCTGATGGTAACGACAAGTTGGGTAAGGGTTGCATTGTGGTTTCGCGTCCTGTTGGCGACACTTGCCCGTCAACGTGCGACTTTCTCAATAATGGCTGCTATGCCGAAGCCACCGAGAATCAGTATAAGAACGCTCGCACCGCGGGCTTTGCTAATGTTATTACCGAAAAGCATAAGATTCGTGCTATGATTCTTGATGCTATCAAGCGTAATAAAAGCATCCGCTGGCATGAGCGTGGCGATTGGTTTCTCAACGGCGAACTTGATACCAACTATGTTGAGAATGTAACGTGGGCGTGTGAGAGTGTTCTGGCCGATGGTATTAGTCTGCCTAATATGTGGTTTTATACTCATATCTACGATAGTCGGCTTGTTGTACTGGAAAAGTATATGGCCGTCTATGCTAGTATTCATAATGCAGAAGATAGGGCTGCTGCGGTGTCTGCCGGTTTTAAGTTGTTTGCGTGGTGCGATAGTGATACTAAGATTGCTCCCAAGCGTCCAAAGAGTAAGGCCAAGGCCGATGCGTGGCGTAAGGCTTTGCCTAAACTGGTAATTATCGAAGATGTCAAGTATGTTGTTTGCCCCGAGATTCGTCGTGGTCGATCAGTTATTACTTGTACTGGTACTAAGGATAGTATTAGTTGTGATATGTGCGTCAAGGGTTTGGCTAACGTACTATTTCCTGCCCACTAAAAGGATATAACAATGGCTAAGTATTATGTTAATAGTGGTACGCTTCAAGTGATTATGGACCATAGTGATCCTCTTGAGGCTGGAGTGGCCGGATTCCTAATGACTAACAAGATGGATACAATAGATGAGTATTTTTATATTGATGAGCGTGGTTTTCGTGATTATGTCAGTGCTGATAATGGTACTAACGTAATTCCTACTTCTAGCATTATTCGTGCCGCCGAATCCGAATTGACGGATGACACTCTGCCATAATGGCAGGGCGGCCGGGCGATCTGCCAAAACGGCAGTTAAGTTTCTGGTACGATTGGCCGATAATTCTTTCATGGACAAGGGTTTGACAAGGAGGGTTAATATGCTACAATGGATTGGCGTTGCGTTGACTGCTGCTGCTTTGGTGTATACGGGTGTTAAGGATTATCAAAAAGGGGATATAAAAATTCCTCCCCTAAATAAAAATTTGACAACTCCTAAGTATCCTGTACAATATTGTTTAATGGCGTATGACCCTAACCTAGATAGGATTTTTTACCTTCACGAAAACGGACAATGGTATGATCATCCCCCACAACAACGACGATATGCGGCCACGTCGCAAGTACAACAGTATCAAAATCAAAACCAAGCAGCGGTGGGAACTTCCTACGGGTCACAGGGAGGAGCGGTATACGGTTATGGACAATCGGCCCAAGCGTCAACGTACCCGCAGCGATATTGACAGGAAGTGGCGTAAGGAGTATGATATATAGGTTATTCTTGGTTTGAGTCATGACAAATCGAGAAGATAGTTTATGAGGGTATTCTATCTTTAAATAAAAACTATCCTCTTTGCCGGTATAACTCAGTTAGCAGAGTGTCAAATTTGTAATTTGAATGTCGTGGGTGCAAATCCTACTACCGGCTCTAGGAATTGAAATAAAAAACGGTGAATAATGCTGCCCGGTAGCTTAACTGGTAAAGCTGTTGACTTTGGATCAACTGAGTCTAGGTTCGAATCCTAGCCGGGCATATGATTTATACACGGGTAGCATAATGGTAATGCCCCAAACTGTTAATTTGTCAGATGTAGGTTCGAATCCTACCCCGTGTGCTTAGTTTGATTGGCGTAGTTCAACGGTAGAACGACGGTCTCCAAAACCGTAGATGGGGGTTCGATTCCCTCCGCCTTTGTTGGAATCTTGGCCGAGTGGTTTAAGGCAGCGGTTTACTAAGCCGCCGAGGGTTAAAATCCTCCACAGGTTCGAATCCTGTAGATTCCGTTGGTGGATTTCCAGAGCGGCAAATGGGCCTGACTGTAGATCAGGTGCTTCGGCTTCGGGGGTTCGAGTCCCTCATCCACCACTAAACTTTTACTTGACAACGGTCGATAACAAGGTATAATCCCACAACACGGGGCGTAAGGTAAGCCGGTTGCATCCGTCACTCTTATAAGGTGATCTTAGGTACGTTCGACTCGTACACGCCCTACTTATATGTTTCGGAGGCTGACGTTTGAGTTGCGAGTGTGGCCCTATCGTCTAACGGTTTAGGACTTCGGATTTTCGTTCCGAATATCGGGGTTCGAATCCCCGTAGGGTCACTTGACAAAACAATCTGGCGAGGTACAATAAGGCTAAATACGGGTCATTAGCTCAATTGGCAGAGCAGCATCCTTTTAAGTTGTAGGTTGTAGGTTCGAGTCCTACATGACCCATTGACAGCGGACGGTGTTTGGTGTATAATGCGATTAAAGGAGAGTTTTATGTTTCATGGCGAGTATGAGAATTATGAAGATATTGTAAAAGACTCAGACGAACTCTTTTCGTATGATGATGACCACAGTTATGAAACTAATCTCTACGATGAAAGAGAATGGGACAATTACTATCATATTTTGGCCGATGAAATAGTGGAAGAATAACACTCAGGACCAGGAGCGGCTCGCAGCCGCAGGAGGACGACATGATTTCAGACGTTGACGCGAGTCCGCTGCATCGTCTTGGTTCGCAGAAGCAAAGGGGTAGCGAAATGCCGGTGTCTTGGAAGTTGGTAGAGAACTGCTCTGGTAAGGTTTTGCGGCGGTCAAAGAACCGCGTATTTGTTGCGGGCTGGCGTCGCGTCATTGGGGCAACGGTTGTGCCGGCGTGCATTCTCCCGTCAGTGGGCCAGCACGTGCGGTTCGGTTCTTTCGATTGGGAGGTAGTGCGTGTTGAGCAAGTTGAGTGCGACTACGACCCTTCTTATCTGTACCGCGTCGATCTTGTGATCCGCGACGAGAGCGGAAAGCCAGTAAACTTCGCGAGCGGAATATCAAACCTCTGCCTTGACGGCTGAGAACGCCAGCGATCAGCGGCTCGTCCGCTGCGTCGCGTGGTTATGGAGACACACACATGACAATCACTCAAATAATCGGCGTTGCACTGACCTCATCCCCATTTGCGGGCGTTGCGGTGTTGTGCCACATGCACGGCGGCTGGCCCGCCGTTGCTGTAGTGTTTGGGGCGACCGGAGCCGTTGTTGCTGTTATCGCACTTGGGTGCCGACTTCTGGTTACATAACGGCTGCGATCAGCGGCATCGAACACAGGAGCGACCATGACGAAAGAGGTAGATGAGATGTCCGCTGCATCGCGTGGTTCTGCGGTGATGGCCTACGCCGTGATTGACGACGAGGGCGTGCAGCACTCGCTGTGGTTTCTGGAAAAGGACGCGACGAGCGAGGCCGCGATGGTCGGTGGGACTGTGGTGCGGCTTGGCCACCCCACGCTCACCGACGAGGAGCGGGAGGCGTTGGAGTACGGCATTAGGCAAGCCGACGAATACGACAGAGTAGGGCTTGAAGACGCAAAGCGCGCCGCAATTGTGTTTCGCGGCCTGCTGGAACGACTAGGCTGAGAACGCTTGCGATCTGCGGCGCAGTCCGC
>Ga0315906_10007593_pt1 | contig 13168 bp, 10 predicted proteins | sample LakEriMetagenome_4_FD_203526 | JGI IMG/M metagenome (GOLD analysis project Ga0315906, IMG submission 203526) | Freshwater fungal communities from buoy surface, Lake Erie, Ohio, United States - Buoy 2 MA122 | ecosystem: Environmental > Aquatic > Freshwater > Lake > Lake biofilm | place: USA...
ATGGAGACTTCCAGAATATTGCAAGTGTACCAAGTGCGGTGCAGGTAGGGTTGCGTGTTGGGAGTGGTACTGCGCCCAATCTATTTTCAAGTCGTGAAATCAATCCTGTAGATGGTTGGTTCCCCGACATGGCCTCAGCAAACGCCTCAGGGTCGATGCTCTTCCCTGCTTCCAATACGACCAATCCCATCCCCCTAAGTGGGCTTAAGTACCAGTGGTTTCAATCCGGAGCTGCAAACACAACTCCTCCCAGCACGTTGTGCGATACCACCGGCAATCTGGTAGTCTATTCAAACTACGACGGCGGAATTCTTAACATCAACTGTGACGTGAATATTCCGGATCTAAAAATTGGCGTATGCACCTATGAACCGGTCCAAGTAAACATCACGGGCCCCTACGCCTCGAACGTAACCCAGGTTATTTACTCCGGATTAAACAGCAACCAGAGCAATGTGCATTGTGGCTCATTAACCCCTTCGACCACTACAATAAACGGAGTAAGTTCATCGATTGCTCAAGTCTTAACCATGCCCGCCATTGGTTATTATCCGACTCATGGTTTTGGACAAGCGTATCAGTCGGGAATCATGGTCGGTGCTTCTGGTCAATGCGATACCCTTTATCCGCATGGCGGAGGAAACACTGCCGATGAGATAGTTGGCCACTTCTTGGACACACTAGGCGGAGCGCTGCGTTTTCACCATACGCAGTACGGTTGCTGGTTAGGCGAAACACGCAACTTGTCGGACGGTGGCACCTGCTGTATCGGCGGTCAAGTGGTCGCTAATGTTCCTGATTCAAGTATCTTCCGATCAAACTCCGGTCAAAATAATGGCCTACCAACTACTACGACTTTGCCCAACGCTAGCCGTAGCATCACTGCAATTCCAAATCCGGCCACTGATTATGTTGACGTTCAAATGTCTGATAAGGGCATAAAGGTGGTTCGGTTCACCAACGTTCTAGGCAAATTAGAGTGGGTTACCACAACCTCGGAACAATCCTTAACAATTCCAGTGAACAACCTTCCAGCAGGCATGTACTTGGTTGAGGTCCAATCCGATGAAGGCCGCGCTAGGCAGTACGTCATCAAACGGTAGATGACCAATTCGATGATCACACTAGGGAGCACATGTTGCTCCCTTTTTCTTTAAAGTCAATTGAGTGTTCCCCGAAACGAACTACCGCCCGAGTTGACTATCAACAGTTAGCAGCCCCGAGCGGAATCGAACCGCTATCAAACGTTTAGGAAACGTCTATTCTAAATATTGACCTCTTAACCCATGATTATCAGTTAGTTACAAATTAAAGAAAGTACAAAAACAGTACAATCCAGTACAATCTGCGCTGACTTTTGCGCTGACCTGGTGGACGAGGCTAGTTCGGTTCAAAATGTTCACTTATATCTAAAAGTGCACACTCCTAATTGTCACCCTTTTGCCCGTCCACGAACCAATAGGTCTTTGACAATGCGGTCTCATACTTCGAGACGTCCAATTAAACAATTATCTACAGAATGACTGTAGGTGGCTGCTGGAAACGCATGATATAACAGAGTATTGAGGAACAGCTTAATGCGGATTGAGGTAACTTGGGCGTAAAGTTGGTAAAAGGGTTAAAGAGTGATTTGAATCATGAAGACAGCGGCGCTTGTTCTGCAAAAACAGAAAACCTAATTCTTCTGTTCCTTATAAACATCATCATTATAAATCTCATCAGTAACAGTATCGTCCCCATTTGTATCAGTCTTATGTTCTTTTGTTAATACAAAATAAACAACATAAACCCACCCCATTAACCCATGCAAAATTCCAAACAAGATCGATTTGTTTCGCGACCAAGATGCAACAATGGCTAAAACTGAACCAAGTCCAATACCATTATCGATAGCTTTATTTACCAGATCATTTTCTGAATGAGCAATCAATGCGCAAGGAAATAACCCTACAAACAAAACTAGAAGAGCAATACCTAGTTTTTTCATATTTATTTTTAATGAATAACTATTAGTTATTTTTTGAATTTCATCTTCCATTCCATCCATCCATAATTCCTTGTTTTATGTCCGGATAAGAATAGAAAAGATAGACTGAGACAATAATAATTGAAATTATTTTCCAGTTGTTTTTAACTAGATTTTGAAAAACAAAAATTAATTGTTTCATTTTTGAAATTTTAAGAATTTAAAATTCTCCTTTCATCACATCCACACCAATCGCATATCCATAAATTTTCCCATTGGCAACTCTGTAAATTCGGATCTTGTTGCACGCCATACCTAGATTTATTGGCTTCCAAGTAAGACCACCATCCTTGGTTTCATAACCGCTGTTCATTGTTCCTGCAAATCCGTGGTTTTCATCAATAAATCCAATACCAAACTGACGTGCTGTTGCATCTTCTACGAGGTTGATTTCATTCCATGAATTTCCCCCGTCAGTAGTTTTTGCTATACGTTGTTGTTTCACAGTCGGATCCGGATTGTAGGATTGAATAGTGACGTAACCAATTTTTTCGGTTGGGAAAGATGCCTTCCAAGTGGTCTCGAACGGTCGATTGGATTGATACACTTTTTTCCAGGTTTTACCGCCATCTCTTGTTTTTAAGATAAGTGCATTGGATTTCTCAACATCTTCATCCGATGCAGCACAGACAATTCCATTGTTCTTGTCAAACATTTTGATGTCGAATAACATTTTACACTCTTTTTTCATGCTGTTGGATGACCAAGTCAAACCGCCATCGTGTGACACCATCATATTTGCGGGACTTCCCACGCGTCCAACTGCGTAGATGTGAATTTTGTAATCCGTCTTTCCGTGGTTGATGTATTGCTCTTTCACGATATCGATGGCACATAGTCCTTTGACATAAGGTCCAGAGTACGATACAGGAGCCCATGTTTTACCACCATCACGCGTTCCGTAAAGTGGAATGGTATCCGTTACGTTTGGAAAATAGTCTGTCCCGACAGTTCCTGCAAAACCGCTTATACTATCTACAAATGCGATACAACGGAAAAAGGTTCCTTTCTTTTCAAGTTGTTTTTCCCATGTTTCACCACCATTTTCTGTATGGTAAATGCTTCCGTATCCGTTAACATACCATCCTTCTTTTTCATTGATAAAAGTGATGTCATCTTGTTTACCCGGATAACGTTCCGTATTTAATTTTCTCCATCCCTTTTCAGGAAGTTTAACCTCATCCTTTTGGGACAAAATTTCATTGCTCCATTTCACTGCGGATTTTCCGACCTCATGGTTGTATTCATCAAACAATTGCTGAATTTGACCATTTGCGAATTTGTTGTAGGCTTCTTGCATCGTTCCCGACTTCGCGAAAAAATGATCCGTTGAAGGATACGTCATCAAAGTAGCATTTCCCGGATTGAAATAATTGACCGTATTCACAATTTGCTGATGGTCAGCTCTTGAAAAGGCTTGGAAATCGGACTCACCGAATTGAACCAACACTTTTGCCTTGGTTTTTTTCCAGTTTTCGAGATGTGGATAGTCTTGAATTTGACGCCAATATTCAGCATTTCTGGAGTAGATTTTACCATTTCCGTCGTACTCCCAACTCGTTCGCAACACACTATCAGCTTTGGGATCTTTGGCAATGTCTGCTAATCGCTCTTTTCTAACAAAGTATCGGTAATTCAAATCGTATTGCTCAATTACAGATTGCTCTACTTCGATTGGATTCATACCAGCCAACGCATTTTGAACGCGGTACATTTCAATTTGGTATTCAAACCAAGATTTAGCAGTTGTTCCGTAAACAACTACCCCAGCTACTTGATGTTTTGCACTAATTGCTGGTGCAATAATTCCACCCATGGAATGCCCAACTATGATGATTTGGTTGGTATCGACGTAGGGTAAGGACTTCAATTTTTTCAATCCGACTTCAAAATTTTCAATCTCATCCAATAAATCGCACGACTCACAGGGTGGCGTATTTTTGCTGTCTCCCAAGCCACTTTTTTCAACACGAAGGGTTACGTAACCTTCATCAACATAGGCGTCCACAATGCGTTTGTAGGGATGATCACTAGTCAGTTCATCGATGCTACTGCAAGTATATCCAGGAATAAAGAGCATGGCAGGCATTTTATTCTCCTTAAACGGTTTGTTGATGATCACCCGAAGCTGTCCACCTTTGTAATTCGCTTCATCGTAAATGACGGTGGCATTATCATCTGTTTCGTACGGACGAGCAACGACTTTTGCTTTGAGTGTGAGATTCATTTTTCCACGAAGCACTGAAACTTGAACTTCTTTGCCCGGCTCGTAGGTTAGAAATTGTTTAATGAATTCATCTGCAGAGCTAAAACTCTGATTACCAATTTTGGTTATCAGATCCTTTTCTTGAAGCTTCAGTTCCACACTCGTTCCACGAACAACTTGCACGACCTTACAGCCGGAATTCCCATTTTCAGTAACGTATTCAATTCGAGCACCTAGAAGGGCTTTGCGCTGAAGTTGGGAATACCCATTAACACTAATAAAGAATAGAAAACAAAGAGAAATAAATCGAATCATGATTTTTTTTGAGACAAAAAAAAACTTTTTCAGGAACTTCCTCTTGTCAAAAATTGCTTATTTAATAAATTGACTTGGTGATTGCCCAAACGCTTGTTTGAATGCTTTAGAGAAAGAAGCTAAATCGGCATAGCCAAATGCAAAAGCAGTATCAAGAATAGAAACACCTTTTAGTATTTCCAGTTTCGCATTCTCTAATCTTCTCCGGATTTGATATTGATAAGGGGAAATTCCAAAAACGTTCTTAAAAAGGCGAATGAAATGATATTTTGATATACCTGCCGCTGAACTGATTTCTTCCAACGACAAGTTTTTCATTGCTTGCAGATCAAGCAGTTCCTTTGCTTTAAGTAATAAACGAAAAATCTCTTTATTGGTATTTACTTTTTTAAAATCCATTTTATTCAAATGATTGAAAATAAAGCGCTGGTCATTGATTATGGATTCTGCTAATGAGTAGAACAGTTCTTCCTGTAAAAACTGCATATCGTGATTTCTTGTTTTGATCGATTCATTAATTTCAACCAATGAATAACCCAAGGTGGTGTTTTTGATATTGTAGCGATTCACAAAAAACTGATCGGAGAGCAAAAATTCCGTGAGGTCTACACCGTTCAAATCATAATAGTCGGCAACTTCAGAAATGATTTCAGAAGAAACATCAATGCAAAGGCCTTGTACTGGTTTCTCGTGATCTATTTTAACAATTGAAGATGTGAAATCGTTTCCAATTAGGTATTCACCCTCTTTAACCGTAAATTTTTTATCATTGGCGAAATAGGTTTCTTCACCTGCTGCGACATATTTGATACCCAAACCAGTGAAAGGTGTTTCGGCTTCTAGTTTGTTGAACTCTGAAAACCGAATGGCGTTTTTACTTTCGTCTTGATAAATTGTCTGATTCATATGTGTTTTGACGAGGTTGTGGCTAACTCATTTATATGCGCTACAATTATTCTCTTATCAGGTTAAATGTGGTCTATATGCGCAATTTTATTTAACTCATAAGACATTCAAAAATAATTAAAACCAAGAGAATTGCTAAGTGCGGGATCCAAACCCGCGGTCCACTACATCTTAACGTCAAGAAGAATAGGCTCCGAAAAAGTGACGCCTTCTAAATCAGCAATTTGGAATTTCTGGAATTTCCAGCAGCCATCTACAATTACCTTGTAGGCTAAATCCATCTCTACTTAAGGATATCCCCCAACTAGAAAGACCCCAAGAAAAGCGCAATTGTCACTTTCTCGCCTGCTCACTACTCAAAGTTTGCTCCAACTTTTGCTCCATCTGAGCAATTTAACCTCATATGAGACCATCAAGAATTCAACCCAACTCGTTGATAATCATTAAGTAGCAGCCCCGCCCAGAATCGAACTGGGATCAAACGTTTAGCAAAGGCTTATTCCAAATATTGACCATCTAACATCTGATTATCAGTTTGTTACAAATTAAAGAAAGTACAAAAACAGTACAATCCAGTACAATTTGCGCTGACTTTTGCGCTGAACTGGTAGACGAGGCTAGTTCGGTTCAAAATGTTCACTTATATCTAAAAGTGCAAATTCTTAATTCTTACCTTTTACCCGACCACGAACAAATAGGTCTTTGTCAATGAGGACTAATATCTCGGGCACTTTTAGACGACCGGATAAAGATTTATCTACAGGATTACTGTAGATGGTTGCTGGAAACGCTAGGAATTCCAAATTGCTGTACTTGTGCGTGATAGAAATTGGAGTTACTGTAACTTTAGAAATTGAAGTCTTCTTATGCCGGGTTTGAATTCTGCAGTCACCGCCGCTGTTAGTGGGTCGTTGTTTCATTCTCTGTTCTTTTTTCATCGTTGTCATTTGCAGTCCAATTTACACTAAATGCCAAAATGAGTTTTAGAGAAAAGAAATGCATTATTATTTGTGTCAATTGGTCGGTATAAGATAAATGAGTTGATAGAATTAAGCTCAAAAGCAAAAGGGTTATAGCAACTATTCTTTGATTGTATTGCTTTTTTATACTCAAAACAATAATCGAGCTTGTCAGAGTAAATAAGGATACTCCCAAAATCGCTATTAACTCGCTCGGGAAAATCCAAATTAGAATGGATGGCTGTAAAAGATGGAAAAGAACAAATAGGTATCTCTTTCGTAATGATTCAGCATAATAGTTATTTGTCCCTGTTGTAAAGTTTGCTACAACGCCACCCCCAATGTCAAGTGCAAGAATTGTCAGTATAAATTTTTTAATGATAGTAATGTCAGCATTCCACTTAACGAAAAGAGTCAGTACGGCAAACGAAACGGAGCTAATAATAATTACCAACAAGTCAAATGTTGTTGTTTCGCGTCCGAATACTTCACCTAAGAATTTATGAACTTGAATTTTCTTGTTTTGCATTATCGTTATTCTGTCGTCTTGTTACAATGCCCGCTAACGTTTTCGGGCTTGGCGAAGGTGGCGATTTTCACCACAAATGTTGATGCGCAGAACCAAACTTTGATTAACCACAAATGTGTCTGCGGAGCACTGAACCGCCACTTTTGCCAAACCCGTGTTAGCGGTTCGTTCATTTATCATCGGTTATAATTAATCAAATACTCTTGAAAGTCTTTTAAAAACAAATCAGGGCATTCAATGTAGGGTGTATGTCCGATTTTGTATTTTTTAAGTTTGTAATTATTAAATTTTTCTATCGCTTTTTTATTTCTATCAAACTGAACGAACTTGTCGTTCATGCCCCAAGTGAATAAAACAGGGCAATTTACTGTTTCAATTAGCGGACGCAGGTCTTCTTCAGCTTGTTTAAAGCTTGTCCAGCCCTGCACTAATATTGGGGCTAATCTATACGCATCTTTCACAATTTCATTTTTTCTAACTAAAGCAGTTTCGCTTGTCAATACTTTGTTGTAGTATTTTGAAAACTTATCTTGGAAATTTGCCTTCTTGTCTACCCCATTTTGGAAAAAGTGTATCATATAATTTAAAAACAGTGGGGCAAGCCATCCTTTTTTGTCAAGACCAGCAGGATTAGCCAAAACCAACATTCTAATGTTAGCGTTATTAGATGCTATTCTTATTGCGGTTGCTCCTCCAATTGAATTGCCAATAATGATTAAGTTTTTCAAATCAAGTTTCTTGATGAACTCATCAGTTATTTTCGCAAAATATGTTGAAGAAATAGTCTGATTAGGATTGTCTGATATGCCTTGACTAGGAAAATCAATGCTAATTATCCTGAAATTATTACGAGGTAAACTGTAAAGAGATGAAAAGTCTTTTGAGCTATGCCCCAAAGCATGTAAACATAGGACAACTTGTCCAGAGCCTTCATCTTTATAAGCTATTTTCAGATTTTCTATTTCAACAAATTTGTCGGCTATAGACGGTAGCGTTTGTGCTTTTACATTCATTGTGGAAAGTATTATTGTTATGAGTAATTGTATTCGCATCTAAATTTTTCTTTTGGTTGAAATTGCTTTGTCGTTTAGAATGACCGCTAACTCATTTATATGCGCTATAATCATTCCCTTATCAGGTTAAATGTGGTCTATATGCGCAATTTTATTTAACTCATAAGCCATTCAAAAATAATTAAAAACCAAGAGAATTGCTAAGTGCGGGATCTAAACCCGCGGTCCACTAAATCTTAACGTCAAGAAGAATAGGCTCCGAAAAAGTGACGCCTTCTAAATCAGCAATTTGGAATTTCTGGAATTTCCAGCAGCCATCTACAATTACCTTGTAGGCTCAATCCATCTCTACTTAAGGATATCCCCCAACTAGAAAGACCCCAAGAAAAGTGCAATTGTCACTTTCTCGCCTGCTCACTACTCAAAGTTTGCTCCAACTTTTGCTCCATCTGAGCAATTTGACCTCATCCGAGACCATCAAGACATGAACCTAACCCGTTGATAATCATAAAGTAGTAGCCCCGCCCAGAATCGAACTGGGATCAAACGTTTAGGAAACGCTTATTCTAAATTTTGACATATTAACCACTGATATTCAGTTAGTTACAAATTCTGGAGAGGTCAAAAAGAGAGCATTCCAGTACAGTTTGCGCTCACTTTTGCGCTGTCCTGATTCGATTGGGTAGTTCAGTTCAAAATGTTCACTTATATGAAGAAGTAAACATTTAAAACCAAGAGGTTTGTCAAATCATCACCGAAATAGAGAAATTGTTCCCGCGGTACTTCTTGTCGGTTGTGATGTGTATTTATAGTTTATGCGGTAAACATAAACACCATCAGTACAGTCAGAACCATCTATTGTTCCATCCCACTTTTCCGCTTGGTTTGATGTTTTGAAAACAAGTTGTCCCCATCTATTAAAAATTAGAAATTGATAATCCTCATAAATGCAATTAGTAACGGGATTAACACCATCATTCAATTCGTCATTATTAGGCGTAAAGACATTTGGAACATAGAGTTGACAGGTATCCGTAATCGGTGTTATGGTGTCTGCGCAATTGAATAAGGTGATATTTTGCGTTACAGTATCGGTATAACAATCAAATTCAATAATAGCAGTAATTTGATAGGTTCCTATTCCAGAGAACAGATGGCTTGGATTTAAATTCGAAGAACTATTATTTGCTCCTGAAGTTGGGTCACCAAAATTCCAATTTATTTGATTGATGGGAGATATTGTTGAAATTGAAAATGAAATAGAACTCTGCAAACACGAATCAGGAAGAAAAGTAATGGTTGAACCAGCTGCAAATTCCCCAAGTGGTACTTGAGCAGGCAAGCCTAGTTGACATGTTGCAGGGCCGAGACTGACAGCATTGCTTGCATAAGCACAACCTAGCCCCAATGAATTAGGATTTGATATCTCATCCAGCCTACCAGCATTTCCTATGGCCACGTACAATTTATTGTTTGGTGCTTGTTCAATTTGTGCACTGGGATAGGCGTTGGGTTCAAGAAATGGAGAGTAAATCAAGGTGTTTGAAGATGCTATTGCAGCTGAAGTGTAGGTACTTAAATTTAACTGATAAACCGAATTGAAGTTTGTGTAATAAAATTTTGAACCATCAGGAGAAAAACAAGCGCCATACTTTCTGAGAAATCCTGGAGTTGAATCATCCGTAACATTAACCGTTAGTGGGTTACTCACAATGCCCGTTGTTTTGTTAAAATCGAAAAATTCAATACGGTCACTCCAATCTACAGGCATGCCAATCCGGTTTCCATCAGGAGATGCATCCATTGCTCCTGACCATGCTTCAGTCGCACCAATGGGAACACTCGCAAAATTTGAACCTACAGTACTTACAACCGGTTGTGTCGAAATACCACATGCGTCAATTTTCCACGCTAAAAATTCATTCGCATTCTTTTTATGAGCAATCACCCAAAAACCTTGGATATCAGAACTTGAAATAACAATCAATTTTTCGGTCAAATCAGTTGCTAGTTGCGTATTCAGCGTTGCAACTTGCACGTCTCCAAGTCCACCATTCAATGTCATGTCTACCACACTATATCTCAAACCATTGTCAACAACCGGAAAAGAGGTTAGTGCTTCCAGCTCTTCGAGTGTGAATAAATAATATCGTCGGCTATACTCAGGAAAAGGCACAATCAAAGCTCCTTGAGTACAAGAGTTGACTAACCCTCCGAGTAAATTGGCTCCATTTGGCATAACCTGATTATTTGCATTCCAGACCGTTCTGCCATCGGTGTAGAAAAGCAACTGCCCCGTGGTAGGGTCCGACACACTTGCAGTTGACTCATTTGAGTTGATGGCTGCATTGCCCGAACCTACTGGGATTGGACCGGAGAAATTAACTCTGGCTCCATAGCCAAAAACCCAATTACTATTTTGCAATTGACCAAAAACAACAGGTGTTTGTACTATGAACGATAGAAAAAGAAAAAGGGTAAGTCTTTTCAGAAAAAGCATTTTAACTACCGAATTGAATGCACAAACCCATGACCAATTGTACCTGCTTCCATTGTCAATTTAAAAGTGTAAAACCCACGGCTAGGGCGGGATTCGAACCCTCGACCCTCTAAATCACAGTGAAAAGATAAACAAACTCCGAAAAAGTACCGCTCAAGAAACTAGCAAATTGGAATTTCTGGAATTTCCAGCAGCCATCTACAATGACCTTGTCGGCTCAATCCATCTCTTACTTACGGATATCCCCCAACTAGAAAGACCCCAAGAAAAGTGCAATTGTCACTTTCTCGCCCGCTCACTACTTCAAAGTTTGCTCCGCTTTTTGCTCCATCTGAGCAAAAACACCCCAATTGAATGACCTGAATTATCAACCTAACCACTTGATAATCATTATGTAGCAGCCCCGAGCGGAATCGAACCGCTATCAAACGTTTAGGAAACGCTTATTCTATCCGTTGAACTACGGGGCCAAGGGCCGCAAAATTAACCTCTGAGGGCTGCGCCACCCTGCTCCGTGGCGAGAACGTGCTACATTCGCTACATGCGAACACCCCTAATGATTCTGGCGATGGCCCTGTCGGTGGCGACGGCTTGGGCGCAGCAGCGCTCCGCACCTAAAAAAAATAAGGTTCCGCAAGCGTTTGAAACGGTTTTTGAACGCAGCAACGGCCTGGAATCGCCGACCTACCTCGAGATGATGGACTACTACCGCAAGCTCGTGGCCGCCTACCCCGCGGTGCTCAAACTGATTGAAGTGGGTCCGACCGACGCCTACTACCCGCTGCACCTGATGCTGGTGAGCCCCGAGGGCAGCTTAGATGCGGACCAATGGGCCGCCGAAGGCAAAATGCCGGTGCTGATTAACAACGGAATCCATCCGGGCGAGCCCGACGGCATCGACGCGAGCATGATGCTGGTGCGCGACGTGGCGCAAGGCCGGGTGAAGCTACCAACGAATGTGGTGCTGGCGGTGGTTCCGTGCTTCAACATTGGCGGAATGCTGCAGCGCAGCCCCTACCACCGGGTGGACCAGGACGGTCCGCGCGAGTTTGGTGCCCGCGGAAACAGCCAAAACCTCGACCTCAACCGCGACTTCATGAAGGCCGACGCGGCCGAGACCCGCAGCCTGATCCGCGCCATCGAATGGGTGAATCCGCTGGTGCTGATCGACAACCACGTGAGCAACGGCGCCGACTACCAGCACGTGATGACCCTTTTGAGCACCCAGCCCGAGAAGCTGGGCGGAGCCATGGGCGACCTGCTGCGCCACCAGCTTGAGCCTGAGGTCTACCACCGAATGAAGGATGCGGGATTCCCGATGGTTCCGTACGTGAACCACTGGGGCACCACGCCTGAGAAGGGCTGGGACGCCTACCTCGAGGGTCCGCGCTACCTCAGCGGGTACGGCGCGGTGCGCAACATCTACAGCTTTGTGCCCGAAACCCATATGCTCAAGCCCTTTGCCGACCGGGTGCGCGCGACCTACACCCTGAATGTGGCACTCATCGAAACCTTTGCGGCGCAGCGCGTCGTGGCGACCGAGGCCCAAGCGGCCCAGCGGGCGGCCGAGGCTCAAGCCACCCGGTTGCCGGTGGCCTGGACGATTGATACGACGCAGGTGAACCGGGTTCCGTTTTTGGGATACCAACGCGGCTATAAGCCCTCAGAGGTCAGCGGGCAGCCCCGACTATTTTACGACCGCAGCAAGCCCTACGAGGTGAATGTGGCCTACCGCGACATGGCCGTAGCAACCCAGTGGGCGGACGTGCCGCAGGCCTACCTCATTCCGCGCGGATGGACCGAGGCCTGGGACCGCTTGACGGCGCACGGAATCCGCTTCCGCGAGCTCACCCGCGACACGACGCTGCGCGTGGAAGTGACCTACATCGAGGGCTACAAGGCCTCGCCGCAACCCTACGAGGGGCATTTTGCGCTGCGCGGAATCAAAACGCGCCGCGACACCCTCGACGTGAAGTTTTTGGCGGGCGACTATTTGGTTCCGAGTGCGCAGCCTATGCGCCGCTACCTCACCGAGGCGCTCGAGGCCGACGCCCCCGACGGGCTACTGGCCTGGGGATTTTTTAATACCGTACTGCAGCAAAAAGAGGGATTCAGCGGGTACGTGTTTGAAGACACCGCGGCCAAGCTCCTGCGGGAGCGTCCGGCCCTCAAGGCGGCGTTCGAAGCCAAAAAGGCGTCAGACCCTGAATTCGCCGGCAACGGAGACGCCCAGCTGAACTGGATTTTTCAGCAAACCGAGTACTACGAGCTGCGGCACCGGAGGTACCCGGTGTACAAGTTGTTTTAAACCTTGCCTCCCATTTACTATCCTACGTTCATGAAACCATTTGCTCTAGCACTATCCATGGCGACCTTGTCTGTTGTCGGTCATGCGCAATCAACCTCGCACACCCCCACGTGGACCGACGGAATTGCCTGCATCGTTTACTCCCACTGCATGAACTGCCACAACCCAGGCGGAATCGCGCCCTTCTCGCTCCTTACTTACAACGATGCCTTTCAAAACCGGCAGTCCATCGGCGCCAGTGTGGCGGCGTTCAGTATGCCGCCCTTTCCGCCAGCTGATCAACCTAAAAAGTTTGCTCACGCCAACACCCTTACCGCGCACGAGCGGGCCGAACTCGTAGACTGGGTAAACAACTTTGCCCCATTGGGCGATGCGAATGCAATTCCACCTATTCCCAGTTTTTCAA
>Ga0315906_10007594_pt1 | contig 13168 bp, 12 predicted proteins | sample LakEriMetagenome_4_FD_203526 | JGI IMG/M metagenome (GOLD analysis project Ga0315906, IMG submission 203526) | Freshwater fungal communities from buoy surface, Lake Erie, Ohio, United States - Buoy 2 MA122 | ecosystem: Environmental > Aquatic > Freshwater > Lake > Lake biofilm | place: USA...
TGCGCCCGCGAGCGATGCGCCCAGGTAGAGCGTGCAGCCCGCAATCGCAATCGGTCGCCGGCCAAACCGGTCCGCCAGGGGGCCCACGATCAGTTGCGACAGTGCAAACCCTGCAAAGAAGATGGACAGCGTGAGCTGAGCGCCCGATGCGCCAACCGCGAAAGCCTCGCCGATGGCGGGTAGCGAGGCGAGGTAAACATCGGTAGCGATGGGTTGCATCGCCATGAAACCGATCACGAACAGAATGACCGATGCCGCCGGGTCGCTGGGTGCCGGTGCGGCCGGCGTGCGGGCGCTGGGGGCGTTCACGGATGTGGGGGCGCTTGAGGATCGACAGTCGGTGACGGTGGCCGTCAGCGACCGCGCTGGAACCAGTTGTCGAGCTCGCCGATACCGACCTGTACCCAGGTGGGGCGCCCGTGGTTGCACTGATCGGCGCCGGGCGTGAGCTCCATTTCGCGCAGGAGCGCATTCATTTCGGCGACGCTCAGCACACGGTTGGCGCGCACCGATGCGCGGCATGCCATGCCTGCGAGCAGCGCATCGCGCCGCTCGGTGAGTGCGCGGCTTGCGCCATGCTCCTGCAGCTCGGCGATGACCTCGCGTGCCAGCGTGGCGACATCGCCCTGGGCAAGCAGGGCTGGCACTCCGCGTACGGCAATCGAGGTGGGCGAGAGCACGCTCAGATCGAGGCCCAGCGATTCAAACGCCGCCTGTTCGCTTTCGACCAGCGCCACCTCAAGTGGGTCGGCGCGGAAGGTGGCCGGAATCAGCAGCGGCTGATGTGCGATACCCCGCTCGTCGAGTTCGCGCTTGAGGCGCTCGTAGATGATCCGCTCGTGGGCCGCATGCATGTCGACGATGACCAGACCGTATGTATTTTGCGCGAGGATGTAGAGCCCTTTGAGCTGCGCGAGTGCGAAGCCGAGGCGAGGAACGGTGGCAGCGCCAGACTCAGCCGCATAGGCCGAGGCGGACAGGCTCACCGATTCCGCTCTCCCAGCACCGGACGAATCCGGGCTGCTTGCAGGGACTGATAGGGGGGGGTGTGAGTGCGAGTCCGACAGCGTCTGGGCCGAGCCCGGGGGCGGCGCGAAAAATCCCAGAATCTGTTCAGCGCCGCCGCTTGCTCGGGGTGTGGCCGGGTGGCGCCCGCCCCAGCCACCGCCCGCCGGGGCGGCCGCCCTGAGCGTGCGGGGATCGTCGCCGTGCCAGTCCAGTTCGAGCGGGCGGGGGTAGAAGGCCGCTTCGGCGGCGGGCTCAACTGCCGGGCGTGCCGCATCGGTTCTCCCCGGCGCAGCGCCGGCTGGCGCGAGGCCGCCCCGGAGCGCCTGTTCAACTGCGTGATAGACGAACGACCGGAGGGCCGCGCTCTCCCGAAACCTGACCTCGGTCTTGGCCGGGTGAACGTTGACATCGACCTGCGCGGGTTCGACCGACAGGAACAGCACATAGGCCGGATGCCGGTCGCCGTGCAGCATGTCGGCGTAGGCTTGGCGGAGCGCAAAGCCCAGGGTTCGGTCGCGTACAAACCGCCCGTTGACGTAAAGAAACTGGCGGTCGGCGCGCGCCCGGCTCGCAGTGGGGAGCCCCAGCATGCCGAAGAGCCGTACCGGTCCCGCCGAGACATCAAGGAGGCGATGCGCCTGTTGATAGTCCTCGCCGAGCCCATCGAGCGCGCGCGCGGTCCAGTCGCCGGCGGCGAACTCAAGCAGCCGCCGGTGGGCGCTTACGGCAGAAAACGTCACGCCAGGGTGGGCCAGTGCGATGCGCCGTATCGTGTCGATGCAGTGCGCAGCCTCGGTCGCCGCATTTTTCAGAAACTTGCGCCGCGCTGGCGTTTCGGAATAGAGGTCGATTACCTCGATGCTGGTGCCGGGCAGACCGCGCGCGGGCTCCACCTCGCCGGTGATCGAGTCGATCATGCTTGCCTGTGAGGCGTCGGCGGTGCGGCTGGTGATTCGGGTGCGCGCGACCGAGGCAATCGAGGCCAACGCTTCGCCCCGGAAGCCAAGCGAGACCACCGTCTCGAGCTCGGCAAGCGAAGCGATCTTACTGGTGGCGTGCCGGGTGAGCGCGAGGGCGAGTTGCCCGGGTGCAATGCCGCAGCCGTTGTCGGTGACGACGATGCGGTCGATGCCTCCCTCTTCGATTCGAAGCTCGATACGGGTCGCGCCGGCGTCGAGCGCGTTTTCGACCAGCTCTTTCACCACCGAGGCGGGCCGCTCGACCACTTCGCCGGCGGCGATCTGGCTGATGAGCGTATCGGGCAGAAGCGCGATCGGTCGGGGGCTGGGCGGGGTGTTCACCCCTGGATTCTATCGGGTCAGCCACGCAGTCGGCTGGGCCCTGACCTGTATCATCGACCCATGGACTTCGCCCAGCTCATCGACATTTTCCTGCACCTCGACAAGCATCTCGCCGCGATGGTGCAGCAGTGGGGCCCGTGGATTTACGCGGTGCTCTTTCTCATCATCTTTGTGGAAACCGGATTGGTCGTGATGCCATTTCTGCCCGGGGATTCGCTGCTCTTCGTGTGCGGCGCGATCGCGGCGGTGGGCGGGATGGATATCGGCATCCTGATGGCGCTATTGGTGACCGCGGCGATCGCTGGCGATGCGCTCAATTACACCATCGGGCGAGCGGTTGGCCCCAAGGTGTTCGGCTGGCAGCGATCGCGGTGGTTCAACCGCGACGCGTTTGATCGCACGCATGCGTTCTATGAACGCTACGGCGGCATGACAATCATCATCGGCCGGTTTTTGCCCTTTATCCGCACGTTTGCTCCCTTCGTGGCGGGCGTGGCCGAGATGACGCGTTCGAAATTCACGCTCTACAACGTGGTCGGTGCGCTTATTTGGGTGATCAGCCTGTCGGGGCTGGGTTATGTGTTCGGTAATACGCCCTGGGTGAAGGAACACTTCGAGTGGGTCACGCTCGCGATGATCATCATCCCGGGGCTGCCGGCGCTCTTTGAAGTGCTGCGCCAGCTGCTCGGCTGGATGCGCAGGCGCCGCGCCGCTACGCGGCCGGATTCCGCGGCGCCGCCGCATGGCGGGCCAGATACGAACGGATCCCGCTGAAGATTGCCTCGGCCAGCCGGCTCTGATGCTGGGGGTCGGACAGGCGCCGTTCCTCATCCGGATTGCTGATGAACGCGGTTTCAACCAGGATGGACGGAATGTCGGGTGCCTTCAGCACGGCAAATGCCGCATGCTCGGCATCACGCTTGTGAAGCCGCCCCACCTGCTCGAGCTGGTGCAGCACTTCGGCGGCAAGCTTGGCTGAATCGCGGATTTGCGCGCTGGTTGACAAGTCGAGCAGTACGCGTCGCAGCTCGCGGTCACGTGCGGCCAGATTCACGCCGCCAATCTGATCAGCGCCGTTTTCCCGATCGGCGAGCCAGCGTGCCGAGGTGCTGCTCGCGCCGCGTTCGGAGAGCACATAGACCGAGGCTCCTCGCGCGTGCGGCTCGATGTACGCGTCCGCATGAATGGAAACGAAGAGATCGGCGCGCGCCCGCCGTGCGCGCGCCACACGCTGCCCCAGCGGCACGAAATAATCGCCCGATCGGGTCAGGATGCTGCGCATGTCGGCCTGCTGGTTGATCTGCGCATGAAGCCGGCGGGCGATCGCGAGCACCACGTCTTTCTCCTGGGTGCCCCCTGGACCGATCGCGCCGGGGTCTTCGCCGCCATGCCCGGCATCCACCGCGATCGTGAAGACGCCGGGCGGGGCTGCGCTGCGCGGCGGATTGCGTGGACTCTGCACACGGGGCGCCGGGTCGCGCGGCGCGGTGCCTGCATTGGCGCGCGATCCGGGCAGATCGTGGTCCGGATCGCCGGGCGCCCGAGCTGCCTGCGACCGGCGCCGGTCATCCAGAAGTTCCCGCAGCGGATCGTGCCGAACCGCCGGATAGAGATCGATCACCAGCCGATGCCGGTAGGCGGCAACGGGCGGCAGGGTGAAGACGTCGGGTGTGACGCCGGTTTTCAGATCGAGTTCAAGCCGGATGGTACGTGCCTTGAGCGTACTGAAGCGCGCTGCTGACAGCACTGGATCACTCGGGTCCACCCTGGGCAGCATCGAGGCGAGCCGCTCGGGTGGGGCGGTAACGCCCTCCATGTCGATGATGAGGCGCGGTGGCGAGGCCTGCAGCCGCTGCGTGGCCTTCAGCGGCGTGTCGAGTTCGAAGGCAATGCGGGTGTAATCGGGGGCCGGCCATACCCGCATCGCAAGCACGCTTGCCGCTTGCGCAAACCCCAGATCGAGCGCGAGCTGACCGCTTGCGATCAGCGCGCTGCGAAGCCCCAGTCCGGCGACGGCACCGTGGCGCAGAAGCCGGCGTCGAGGAGCGCGGTCAGACAAGCTTGCCCCCGCTCGCTGAAGGCGGTCGCTGTAAGTCCGCGCACGTCCTCGGCCTCGCCCGGGTCGGCGGATAGCGAAAGATGCAAATCGGGCGCCGGCAAGCCCTCGCCCGCGTGTTCGGGCCACTCGACCACCACCACGGTCTGGCTGTCGAAAGCGTCTTCAAAGCCTGCATCGCGCCAAGCACCCGGGTGTGTGAGCCTATAAAAATCAAAATGATGAAGATCAAACCTCAAGAGATTATAAGGTTCGATCAGGGTATAGGTGGGACTTGGAACGCGACCCTGATGGCCCAGCGCCCGCAGCAGTTCGCGAACCAGGGTGGTTTTGCCTGTGCCCAGATCACCGCTCAGATAGAGACGAAACCCTGGCGTGAGGCGGGTTGCGATCTCGGCAGCAAGCCGGTGCGTGGCGTCCACGCCTGCGAGCATTCCCTGGGCGTGAAGCGGAGCGAGGCGGCGCGTGGGGTCAGGTGCAGAGGGCGACATGCGGGGTTCGGTGAGGGGGCGTCTGGCGAGGACTTTGCCGTCAATGTACCCGACCCTCCTAGAATGACCGCATGACCGGATCAACGAAATCCCCTCGGCGAGAGGCCGTGGCGGTGCCCGCCGCTGCCCCGCTCCCCGATTTGTCCCAGCTGCAGGGCTGGGCAGCTGAGCTCGGCTTTTCTTCGCTCGGTGTGGCGCGACTCACGCTCTCTCACGACGCTCGATCGGGGCTGCGAGCCTGGCTTGCTGCCGGCATGCACGGTGACATGGACTACATGGCGCGCCACGAGCGGCTGCGCGGGCATCCCGAGGAACTGATGCCGGGGGCAGTGAGCGCGCTGATGGTGACGCTCGAGTACACGCCCCACGCGCCCCGTTGGCGCGACCAGGCCTGGTCAACGCTTGCCGATGACGGACGCGCATTCGTTGCACGGTACGCGCTGGGTCGTGACTACCACAAGGTGGTGCGGCAACGCCTGCAGCGTCTGGCCGACCGGATTGGTGAGGCGATTGGCCCGTTCGGTTATCGTGCCTTTTGCGATTCGGCTCCGGTGATGGAGGTTGAGCTCGCCACGCGCGCAGGCCTGGGTTGGCGCGGCAAGCACACTCTTCTGATCGACCGTCGGCGCGGATCAATGAGTTTCATCGGTACCCTCTATACGGACCTGCCCCTTGCCGAGCAGACGCCCGAGCCCGACCGCTGTGGTCGTTGCAGCCGCTGCATTGAGGTGTGCCCCACCCGCGCGATCATTGCGCCGTATCGGCTGGACGCCCGGCGCTGCATCGCCTATCTGACGATCGAGCATGCAGGCAGCATTCCTGAGACGCTTCGACCACTGATTGGCAATCGAATTTTTGGTTGCGACGATTGTCAGCTGGTGTGTCCGTGGAACAAATTTGCCCAGCCGTCCAGCGTCAGCGAATTCGCGCCTCGGCAGGGTCTGGACTCGGCGCTTCTGGTTGACTTGTTTGCCTGGGATGAAGCGACTTTTGCCGAGCGTATGGCGGGCAGTGCGATCCGCCGGATCGGTCATGAGCGCTGGTTGCGTAATCTCGCGGTCGCAATCGGCAACGCCGATCCCGAGTCACCCGGCGAGCGAGCCGCTCTGCTTGCCGCGCTTGCCGCGCGCGAGGCTCATTCCTCGGCGGTGGTACGGGAGCATGTGTCGTGGGCAATCGACCAATTGAAGCGCCCGGTAAGCGCCTGAGCGTGGCCTCAGACGAGGGCGATCCAAAACGGGAGCGCAAGCGCCGACGCGATCAGCGTCATGCTGATCAGCATCGCGACAAACGCGCCATCGCCGCCCATGCGGCTCGCAAGGATGTAGGCGGCCGGGGCGGTGGGGAGTGCCGCGTAGGCGACCGCGATCTGGGCGGGAACCGGCGGAAGCTCGAGCACGCGCACCAGCACCAGCGCAACCAAGGGCATGGCGGCGAGTTTGACCGCGAGGAACCAGCCCGCGAGCATCAGCGTGCGTTTCCGTGCTGCGGAATCGCCCTGCGCGAAGACTCCCAGTTTCAGTCCGGCGCCCGCGCTCAGCAGACCCAGGACCAGCGAGGCGGAGCCCAGGCGAAGCAGGGTGTTTTCAATGAGCTCTGGCATGCGCAGGCCCGACAGATTGGCAGCCAACCCGGCGACTGTGGCAAGAAGCAGCGGGTTACGCGCGAGTTCGCGCAGGAGGCCACCGCCCGAATTTCGGGCGAGGGGCCAGACGGCCGCGACATTGATGGGCGGGACTGCGATGCCGATGATCACCGCGGCCAGGGACAGCCCCGCTTCGCCCGCCAGCCGATGGGAGAGTGCGAGAAACACGTAGGAGTTGAAGCGAAAGGCGCACTGCACGCCCGAGGCGAACTGACGCGGGTCGGGATTGAGCAGCGGTCGGGCAAGATAGCCGAGCGTAATGCCCGCACCGACCGCGCCCAGTACCGCGCCTAGCGTCGGCCCGGCCTCCGCCGGATTGATGGGTGTACGCGAGACGGTTGCAAACAGCAGTGCCGGAAAGAGCACGAAATAGGTAAGCTTTTCCAGGACCGGCCAGAAGGCCTGATCGCGAAAATAGCTGCGGTGGAGCACGAACCCGATCGCAATCAGCGTCAGGTCGGGCAAAAGGAGCCAGACGGTATTCATGATGAGTGAGCGCGGCGACAGTGTATCGGAGCGGGGTCTGCGAACCATCGAGGCGTTCTGCGATGCGGTGGGCCTGGAGGACGGACTCTCGCGTAACACGCTGGCGGCTTACCGGCGTGACCTGGCGCTGTTTGCTAGCTGGCTGGGCAGCAGCCGGCAGGCCGAACTCGAGGCCGCGACCGAGGCGGACCTGCGCGCCTACATCGCTGCGCGTCACCCCGATTCACGTCCCGCCAGTGCCAATCGGCGGTTATCGGTATTCCGGCGGTTTTTTCGTCATTTGGTGAGGGAGGGCCGGCGGTCTGACGACCCCTCGCTTCGACTTCGCACCGCGCGCCAGCCGCAGCGGTTTCCCTCGACGCTGTCGTTTACCCAGGTCGAGGCGCTTCTCGAAGCCCCCGACGTCAGCACGCCACTGGGGCTGCGTGACCGGGCCATGCTCGAGACGCTCTACGCCACCGGCCTGCGGGTCTCCGAACTGGTCGATCTGCCCTCCGTGGGTGTGTCGCTCGAGCAGGGCGTGGTGCGCGTGATTGGCAAGGGCAACAAGGAGCGGCTGGTGCCACTTGGCGAACATGCCTGTCACTGGCTCGCCCGCTGGATGCGCGAGGCCCGGCGGGATCTTCTGGGTGAGCGTGCCTCTGATGCCATGTTCGTGACGCAGCGCGGCCGGGCGATGACCCGGCAGATGTTCTGGACGCTGATTCGCCGTTATTCGATCGTGGCCGGCATCACTGCGCCGCTCTCGCCCCATACGCTGCGGCACGCCTTTGCCACCCACTTGCTGCAGCATGGCGCCGATCTGCGCGTGGTGCAGATGCTGCTGGGGCACGCTGATATTTCCACCACTCAGATCTACACGCATGTTGCGCGCGAGCGCCTGAAGACGCTGCACGCCCAGCACCACCCGCGCGGCTAGCACGGCCTGATTCTGCGCGCGCGCCGGCCGCGCTGAATCGGGCATACTTCAGCGCCACGTGCCGGGCCACCCGAGGGGCGTGTCCTGGTGAAATCAAGGGGACGGGTTGTGCGGATTGCGATCGTTGGACTGGGTGCCGTTGGCGGGCTGACCGCTGCGATGATGGCGCGTGCGGGACTCGAGGTGTGTGCGCTCGCGCGCGGCAAAACGCTTGAAGCGGTGCGGCGAAATGGCCTGCAGTTGATCGAGCCGGGTCCCGACGGCGAGCAGCGCTCGCAATATCCGCTCGAGGTGAGCGATGATCCGCGCGCACTCGGTCGAGTGGATCTGGTGGTGCTGTCGGTCAAGGCCCCGGCGCTGCCCGAGGTCGCCGATTCGGTGGCGGCGCTTCTGGGCCCGGACACCGCGATTTTGTCGGCGATGAACGGTGTTCCCTGGTGGTTCTTCCACGGGCTCGATGCTGCACTGGCCGAGCGGCGCTGGCAGTCGATCGACCCCGATGGCAGCCTGGCGGCCCGGATGCCGCCTTCTCGGGTCATCGGTTCGGTGCTGCATCTTGGGGCGAGCACGCCCGCGCCGGGTGTGGTGCGTCGCGCTACACCGGTACGGATCATCATCGGCGAACCCGATGGCCGCGCGAGCGCGCGCTGTGATGCGGCCGTTGCCGCCTTCGAGGCCGCTGGTTTCCAGACCGATCGCGAGGCCCGGATTCAGCAGGAGGTCTGGTTCAAGCTCTGGGGCAACATGACCATGAACCCGGTGTCGGCGCTCACGGGCGCCACCGCCGACCGGTTGCTCGATGACCCACTGGTGCGTGGCTTTTTGAGTCGAGCCATGACCGAGGCATCGGCCATCGGTGCGCGCATCGGTCTGCCGATCGATATTTCGCCTGAAGAGCGTCATCAGGTCACTCGCAGGATCGGCGCTTTCAAGACCTCCATGCTGCAGGACGTCGAAGCCCATCGGCCGATCGAACTCGATGCGCTGGTGGGTTCGGTACAGGAAATTGGTGCGGCGGTAGGCGTCGACACGCCGTTTGTGGACGCCCTGCTCGGGCTCACGCGCCTCTTTGCGCGCACCCGCGGGCTCTACCCCGAGGCACCGGGCAACCCATGAACGAGCGCGTCCGTCATGTGTCAGAGACACCCGCCACGCGCTTTCTGCGCGAGCGTCGGGTGGCATTTGATGAACATCCCTATGACTATGTTGAGCACGGCGGCACCGCTGAATCAGCGCGCCAGTTGGGCGTGAATGAACACCAGGTCTTCAAGACGCTCATCATGCAGGACGAGCGCGCGCGTGCGCTGGTGGTGCTGATGCACGGCGACCGCAAGGTGTCCACCAAGGCGCTCGCGCGCCAGATTGGCGTGAAGTCGGTCGAGCCGTGCGCGCCCGACGTGGCAAACCGTCACACCGGCTATCTGGTGGGTGGCACCTCGCCGTTTGGCCTGCGTAAGGCACTGCCGGTTTATCACGAGTCCACCATGGAACAATTTGATCGCGTTTATCTGAACGGCGGTCGGCGCGGCTATCTGGTGTCGCTGGCGCCCGCGCAGATCATCACGCTGCTCGGCTCGCGCCCGGTGCAGTGCGCGCTCGACAAATGAGCGGCGTGGCTTTAGCGCAGGGCGAGCGCAATCAGAAGGGGAACCCATGACCGCAGAGCTCCTGACGTTGCTGGTGGCTTATCTGATCGGCTCGGTGTCGTTCGCCGTGGTGGTGAGTCGCGTGATGGGGCTTGCCGACCCGCGCACTTACGGTTCCGGCAACCCCGGGGCCACCAACGTGCTGCGAACCGGCAATCGGCTGGCCGCGCTCCTTACGCTCCTCGGTGATGCGTTGAAAGGTGTGATCGCAGTGCTCCTCGCGCGGGGCGCCGCCCCAGCGCTCGGACTCGATGAAAACACGGTCATGCTCGCCGGACTCGCTGCCTTCATCGGCCATCTGTTTCCGGTGTTTCACCGCTTTCAGGGCGGTAAGGGCGTGGCCACTGCGGCGGGCGTGTTGCTGGCGGTCGACCCCTTGGTCGGGGGCGGCACGCTGGCCACCTGGCTCATCATCGCGTTCTTCTTCCGGTACTCGTCGCTGGCCGCACTGGTGGCTGCGGTGTTCGCGCCCTTCTGGCAGGTGCTGCTGCACGGCGCCGATCAACGCGCGTGGGCGGTGGCCGTGATGGGGGCCTTCCTCATCTGGCGGCATCGGGTCAATATCGGCCGTTTACTAAACGGTACCGAGTCGCGTATTGGCGGCTCGCGCAGCCGACCCGCCGACAGTGCGCCGGGCGATACCGATCGCTGAACGCTGGCGGGCACCATGCGGATTGGCGTGGATCTGGGCGGCACCAAGATCGAGGCGATCGCGCTTGCCGATGACGGCACCGATCTCGTTCGCATGCGGATCCCCGCGCCGCGCGGCGACTATCAGGGCACCCTGGATGCGATCGCCTCGCTGGTCCGCGAGGTTGCTACCCGGGCGCAAGCGCTGGCGTCCGGGTCGGGCGTTACCCCGCTGCCGCTGGCACCGGTGGGCATCGGGATTCCGGGGGCGATCTCGCCCGCCACGGGCCGGGTGAAAAATGCCAACTCCACCTGGCTGATCGGCCATCGGCTTGCCGACGACCTTGCGCGGGCGCTTGCTCGTCCGGTCCGCATTGATAACGATGCCAATTGCTTCGCGGTGTCGGAGGCGAGTGATGGCGCAGCCGCTGGCGCGCGCGTTGTCTTTGGCGTCATCCTGGGTACCGGTGTGGGCGGTGGCCTGGCGGTGAACGGTGAGGCGATCGTCGGCCGGATGGCGATTGCAGGCGAGTGGGGTCATAACAGGATGCCTGCCACGGACGACGCGGTGATGGCCGCCGAGGAGTGGCCGGGTCCGCGCTGCTACTGCGGCAGGCGCGGCTGCATCGAAACATTTTTGAGTGGCCCGGGATGGCTCGCGCGCCATCATGCGCTTCACGCCGCCGCGCGCGAAGCGTCGGCCGAGGTACTGGTCCGCGCGATGCGTGCCGGCGATGCCGCAGCGCGTGACAGCTTCGGCCGCTACGTGGATCGGCTCGCCCGGGCCCTGGCAATGGTCATCAACATCATCGATCCGGACGCGATTGTCCTGGGCGGCGGCTTGAGCGCAGTGAGCGAGCTCTATGAGGAGGTGCCGCGCGTCTGGGGTCGGTATGTGTTTTCGGACCGGGTGGATACGCCCCTGTTGCCGCCAAGACACGGCGATTCGTCGGGCGTGCGTGGAGCGGCGTGGCTGTGGCCGCGAACCCGCTGAACTGGTGGCGGTTACCTGCCTGCAATCGTCTCGAGTTCTTCCAGGGGCCAGCGCGGTCTGACGCGAAAATTTCTGGGCGCCGACGGCAGGGAGCCCGCGCGGGCCATGGCGTCCAGGCGAAGGGCGCCAGCCAGAGCGATCATCGCGCCGTTATCGGTGCAAAGCGCGGGCGGTGGAAACCAGACGCGGAACCGCTCGCGCTCCGCAGCCTGAATGAGGCGTTCACGCAGCTGGCGGTTTGCGCTCACTCCACCTGCGACCACCAATCGGCCATGCCCAGACTCGCGGACTGCCCGAACCGCCTTGGCTGCCAGCACTTCGGTGATGGCGGTTTCAACCTCGAGGGCAAGGGCTGCGCGGTCGGACTCGTCGGGCAAACCGCGCGCCACCTGGGTGCGTACGGCGGTCTTGAGGCCGCTGAAACTGAAATCCAGCCCCGCGTCGTGCAGCATCGGTCTGGGGAGCTTGAAGCGCCCGGGCTTGCCCTGGGCGGCCAGTCGCGACAGGGCCGGGCCGCCGGGATAGCCGAGGCCCAGGAGCTTCGCACTCTTGTCGAACGCTTCGCCGGCCGCGTCATCGAGCGTATCGCCCAGCAGCCGGTAGCGCCCGATCTCTTCCACCGCCAGGAGTTGCGTGTGGCCGCCAGACACCAGGAGCGCAGTAAATGGCATGGGGGGCTGATCGCTGGCGAGAAGCGGCGAGAGCAGATGCCCCTCCAGGTGGTGCACGCCGATTCCTGGCCGGCCAAGCGCCCAGGCGAGCGTTGCGCCGACCGCTGCGCCCACCAGCAACGCGCCGGCGAGTCCGGGGCCTTCGGTCCAGGCAATGCCATCGAGGTCTGCCGGCGCGAGGCCGCTCTCGGCGAGCGCTTGTCGCGCCAGTGGCAGAACTCGGCGGATGTGGTCACGTGAGGCAAGCTCAGGCACCACGCCGCCATAACGCTCGTGCATGTCGACCTGCGAATGCAGTGCCTGCCCGAGCAGTCCCCGCTCGGTGCAGTAGACCGCGAGACCGGTTTCATCGCAGGAGCTTTCGATGCCGAGAACGCGCATCGGCGTAGTATTGCACGGTGACTTCAGCGCTCGCGTACGACCTGATTGTGATTGGCGGTGGTGCTGCCGGCCTGATGTGCGCATCAGTGGCTGGCCAGCGCGGGCTGCGGGTGCTGCTTATCGATCACAGCGAACGTCGTGCGGAGAAGATCCGAATATCGGGCGGCGGTCGCTGCAATTTCACCAATCTGGACGGTGACCGGCTTGAGCGGTTCACCGGCGCCGATCCGCGATTTGCACGATTCGCTCTGCGCGCCTATCCCCCTGGCCGCTTCATCGATCTCGTCCGGGCCCACCGTATCCGGTATCACGAGAAGCACAAGGGCCAGTTGTTCTGCGATGACTCGGCCGAGCAGATCATCGATATGCTGTCGGCCGAATGCGCCGCGGGGCGGGTGGATGAACGCCGTCCATGCCGTCTCATTGCACTCCATCGGGAGGGTGTGGGGTCGGAGGCGACCGGCTTCCGGGCCGATACCGATCTCGGCGCCTTTCACGCCCGGGCGGTGGCGGTGGCCACCGGTGGACTGTCAATCCCTAAGATCGGCGCCACCGATCTGGGGTACCGCATTGCGCGACAGTTCGGGCACCGCGTGGTTGAACCGCGTCCGGCCCTGGTTCCGCTGATCTTTGATCCCGAGGCATGGGCTGAATTTGTGACCTTGGCTGGGGTGGCCTGCCCGGTTCGGATTCAGAGTGGCCAGTCGCCCGCGTTCGATGAGGATCTGTTGTTCACCCACCGGGGATTATCGGGACCGGCGGTGCTCCAGACCTCGAGCTTCTGGCGTCCCGGCTCGGTGCTCACCATTGATCTGCTGGCTGGCGCGGATGCTTCGCGCTGGCTCGCCGACGAGCGCGATGAATCGGGCCGCTTGCCCCTTGCCAGCGTACTGTCGCATCGCCTGCCGCGCAGGCTCGCGGCGCTCTGGAGCGAGCGTGT
>Ga0315906_10007597_pt1 | contig 13166 bp, 15 predicted proteins | sample LakEriMetagenome_4_FD_203526 | JGI IMG/M metagenome (GOLD analysis project Ga0315906, IMG submission 203526) | Freshwater fungal communities from buoy surface, Lake Erie, Ohio, United States - Buoy 2 MA122 | ecosystem: Environmental > Aquatic > Freshwater > Lake > Lake biofilm | place: USA...
GCTAATTGCTAGCAGACAACTGATTATCACATTTGCTAATTAGTATATTATTTAACTCACCCCCGATCCAGGAGCAACAGTTTCCTCCGGTTTAACGAACCGCAGCTTACCATCTTTATCTTCCGCCATTAAGATCATGCCGTTGCTTTCAATGCCGCGCATTTTACGCGGAGCAAGATTTACCACCACCACCACTTGTTTACCAATAATTTCTTCCGGCTGAAAATGTAATGCGATGCCGCTCACAATGGTGCGTTCTTCAAAACCAAGATCAACTTTCAGTTGCAATAACTTATCCGCTTTGGGTACTTTGATTGCCTCTTTGATTGTTCCTACTTTTAAATCAATCTTCGCAAAATCATCGAACTGAATCTCAGGTTTGACAATTGTTGTTTCTTCTTTCTTTTCAGCTTGATTATTCTGTTCGGATGTGGTTTGCATCATGCCTTTTTTTAATTTCTCAATCTGGTATTCTATTTCCGCGTCTTCAATTTTTCTGAATAATAATTCGGGTGCGCGAAGTGAATATCCTACACTCAGTAATTTGATGTTCCCTGCATTTTCCCAATCAAGCATCTTTTCTACCACCTTCATCATATACAACATCTTTCTTGCAGTAGATGGTAAAAACGGATTGATGAGAATGGCCAGGTTCGCAGATAGCTGTAAGCAATTATAAAGTGTGTTGTCAATCTTTTGTTGCGCAGAAGGGTCTTCGGCAACCTGCTTCGCAACAATCCACGGCTCTTTCTTCTGCATGTACTGGTTTCCTTTTCTGCTCAGATCAATCACTTCAAACAAGGCATCGCGAAAATGAAATCCTTCCAGCAAAGTTTCAATTTTGTTTTTTGCCTGCTGAATAGAATCAACTAATTGCTTGTCTTCTTCATCAATGATTGCTTCATGCAGCTTCGGCACTTTTCCTCCGCATAGTTTGTGCATCAACACCCAGGTACGGTTGATGAAATTTCCGAAGATGCCAACGAGCTCACTGTTGACCGACTCCTGAAATCCTTTCCACATAAACTCACTGTCTTTCGTTTCAGGCGCAATCTGCGTGAGATAAAAACGAAGCATATCTACACATTGTTCTCCTCCGTTTTCTTTCTTCACAAAATCATTGATATAATCCCGCATGTCGAGTTTCCAGTTGCGGCTCGTACTCATCTTGTCTCCTTCCAGATTCAGGAATTCATTCGCTGGAACAAATTTTGGTAGAATATTACCGTTTAATTTCAAAACAATCGGAAAGATAATGCAGTGAAAAACTATATTGTCCTTTCCGATGAAATGAACAAGCTGTGTATCTTGATCATACCAGTATGGCTTCCAGTCTTTCTGATGATCCAGTGCCCATTGCTTCGTGGCACTCACATAACCGATCGGTGCATCAAACCATACATACAACACTTTCCCATCTGTGCCTTCAATCGGAAGTTTGATTCCCCAATCGAGATCACGTGTAACTGCTCTTGATTGCAAGCCTCCATCTATCCAGCTTTTACATTGGCCGACAACAGTTGCTCTCCAGTCGTCTTTATGTTCTTCGAGGATCCATTTTCTTAGAAAATCTTCATGTTTTCCCAATGGCAGATACCAGTGAGTCGTTTTTCGTTTCACGGGCGATTTGCCGCTAAGGGTGCTAACTGGGTTCACGAGTTCATCAGGACTCAGCGATCTTCCGCAGGTTTCACACTGATCACCAAAGGCACGGTCGCTGCCGCAGGCCGGACAAGTTCCTTTGATATAGCGATCGGCCAGAAATGTTTTTGCTTCTTCATCATAAAACTGCTCCGTCTCTTTTGTTTCCAGTTCACCTTTATCCAGAAGATGCTTGAAAAATTCCTGTGCTGTTTCGTGATGAAGTTGTTCGCTGGTGCGGTGATAGATGTCGAAACTGATTTGCAGGTCTTCGAAATCCTGCTTCATCGCCTCATGGTATTTATCAATGATGGCGCGTGGAGTAGTGTTTTCCTTTGTTGCTTGAATGGGAATTGCAGTACCGTGCTCGTCACTGCCGCACACAAATACCACGTCTCTTTTTTGCGCGCGGAGATAACGTGTATAGATATCAGCAGGGATATAGGCACCGGCAAGGTGGCCAACGTGCTTTAATCCATTCGCATACGGAAGAGCACTGGTAATTAAATATCTTTTGGGTGAGCTCATTATATTGGAGGCTTCCTTAATTTTTTTCGAGAAGGAAGTGTGCAAAATTACCGCAATCGAAAGGAGCAGCCAAACGCGATGAATCTATTTGGAATTCCCTTGTTTTTGCAGAAACATCCATTTTAAAAATTCAGGATCTGCAAAAGCATTGTTCCAGCTGTTGTGTCCAACTCCCGGATACTCGATATACTCCACTTTGCAACCCAGTTCTTTCAGTCGCTTCACCATTCTTCTTGATTCATTCACCTCCACTGCTTTGTCGGCATCCCCGTGGTAAATACGAAATGGGATGTTTCGCACGCGTTTGTCGTATTGTTTGGGATTACCACCACCGCAGATGGGGAGTGCGGCTGCAAATAAATTGGGATAACGGTATACAAATTCAAACACACCCATTCCTCCCATGGAGAGGCCCGATATATAAATCCGTGATTTATTGATGCCGTAGGTATTTGCAATACTTTCAATTAATTCGATTGTTGCGGTCATTGGCCAGTTTGGCTGCGTTTTATAATCGTAGGAGAGAATGAGCGGGTAGCGGGAGGTGTCAATTTTTACCGATGACCACGTAATTCCTTTCGGGCATTGCGGAAACAATACATAGGCAGGGAAATTGACTCTCCTCATGCTGTCTGCAAAAAGTTTTCCTCCGTGAATGAGCTGACGTTCATTTTCTTCGCCTCTCTCTCCGGAACCATGCAGAAAAACAATCAGCGGGTAAGATGAATCTGGTTCAGCCACCACCGGTGGCAACAAACGATAAGGCAGAACATGACCCGCTTTGTCTGTAAAAACATTTTTCTGGTATTGGGTGTATTGGGCAAAGCCGGTAATTGCACAAAAAAGAAAGCAATAAAGAAGGATTGTTTTTTGCATGTTTAAAACTAATCAGCTTTGATCGAATTTTAATTAAAATACTTAAAATATTTCTCCGTTTTCACCTTGCTTATATTTGTGTCATGCGAAAAACCAAAAAAGAAAAAGCCATCATACAACCCGACGCTTTGAAGCCGGGTGATTTAATTGGTATCACCTGCCCGGCAGGCTATATGCAGAAAGAAAAAATCAATGACTGCGTGAAAACACTGCGTCAATGGGGTTATGAGGTGATTGTTGGACATACGGTAGGCAGTAAGTCGAAAACTTATTTCAGCGGCACCGATGAAGAAAGGGCAGCAGAAATGCAGGCCATGCTAGATGCTCCGGAAATCAAAGCTATACTTTGCGGAAGGGGAGGGTATGGTACAGGACGAATCATTGACTTACTTGATTTTTCTAAATTTAAAAAACAGCCAAAGTGGGTCATTGGTTTCAGTGATATCACCGTATTGCATCTTCATCTTAACAGACAACTACGTATAGCATCTCTGCATGCACCGATGGCGGCAGCTTTCCAAAATGGAGCATCCCGAAATAAATATGTGCAGTCCTTAAAAAATGCCCTGGGTGGAATGAAGTCATCATACAGCGTAAAGTCAAGTCCGTTAAATCGGACCGGAACAGCAAAGGGAGAGTTAATCGGAGGAAATCTCGCTTTGGTAGCTCACCTGATCGGCACTTCTTCTTTTCCTGATATGGCAGGTAAGATTTTGTTTTTGGAGGATATAGATGAACAGCTCTATAATATTGACCGTATGATGTATCAGCTTAAGAGAAGTGGCGTGCTCAAAGAGTTAGCTGGTTTGATCTTTGGAGGCTTTTCCAAAACAAAAGACACAGAAAGACCATTCGGAAAAAAAATAGATCAACTTTTATTTGATGTGATATCAGATAATACTTATCCTGTATGCTTTGATTTTCCGGTTAGCCACGAAACACAAAACTATGCATTGAAAGAGGGAGGTTTTTATCAATTTGAAGTCTCTAAGAAAGGAGTTAGCTTACATGAGCAGTGAGCAATTTTATTTATTAAATGGAAGCACTGATTAAAATTCAGCACAAACAACTACTAAAAATGCGTTCCTGATTTTTATCATGTGCATTGCTTTGATCTGTCATCTTCTGAAAGTGAAATGCTTGTAAGATTTGCGGTCAATCAAAGTTCAATCCTATGCGCACATTCTTTTTTTACTCTCTGTTATTGCTTTTTTTAACCACACAATCTGCTGATGTAAAAGCTCAGTTTTACCATGCAAAATCTTATAAGATGAGTATTAAGGGTACGTCATCTTATCACGACTGGACATCGGATGTGAAAAATGTTTCACTTGTTGGAGATTTTATGATTACAAACGGTATGCTTGAAAAGATAAAAAAGGCAACTGTATTGGTATTAACCAAGTCTATTCAAAGTGAGCAACATTCAAATTTAATGGATGAGCGCACGCATAATACGCTGAAAGCCGATAAGTATCCGTCGATCACTTATGAATTTATTTCGATAAAGTCTGTTCAGAAGGAATTTAACCGAACTAGCATGGTTATACATGGTACACTAAGCCTGGCGGGCACATCAAAAGTTACTGACCTGTTTCTGAATGTTATTACTAATGAGAAAGGAGAAGTTATTATTTCCGGAGAGAAAAAAATAAAGATGAGTGATTATGGTATCAAGCCACCTGTATTTATGCTTGGATTACTACGCGTGGGTGATGAAGTATCCATTAACTACGAAGTTACTTTGGAGCCCAAAAGGTGATTTCGCCTACATGAAAGCATTTGAAAATTCTATTGAGCAATAGCTCGAAGAAAGGAATCATCGTTTGGGGAAACAGCCGGATCAAAGTAATGAGTGAGTTGCCCTTTTTCATTCACAAGATATTTTGAAAAATTCCATTTAGGTGATTTCTCATTCCATCCGTTCTTTTTTATATCCGTCAGCCATTGATATACAGAATCCTGGCTTTCAGATTTCTTCGTATTTGTTTTTTGCATCAAAGGGAATGTGATGCCGTAGTTTTTTTTGCAGAATGATGCGATGTCATCATTATTGCCTTTTTCCTGCTCTTTGTAATCGTTGGATGGATATGCGAGGATTTCAAGTATGTCTTTATACTTTTCATAGAGGTGTTGTAATTCTTCATATTGAGGTGTATATCCGCAATCGCTGGCCGTATTTACTATCAACACCTTTTTACCTTTCAATTGTTCAAAAGAATATAATTCTCCGTTGTTTAAAACCGACTTAAGGTTATAAAAAGAAGCCGGGGCGTCTGTTTGCAGATTGGCAATGATTACTTTATTTCTGTTCCCAAATTTTATGAAAATCGGATAAACCGTTTTTAGAAATTTTTGTCGTAAGGTCATCCCTTTACTGTTTCTGTTGTCAATCATAACGTAGATGAATAAAAAAAACATCATTCCTAAAAGGACGAGCATCGTTCTCTTAACAAAAGAGTTCATCTTTCTGTTCACTTTTATTTCTTTGTTTAAAACCATTTTCTGTCCACAATTCTTCGCCAAAGCTTAGCTTTTTGATCTGTGAATGGGGGGAAACGAAAGAAGGGCTCAGGGAGATTGGCTTTTTTTACGACTCCTTTATAATGTGTAAACAGATCAAATGAATGTTTCCCTAGATGACCACCCATACCACTGGTGCCCACGCCGGAGAAAGGCATATGGTGGTTGGCAAGATGATAAATGGTTTCATTGATGCAGCCGCCGCCAAAAGGAACCTGTTGTAATATTAAATCCTGCATCTTGCGGTCGTTGCTGAACACATAGACAGAAAGAGGGTAAGGATTTTCGGCAATCTTCGACAATACCTCCCCGTTATTTTTATAAGTAAAAACAGGAAGGATGGGTCCGAAAATCTCTTCCTTCATCAGGTTTGCTCCTGGAGCCAGGTCTTCCATAATTGTTGGTGCAATAAAACGGTCTTCATCATTTGTATTACCGCCGTAAACAATCTTCCCTTCAGATAGATAGCTTAATAGTTTGCGGTACCTGCCTTCGTGAATGATGCGGCCATAATCCGGATTATGCTGTACATCTTTTCCGTAATTCTTTTCTATTTCGCTGATGGTTAGCTGCAACAATTTTTCTTTTACATCTTCATGCACCAGAAGGTAGTCGGGTGCCACACATGATTGTCCGCAATTGAGCAGCTTACCCCAAACGATCCGTTTTGCAGCGAGCGTTAAATTGGCTGTATTGTCAATGATACACGGGCTTTTGCCACCCAGCTCAAGCGAAACCGGAGAAAGTTGTTTGGCGGCCATTTCCATGACCTTGCTGCCAACGATGGTACTGCCGGTGAAAAAAACCCTACCGAAATGACACTGTTCGAGAATTGGCGGTAGCACTTCGCTGCCGATACCCGGTATGGCATGTATATACTGAGAAGGGAACTCATTGTTTATTAAAGTTTCTATCAAAGTGGAAGTGTTGGCCGAGTATTCTGATTGTTTGATGAGAACGGTGTTTCCAGCAGCAATGGCTCCTGCAAGCGGTCGCATCGTAAGAATAAGCGGATAGTTCCAGGGAGTGATGATGAGTGTGTTTCCGACAGGCTCAGGATAAATTCTGCTAACGGAAGGTTGCAGAAAAATAGGAGTCGGTACCCGACGCGGTTTCATCCATTTTCGGAAATTTTTTATTTGCACCTTTATTTCTTCATAGGCGGGACCGAACTCAGTGATAAAAACCTCTTGCGGATGTTTGTGCAGATCGGCATAAAGGGCCTCTTCGAATTGTTTTTCGTTTTTTTTAATCAGCTGCCACAGTTTCTCCAGTTGCTCTTTTCTGAATGAAGCAGATCTTGTTGCGCCGCTATCATAAAACGCCTTTTGCGAACGATAAATTTCCAGGTAGTGTGAAGTCATGAGTTTGTCAATAAATTTGGTCGATCCGATAAAAATAACAAGGAAAGTTACTGATAGTTTGAACAATGCAATTGTTCAGCGGAAAACCTGATCATCCTTTCATGTTTCAGCTTCTTTTTTTATTAATTTCAATCTTATGTCAGCTTATCGTCGTAAATCATGGGTTGAAAAACGAGATATTAACAAGGATCCGGTTGTAAAAAAGCTGGATAAAGATTTTGCAGATATGCATGCCGGAGAGAAAATGCTGATCGCAACGCCGTTGATAGTCGATAATTATATCAGACAAATTCAGTCAGGACATCAATTAAGTCTTGGACAGATGCGCAAGGATCTCGCTGCTGAATATCATGCAGATGTAACTTGTCCTGTTACTTCCGGTATTTTTTTGCGCATTGTGGCTGAAGCAGCCTGGGAAGAATACCAGGCAGGGAAACCCATAAAAAATATTACTCCGTTCTGGAGAATCATAGATACACGTTCCTCCGCAGCTAAAAAGCTTTCATTCGGAACTGATTTCCTTTTGGAAAGAAGAAAAAAAGAAAAGCTTCCTCCTTTATAAAAAATTTGTTTCATTTTTGAAGAATGGATGTTCTTGCGCCCAAAAATGATGAGTACTTTATGAAACAGGCCCTAAAACAGGCGCAGATTGCTTTTGAAGAAGATGAGGTGCCGGTGGGCGCAGTAGTGGTGATGGATGGAAAAATTATTGCCAGAGGGTACAACCAGGTTGAAAAATTAAATGATGCTACTGCACATGCAGAAATCATTGCATTGACCTCGGCATTTCAGCATTTGGGTGCAAAGTATCTGCCAGAAGCAACGCTCTATGTAACCGTGGAGCCATGTCTGATGTGCGCCGGTGCAGTTTACTGGAGCAAAATCGGAAGGATTGTCTGGGGAGCAGATGATGAAAAAAATGGTCATCAGAGGATGACGGGATCAGCTTCTCCTTTCCACCCTAAAGCAGAGATCTTCACCGGGGTTTTAAAAGAAGAATGTGCAGCCTTGATGAAGTCATTCTTCAGGAGTAGGAGATAAAATGAGAACTTGAATTTACAAGTCTATTCCATAATTAGAGAGCCCCGTTTAATAAACCATATCTGAAAGTTGATGGCCATAAAGACTAGCCTGCAGGAGGTATGATAGTTAATGACAGTCCCTGGTTTTTTTAATGATTTTAAACATGGCCGCTAATTATCGGTAATGGTTAAGTAATTTTGTGTCTTCATTAAACTCAATCATTATGCCATTTAATTTAGCACCACTCCCTTACGCTCACGATGCGCTGGAGCCACATATCGACACACAGACCATGCAGATCCATCATGGCAAACACCATCAGGCATATGTTGACAATCTCAATAAAGCCATTGCCGGAACGGAACATGAGAGTAAAACAATCGAAGAGCTGGTTGCCCAAGCGGGTAAAATTTCTGTAGCCGTTCGTAACAATGGCGGAGGCCACTGGAATCATACTTTCTTCTGGGAATCTCTGGCTCCAAATACCGGAGGTGCTCCATCAGGTGAACTTGCTGAAGCGATCGATAAAACATTCGGATCTTTTGATGCATTCAAAGAGAAATTTGCCAATGCCGGGATGACACGTTTCGGAAGCGGCTGGGCCTGGCTTTGTATAAACCCGCAAAAAGAACTTTGCATTTGCTCTACTCCTAATCAGGACAATCCATTGATGGATGTAGCTGAATGTCCGGGTACACCTTTGCTGGGTGTTGATGTGTGGGAACATGCCTATTATCTCAAATACCAGAATCGACGTGCCGATTATTTATCTGCTTTCTGGAATGTAATCAGCTGGGATAAAATTGCAGCTCGTTACGCAGCGGCAAAATAATTATTGCAACAATAATTTATAGGATAAACCGTCTCTTATCAGAGGCGGTTTTTTTATGGCAAAGGGTCGTATCCGCTTCCACCCCAGGGGTGGCATTTTGAAATGCGTTTTATACTCAGCAAAAAACCTTTCAACACGCCATATTTTTTAAATGCCTGTAAGCTGTAGCTGCTGCACGTTGGCGTATAGCGGCACTTGGGTCCGATCATTGGGCTGATAACTAGCTGATAAAAACGTATCAGCAGTATAAAAGGATAGCTTAATAGTTGAGAGATTTTTTTCATTCAGATTTCCGGGTGGAACTGTTATTTCCTTCTTTATTGATGAAAGAAATCAGGCGATCGATCACTTGTTTCACCTGGGTGGATATTTCGGAGAAGGAGGGAAGTTCTTTTCCTACGTAAACAATAAAGACATCAAGGCCTTTTTGTTGTTCATTTGTTATTTCAAGTAGTTCGTTTTTCTGCAACCTCCATGCTTCGCGCAAAAGACGCTTGATTTTATTACGGTGAACAGCTTTTTTGAAATACCTTTTTCCTGCACCAACACCAATTTGCAGATTCTTTTCCTCCGTTAATAAATACGAAACCCTGAATGGGTATAAATTCATGACTTTCCCGTCCCTGAAAAGCAGCTCAATCTTCTTTCTGCTTTTCAGGCGTTCCTGCCGACCAAGTGTGTATGTTTTATTTGCTGACATGAATAAACCCCATCTTAAAAATACATCATCCTCACCGAAAGAGCCGGTAGATTATATCCTTTGACCCGAGACCAAAAAAAAAGTCCTGCCCGGAAAGAGCAGGACTTTTTATCAGTTCCCAAAGGAATTATTTTTTAGCGCCTCTTTCGTCGCTTACAGTCAGTTTATGACGGCCTTTTTTACGACGGCTTGAGAGAACTTTTCGTCCGTTTGCATCTTCCATGCGCTTGCGAAAGCCGTGCGTTGTTTTACGACGACGCTTTGAGGGCTGATATGTGCGTTTTTGTGCCATTTCTTTCTTTTTTCTTTCTTAAAAAATATCCGGGGAGAAGCCGGAGGTTTTATTTCAGCCGGAGGGAACACCACTTCCCGCCGTTTGTGAAAGGACGGCAAAGGTAGGGAAAACCGGTAAAATCAGGAAAACTACACGCTGGTATTGGGTTCCGAAAGTTAAATTTATGAGTGGTCCTTTATAAATGGAGTCTACCAAAAGGTCAGCATTTACCGCCCGAATTCATCTCCAAACTCCTCTGCATATTTTTCATACCTTTTAATTAATTGGATATTCTTTTTTTCAATGGAGGTGAGCCTGACGGAAACATCCGCAGTATTAGGAACATACCAGTCATTTAATTCAAAAATTTCCCGCCATTCTTTCTTTTTGAAACAATATCCATGGCGTGCAAATATTTCATTGCGCATGTAGGCCAGTGTTTCTTTTATTTCATTTTCAACCTCCTCTGTTTTTAATAGCCTTAATGAAGCCTGTGGATAGTTGCCATTATTCGGGTTGTAGGAGAATTTTCTTCTTTCCAACGAAAAATCTTTAGGCTTAGTAGTTGGCTTGTATGGCTTCCAGCTTCCCGTTAATTCAGCAGCATTGTCTTTTGACAATCTAAATGTAAATATGCCGTCATATTTGTCGCTTCCTGGCTCTTCCGCATTGGCTTTGAATATGCCGTTTTCTTCTTCGAAAGTGCCGCTAAACGGACGGTCATTGCCACCAACTACGCTACGACCTTCAAGTTTATTCCCATTAATTTGTGAAATGATCACAGTGATTTTGTTGGGATTTTCACCTTCTCCAAAAAAACCTACAAAAGAACCCAGGAGTGGGTGGTCGAATTTTTCAGTTGACTCTTCGTTTTCTGTCAGAGATTTAGTTTTGTCTTTATTTGCATTTTGACAGGAAATAAAAGGGAGAAGAGCAAGAAAAACTAGGCTTAAAAATATTGAATTGCGCATAAGAAATAAATCGTTTATTTATTTAGAAAGAAGGACAAGTTATATTTATTACTAAAATAAGGCATAATGCGGAAATACCTCCTGCTTCTTTTGCTATTGTTTTTTACAATTCTGATGATACGAATTACCCTTGCATACATCCCAATACAAACTGATGTGGCTTTCCTTAGAATCAAGCAGGATTATATTGCTGAAAAACACTGGCTTCTTTCTTTTTTCATTCATGCTTTTACTAGCAGCTTTCTGCTTCTTGCAGGTTTCACGCAGTTCAGTACATTCCTATTAAAAAAGTACCAGCAGGTGCATCGTATTATGGGTCGTTTATATGTTTGGAATATCCTGGTGCTATCAGGTCCGGCTTCACTGATAATGGGTTTTTACGCAAATGGAGGCTTGTTATCAAGAGTTGCATTTGTATCACTTTCTGTTTTATGGATCTATTTTACGTTTCGTGGATTAGTTGCAGCAAAACAAAAAAACTTTGTGATACATCAGGAATACTTAATCCGAAGCTATGCGCTGACACTTTCAGCCATAACCCTTCGTGCATGGAAGTATGCAATATCAAACACTTTCGAAGTGCCACCAATGGATTTATATCGCATCGTAGCCTGGCTTGGCTGGGTGTTAAATTTGATGATCGCAGAATGGATGATTCGTACAATGAGGAAACGCAGGCAAACTCCCTCGTTGATTTAACTACTGCAACGCGTAATCATTTAAGAATGGAGAGGGAATAATTTCTTCTTAATCACTCACTTTTCCTGTCCCATGCTAAATAATGCAAAATCATACTTTACAGGATCTGATGGATCCATTTTCCTTAATTCATTTGTGAGTTCAAGTGCAGTTGCCCAGTCGTTTTGTTTTCTTTTTATCAATCCAAAATTGCGGGCGGTACGAGCAACATGAACATCGAGCGGACAAATCAATTCGGAGGGGGCGATGTTTTTCCATAATCCGAAGTCAACTCCTTTCTTGTCTTTTCGCACCATCCATCTGAGATACATATTTAGCCGCTTACAGGCAGAGCCCTGTAAAGGAGAAGAAATATGTTTTTCTGTTCTTTTCTCATGATCCGCTTCAAAAAAATAATGCCTGAAATGATTTAATCCATCTTCAACAAGCATACTTTTTTTAGGGAAAAATGCATCTTCCAGCGTAGAGTGTTTTTTAAAATGTCGGTGTAAAAAGTCTACAAAGAAAAATAAATCACTTTCATTGAATGTGCGATGTTTAAAGCTGGTTAGTCGTTTCAGATCTGCCGGTTTCGATTCCAAGCAAAAACGATAGGGTTGCATTTTCATGCGCTCCATCAATTCCCGACTTTTATTGATAATTGTTGTTCGGTTCCCCCAGGAAAAGATTGCGGCAAACAACCCGGCGATTTCAATGTCCTGCTTTTTTTCAAAGAGATGGGGGATACTGATTGGGTCGTGTTGAATAAAAGAAGGTTGATTATATAAATCAACCTTCATGTTTAATTGTTCTTTTAATTTTTGCCTGTTCATTGTTCAATCGCCTGCTTGAGGTCTGAAATCAAATCATCTGCATCTTCAATGCCAACACTCAATCGGATCAGGCTGTCTTTTAATCCATTTTTTAAACGTTCTTCTCTTGGTATAGAAGCATGGGTCATTGTAGCAGGATGATTAATCAGACTCTCTACACCACCTAAGCTTTCTGCAAGGGCAAATACTTTAGTTGACGACAGTACTTTTTTCAGTGTTTCAGCAGATTCATCTTTTAATTCGAAGCTGATCATGCCACCGAAACCAGTCATTTGTTTTTTGGCAATATCATAACCGGGATGATCATTAAAGCCGGGCCAGTATACTTTTGCAACGGAGGGGTGTTGACGAAGAAAATGAGCAATCTTTTCTCCGTTTTCGCAATGGGCTTTCATGCGAACTCCCAGTGTTTTAATCCCGCGCAATACGAGGAAGCAATCCATCGGACCGGGAACGGCGCCACTGCTTTTTTGAATAAAATAGAGTTGCTCTCTTAATGCAGGATCATTTACAACCAACGAGCCTTGTATCACATCGCTGTGTCCGCCAAGGTACTTGGTAGCACTATGCATCACAATGTCAGCACCGAGATCAAGCGGGTTTTGTAAAGCGGGAGAAGCGAATGTGTTGTCAACACATAAGATTGCACCTGCCTTTTTCGCTACAGCCGACATGGCAGAAATATCGCTGATATTCATCAGCGGGTTGGTGGGTGTTTCCACCCAAAGAAGTTTTGTTTGAGTGTTCACCGCTGCTTCCACTTTTGCCGCGTCGGTTGTATCAATGAAATGAAAACGAATGCCAAATTTTTCAAATACTTTGGTAAACAATCGGTAACTGCCTCCATATAAATCATTCGAGCAGATCACTTCATCACCCGGTTTCAATAATTTTAAAACAGCATCTGTTGCCGCCACACCGCT
>Ga0315906_10007600_pt1 | contig 13165 bp, 10 predicted proteins | sample LakEriMetagenome_4_FD_203526 | JGI IMG/M metagenome (GOLD analysis project Ga0315906, IMG submission 203526) | Freshwater fungal communities from buoy surface, Lake Erie, Ohio, United States - Buoy 2 MA122 | ecosystem: Environmental > Aquatic > Freshwater > Lake > Lake biofilm | place: USA...
TGAATCGCGGGTCTTCCCGCCCAGCGAGGCGTTCCTGCGCGCGTGTGGCGGCCGCCCGCATGTGGCGAGCCTTGATGAGTATCGCGCGCTCTGGACGCGCTCGATCGAGGATCCCGAGGGATTCTGGGGCGACGTCGCCCGCGGCTTCGACTGGTTCACGCCCTTCACAAAGGTCCTGGACTGGCAGTGCCCCGACGCACGCTGGTTCGATGGCGGCACGCTGAATGCCTGCCACAACTGCGTGGACCGACAGGTCAACGCCGGCCACGGCGACGAGGTCGCGATCATCTGGGAAGGCGAGCCCGGGTGGCAGGCCGATGAGGCGAGCGACTACGCGGCGGGCTTCGGCGCGGGCGACCGCGCCCTCTCTGCGCGCCACGGCCACGCCGTGCGCCACATCACGTATCGGCAGCTGCAGGAGGAGACCTCCCGCCTGGCCAATGCGCTGCGATCCCTTGGCGTGCGCAAGGGGGACGTCGTCACGCTCTACATGGGCATGGTGCCCGAACTCGCGATCGCCGTGCTCGCCTGTGCGCGCATCGGCGCGGCGCACAGCGTGATCTTCGGCGGGTTCGCCGCGCCGGCGATCATCGACCGCGTCGCCGATGCGCAGAGCCGCGTCATCATCACCTGCGATGGCGCGTGGCGCCGTGGCTCCATCGTGCCGCTCAAGGCGAACGTCGACGAAGCCTGCAAGGGCGCGCCGTCGGTCGAGCACGTCATCGTGCTGCGCCGCACCGGCCAGGGCGTGCCGATGCACGCCGGGCGCGACCACTGGTGGCATGAACTCGTGGCCGTTCAATCGACCGACTGCCCCTGCGAACCGATGGCGAGCGAGGACCTGCTCTTCCTGCTCTACACCAGTGGCTCGACCGGCAAGCCCAAGGGCATCCGCCACACGACCGCCGGGTACTCGATCTTCACGGCGTTCACGGCGCGCATGACCTTCGATCTGCGGCCGGGCACCGGCCAGGTCTACTTCTGCACCGCCGACATCGGGTGGATCACCGGGCACAGCTACATCGTCTACGGGCTCCTGCCCAACCGCGTGCCCACGCTCATGTACGAGGGCGCGCCCAATGCGCCCGCGGAGGATCGCTTCTGGTCGATCGTCGAGCGTCACCGCGTCACGCACTTCTACACCGCGCCCACGGCGATCCGCGCCTTCATGAAGTGGGGCGATGCACACCCGGCCAAGCACGACCTCTCCAGCCTTCGGCTGCTGGGCACCGTCGGTGAACCGATCAATCCCGAAGCATGGATGTGGTACCACCGCACGATCGGCGGCGAACGCTGCCCGATCGTCGACACGATGTGGCAGACCGAGACCGGTGGCCACATCATCACGCCGCTGCCGGGCGCGACCCCCACCGTGCCGGGCTCCTGCACGCTGCCCATGTTCGGCATCGACGCTGCCATCGTGAACGAGCGCGGCGAGGAACTGCCGGCCAACGCTGGCGGGCTGCTGGTCATCCGCAAGCCATGGCCGGCGATGCTGCGCGGGATCCACGGCGATCGCCAGCGCTTCATCGACACCTACTGGTCGAAGGTCCCCGGGATGTACGTGGCCGGCGACGGTGCGCGCCGTGATGAACGCGGCTACTTCTGGATCATGGGGCGCATCGATGACGTGATCAACGTCTCGGGGCACCGCTTGGGCACGATGGAGGTCGAGAGCGCGCTCGTTGCGCACGAGGCCGTGGTCGAGGCCGCCGTCGTCGGCATGCCGCACGAGATCAAGGGCACCGGCATCGCGGCGTTCGTCACGCTCGGGCCCGGGCACACCGATCGGGCCGGCGATGCCCTGCGCAAGGAGCTGCAGGAGCACGTGGGGCATGAGATCGGCGCGATCGCGAAGCCCGACATGATCCGCTTCACGCAGGCCCTGCCGAAGACCCGCAGCGGCAAGATCATGCGGCGACTGCTCCGCGATATCGCCGCCGGCAACGAGGTCCGCCAGGACACGACCACGCTCGAGGACTTCACCGTGCTCGCCAAGCTGCGCGAGACGGAGGAGTGAGCTCGGTTTCTGCGCAAGTTCGCTGCTGGACACGGCTTGGATCTGATCGTCGGAGCAGGCGTGCCGGCAACCGGGGACCGCTGGCAGAATGCAGCTCGTCCGTCGCGTGAAGAACCGGGGGTCGCGGTGCGGCCCCACCCCACCATGGCCAAAGCCTCTCCGTTCGCCGAACTCATCGAGGAGCACTACGCCACGCTTCGGCGGCTGGCTGCTCGGGCACTCCGCGCGCGGACCGTTCCTGAGCGCATGAGCCCGACCTCGCTCGTCGCCGAGAGCGTCATGCGCCTCATTCAGCAGCGCGAAAAACCGAAGTCCGAGGAGCACCTTCGCGGGCTGGCCACGGTCTTCATGGCGCGCGTCCTGGCCGACCATGCCAAGGCCCGCCTGCGTCTCAAGCGTGGGGGCGGCCGCAAGACTCGATCGATTGACGATCCGTCGATTGCATTCGACCTCGGCAGTCGATCAAGGGCAAACGAGCAAGGCCACGCCGATGCACCCATCGATCAATCGGTGCTGCTCGATGCCATGGCCATCGTGGCCGAGGACCATCCGCGTGCGATGGAAGTGCTGACCTTGCATGTGGTCGGCGGAATCCCGCTACCGCGTGTGGCGGAGTTGGTGGGCATCAGCGAGCGCACCGCGTATCGCGAACTCGAATCCGGCCGAGCTGCGCTGGCCCGCACCGTGAAGGCACGCCATGGGTGAGCCGGGCCTTCGGCTCCACGACCATGACGATGGCGATGCCGGCGCCATCGATGCGGCGCTGCGTTCGCTCGGTGCGGAACTCGACGACGCGATCACGGCGACCCAAGGAGACTGCGGCAACTTCCGTCTGCTGGGGATCATCGGCGAAGGTGGCTACGGCATCGTGCATCTTGCGGTGCAGCGTGCACCCATCCGTCGGCGCGTCGCCGTCAAGGTGCTCAAGGCAGGACTCTCCTCGGCCGATGTTCTGCGCCGGTTCGCGCTCGAGCAGACTGCGCTCGCCCGCATCGACCATCCCAATGTGGCGCCGATCCTCGATGCCGGCACGACGGACGATGGGCGACCGTGGTTTGCCATGCCGCTCCTCGAGGGCGAGCCGCTCGCGGCGGGCTGCGACGATGCCGAACTCTCGCTGCGCGATCGACTGCGCATCCTTGCCGAGGCCTGCGACGGTGTGCATGCGGCGCACGTGCAGGGCATCGTGCACCGCGATCTCAAGCCCGGCAACATTCTGCTCGTGACCGGGCCGGATGGCCGCCGTACGCCGCGCGTGATCGACTTCGGCATCGCCCGAGCGGTCGACGACACCGATGGCCTGCAGACCCGCACCGTCGATGTACGTCGCCTTGGCACGCCCGCCTACATGGCGCCTGAGCAACGCAGCGAGGTCGATCCGCGCGCCGACACGCGCAGCGATGTCTACGCGCTCGGGGTGCTTGCGGCCGAGGTGCTGTCGGGCGTGTCGGCGACTGTGGATGCAGTTCGCTTGGCCCCGCTGCGGTGTTCCGCGCTCGTCGCGGCACGGCGGGCCGTCGACCCGACGGCTGCAACGCGATCCGCTCGTGCTCGCGGGTTCGCTGCGCCTGCGCAGCTGGAGCATGACCTCAGGGGCGACCTTGATGCCATCGTTGCACGCGCCACGATGCCCGAAGCGGAGGCGCGCTACCAGTCTGCAGCCGAACTTGCCGATGATCTGCGCCGCGCCGCGCGGGGCGAGCCGGTGCTCGCTCGCGAACCTGGCCTTGGCTATTCGATCCGAACCCTTGCGCGTCGACACCGCGTTGCGGTCGGCGTGGGCTTCGTCTCCCTGCTGCTGCTCGTGATTGCCTTGGGTCTTGCGGCGAATCAGGCAGTGGTCGCCAGCCGCCAGGCCGAGCGCGCGGAGGCCGAAGCGGCGCGCGCGATCGAGGTCAGTTCGGTGCTGCACGACATCCTTGCGGGCATCAAGCCGGCCGTCGACCGAGGCCGGGATCGAGCGCTGCTGCTTGAGTTGCTGCGTCAGGCTGCCGCCCGATTCGTCTCCTCTATCGAGACATACGATCCGGTTGCAGCGAGCCGAACGATTGCTGCGCTCAGCGATGCCTTCATCAGCCTTGATGAGCCCCTTGACGCCATAGACCTGGTTGACTCCACCGCAGCCGTCCTCGAGATCGGCGACATGGACCCCTCAAGGGAGATCCTGATCGAACAAGCACGGATGCACGCCGTCCTTGGAGACGCTCTCGAGGCAGAGAGCCTCAGATCCATGTTGATTCCGGGCAGGCATCGCATTGCTCCCGAGGCCATCGCAGCATGGCGCGAGGCGCTTGACCAACTTCAAGCCGCACAAGCACTGACTGATCCGATTGCACTCCGCTGCCGGCTGCATCTCTGTGACAACCTGCATGCATGGCCCGCAGGCACAGATTTCACGGAGTTCTGCCGAGACCTTGAGCGCGACTTGACCGCTGGGGCCACGACGCCGCATCAACGATTGATGTTCCTCCTCCGAGCAGCCGAGTTCGCACCGTGGTCGGACGTCCTTGGGCGATATCCCCGATTGCTCGAACGAACCGAGCAGGAACTGGGTGCAGATGATCCCCTGCTTCTTCGAGCGCACTGCATCCACCTCATGTTTCGCTTGGCCGCGATCTGCGAGTCCCAGACTGCACCCGGCATCGACATACCGAACCTCGACCAATCACAACTCGATGTTCAGTTGGCGTCCATCGAGCATGATGCCACCGCGCTCAGAGACCACGCCGTTCGGGTCTTGGGACCGGATCACCCAGTTTCGATCGGGGCGGAACTCTGGCGCTTGGTGGCTCGGGGTTATCGGTATGGGGAGTCCTCCGTGCGCGCTGAGTTTGCCCTGTTGCAGAGCCGCATCGCAGGCTTTGATCCCCCTAGGACCGGCGCTCTGGACATGATCGAACGCATACAGCGGTGCCTTGACGTCGGTCCGACCGGCGGAAAGTGGTGGTGAGCGCCAAAGCGTCGGCAGCACCGCGCGTGAACGTCGCGTTGTCCTGAACCGGCCATATCGGCCACACCAGGAGAAAGCCCTATGTCGTTCCGTTCCATCACCGTCTCGTTCATCCTGAGCGTCGCAATCTGCTCCACGCTGACTGCGCAGCAGAACCACGTCCTTGTCCTCGACAATGTTGGCGAGCACGTGCTCGTCCCGCATTCCCCGTCGCTCGCCGCGTCCGATGCCATCACCGTCGAGTACTGGGTGAACTTCAAGAACACCACCGGCTTTGGGCGCATCGGCAAGAGTGCGCCAAGCGACTGCCAGTGGGAAGTCGTGCTCTATGCGGCTCCGAACCAGAGCGGCTTCAACCTGCACGGCCCGCCTGTAGACGTCAATCAATGGGACGCGCCGCGCAATCGGTGGGCGCACATCGCCGCAACCTGGAGCAAGGCATCCGGCACCGGTCGCGTGTACGTCGATGGCACCTTGATCAAGGAGACCACCGGCGCATCGGCAGACATGCTGAATCGAGATTTCCCGCTGTACATCGGGCATCTGCCCGGCTTCTCGAACACCCAGCTCTACGGCATGGTCGACAACCTGCGCATCTGGAACATCGAGCGCTCGCAGGCCGACATCCAGTCGACCATGCATGTCCAGTACTCGACGTCTGATGCCGCCGCGCTACCTGCGCTCATGGCCAGCTATTCCTTCGAGGATGGTGCCACGGACGCCACCGGTCGCAACAACGGCCAGTTCGTCGGAGGAGCAGGAGTGAAGATCGACAGTTCGTTCATTCCAACAGCCGCAGTCGAATGGCCCATCGCCCAAGGGGGCAACGGCTCATGGTTTGAGATCGGCGTGCGCGACAGCAGCATCTCGTATCTGGATGCCGTCGAGGCCGCGACGGCAGTTGGCGGACATCTTGCGAGCCTGACCTCGTCCGAGGAGAACCTTCGGGTCTATCAACTCTCGCTGCAGACAACCGGCGCGTGGATTCGCCTTCCAAACTGGCACTGGGGACCATGGATCGGCGCCCGGCGCGCCACCCCGGCGGCACCAAACTTCATCTGGGAAACGGGTGAGCCATTCTCGTTCGCAGCGTGGATGCCCGGTGGCAGTAACTGCGGCGTCACCCAGCCTGACTCCACGACGCAGGACTACGTCTGCATGTCCAACGGGTGTCCAACAGATACCTCACCGACGTGGTCAGACTCCGAAAACAATGAAGGCGCACGATCCTTCGTCATCGAATGGTCCACTGACTGCAACGGCGACGGCATCGTCGACTTCACGCAAGTTCGTCAGGGCACCGTGCTCGACGCGGACGGGGACAACATCCCCGATTGCTGCGTGAGCGGCGGTCCGTGCGAACCTTGCCCGGCAGATCTCACGCGCGATGGTTCCATCGATGGCGATGACCTGGCGCGCATGCTTGCCGCGTGGGGCAGCACCGATGCATCGAACGATGTCGATGATGACGGTCTGGTGAACGGGAAGGACCTCGGCCTGATCCTTGCAGGCTGGGGCTACTGCACCGACTGAGCCAGTCGGTCGCTCCGCCACGCCTTCGACCCGCCACCACCCGGCCGCCCGGCTCGCGCAACCCGCTACGGCAGGATGCGCCAGTCCGGGCGGTCGGCGCCATTGGCCCAGCGGCGCATGTCGCGCATGACATCGATCTGCACCGACTCCACGCCGCCCGCGGCATTGACCACGATGACCTCGTCGCCGTGTCGCGCGCTCAGGTTGCCGCAGCTCGCCGGATCGAGCGGGTCGTACGCGGCAGCCCATCGCGCCGTGGCATCGGCGAGATACGGCGACTCGATGCGGAAGAACCCCTCGGTGATCGACCCCGTGGCCGTCGCGTTCGTACGTGCACCCGCGAACACCGTCAGGGACGCGGGCTTCACGATTGAACTCAGTCTGGTGACGTAGAAGCCCGTCAGCGGATTCGCGCTGCCGTTGGGGAGCGTGGCCGGCAGGAACCCGTAGCGTTCGCTGTCGCCGCCGACGAATGCGCTGTTCATGCCGAACGCGGGATAGAGGCTCGTGAAGTAGTAGAACTCCGCAGGCGCGCCGTTGGCGAGCTGCGCGTACGTCTCGCTCTCGCCGCCGAGGAAGAGCCCTCGCATGTCAAACGAGAGGTACGGCGCCAGCCGCCACGGCCATCGCGCCGCGATCGTCGGTCCGCCCCCGAAGGCGTCGGCCGGCATGCGTTCGCCGCTGGCCACCCACGCCGGCAGCCCGGTCTTGAACCCAGGCAACACCTGCCCTTGCGCATCCGTGGCGTACCCCGTCCAGGCGGCAAAGATCGATCGGCCCGAGGCCACTTCGCGCGACTTCCGCGCCACGCCCTGCACCATGCGGATCGCCGGCAGGAGCAGCGCCAGGATCAGCGCGATCAGCCCGATGACCACCAACAGCTCCGTGAGCGAGAATCCTCGCGGATTCGCGCTGACGTGACTTGCTGGGACCCTTGGAGACGCCATGCTTGCTGCCTAGTCTTCCATCGTATGCCGCAGCGCACCACGACACGCCTCGCGATCGCCCTTGCAGCCACGCTGCCGGCGGTGTCACCCGCGCTCGCCCAATCGACCAACGGATCCTGGACCGCGCCAACGCTCGACCGTTGGATGTATCCCTTCAACACCTCGCCTGGTTCACGGCCCGTCATCAGCGTCTTCGGTTCGGACCGCAACGATCCGACCATGTTCGACAGTCGCGATGGCCAGTTCCTCGTGGGATGGTCGACCGCTGACCAGATCCCGACCGGGCCTGCCACGGCTTCGGCGACCCTGCATGCCGCGATGGTCGAGGTCGAGTTCGCGAACGACCTGGTCGTGCAGTACGACCCAACGCAGGATCCTTGGCAGATCTTCGCGCCCACCACCAGCGCCGATTGGCAAGCGGATAGCGACCCCGGCCAGAGCATCGAGCTCTTCGGCGTCGGCTTCCGCAACGGCTTCACGGCATCAACCTTCCAGGAGTTCTCGCCCTTCGCGCCCAGCGGCACCAACATCCTCGCCCCCAGCGTGCGCTCGGCCTACGCCATGTCCTTCAATGGGTCAGGCCAACCGATCGACATCAGCAACCACCCTCGCGAGCGCTTCGATCCAAAGGCCTTCGCGGTCGGTGCGTGCGCCACGCTGCAGCCGGGCGACTTCATTCCCGCCGGCACGCGCATGCGCTTCGAGCTCGATGTTGGGGACCCCAACATCCGTCAGTACGTGCTCGATGGCTTGGCTGCGGGCAACCTGCTCTTCACCATCTCAAGCCTGAGCTTCGTCGTGCAGCAAGGCGGGAGCTTCCCGGCCTTCTATGCGAAGGAGAACGCGCTCGTGACCATCGGTGCGGCCACGGCCGCGCAACTTCAGGTCATCGTCACCATCGCTCCGACCTGTGCGCCGGCCGACCTTGACTGCAACCAACGCGTGGACGGTGCCGACCTTGGCCTGCTCCTGAGCAATTGGGGCGGGGCCGGCTCTGGCGATGTGGACGGGAGCGGCCAGGTCGATGGCGCCGACTTGGGCGTTCTGCTGAGTTCGTGGACGGGTTGAGGCGGGTCACGCGCCCGCAGGACGGCCGCGAGCCAGTGCAGATGCCTCACCGACCATTCGGTTGGCACCCTGCCGAGCCGGCGAGCAACGCTCAGCCGCAGATCGAGTCGAGGATCGCCAGGCGCGCCGCGGTGATGCGCTCGCGAACCCCGGCGAGCACCTCTTCCACGGTCTTGGGCTGGGTCTCCATGACGTCGGCGATCTCGCTGGCGGTCAACCCCTCACCGTAGTGCAGCGACAGCACCAAACGCTCACTCGACGAGAGCGTCTGCGCAATCATCTTCACGGTCAGGCCTTCTTCATCGAACATTCGTGCTCTCCCTGCACAGCTGTCCAGTCGATCCCACGACGAGCTCACGCGCACATCCTTGCACGACAGAGGGAAGATAACACAAGTCTGGCTCATGGTGGCGGACCTTTCTTGGATTTCGATCAGGCAGCGGCGTCGAGCTGGATGTCGATGAACGCTTCGGCGAGTTCGGGATCGAACTGGGTGCCTCGGCATCGCTTCACTTCGTGAAGCGCCTCAAGCACGCCCATCGCCTTGCGATAGGTGCGGTCGCTCGTCATCGCATCGAAGCTGTCGACGATCGCGAGGATGCGTCCATCAACTGGAATCGAATCCCCTGCGCGCATGAACGGATAGCCCGTCCCGTCCCACCGCTCGTGGTGGCTCAGCACGCCCTCGAGCGCATCGGCCACTTCGTCGAAGCGTTGCAGCAGGCGATGCCCGATCAGGGGATGACGGCGGATCTGCTCGATTTCTTCGGTGTTCAGCGGCCCCTGCTTGTTCAGCACGGCCTCGCTCACGCCAACCTTGCCCACGTCGTGCAGCAGTCCGGCCAAGCGGATGCGGGTGCACGAAGCGTCGTCGAGCCCAACGTGCCGCGCGAGCGCAACGGCCAGGTCCGACACGCGTGAGCAGTGCCCACGAACGCCATGGTCCTTGGCCTGAATCAGTCCGGTCAGGAAGGTGACGGTCCCAGCCACGGAGTGGGCCAGGGCCTCGGGTCGCGTCTTGAACATCATCGGGCTCCTTTCGGCACCCCTGCTTCGGCAGCACGCAGGGGCGACTTTCGGCACCTTGGAGAATTCCGGCAGGATTCCTGCCTCCCCGGGCGCGCTACCTTTCCCCCGCGCCCATGCGACTGGCACCCTTCACCGCCCTCCGGGCTTCGCAACACCACGTCACGGCGGTGTCCTGCCCCCCGGCTGACGTGCTCGCGGCGAGCGAGGCCATCGATCTTGCACGCGCCAAGCCCCGCTCGATCATCGGGGTGCTGCGCCACGCCGACGTCGTCGGCGCGGTCGAAGGCATCAGGCCGAGCCCCGCATCGCACGTGGTCTCCCTCATCGAAGGCGGCTCCTTGATCCGCGAGACCGAGCCCTGGCTCTACGCGTACCGCGTCTCAGGGCATGGCCTCAAGGCGACGGGCCTCATCGGCCGACTGGACGAAGCCCTGCCGTCGAGTCCTGCGCCCGAGGATCCGACCGGCGAACGCCATGCTGCCCATCCGTCGCGCATCGGTGCCACGCTCGAACTGACGCGCGTGGTCATCGAGACGTGGGCGCCCATCGTCCCCAAGCTGCTCTTGGACCTGAACGAGCGCCCCCTTTACCACTTCCTCGAGAAGGACACGGGACTCACGCACAGCGTGTGGTCGCTGCGCCAGCCCATGCCCTACGTCGAGTTCCTCGCGCCGATCTCGTGGCGGCTCGCCCGCACCGCGCACGCAGGCGCGAGCCACGATCCGGTTCTGGCGTGCGTCTTCGGTGCCGATGAATGGCCGATCGCGGCCACACCGCAACTGCGGCTGCGCAGCGGCATCATCGGCCTCGAGCGCGAGCGCACCGATTGAGGGGCGGATGCGCCCCGCGGCTACACTTTGCCCATGGGATCCAAGCCCCAACCGCACTCCCCGTCCGTCGATGAACGCACCGCTCGCGTGCTCGTGGTCGATGCGTTCGCGTCGACCGGCGCCGAGGCGCTGCGCCACCTCGGGTGCGACGTGATCCACAACCCGCACCTTGATGCCGAGGGGCTGGCGCAAGCCTGCGCCGATCTCACGCCGGATGTGCTCGTGGTGCGTGAAACACCCGTGCCTGCCGCAGTCTTTGCAGCCTGCCCAACGCTGGGCTTGGTCGTGCGCAGCGGCGCGGGCACCGAAACGATCGATGTCGAAGCCGCCAATCGCCACGGCGTGCTCGTGGCCCACTGCCCGGCACGCGGCGCAATCGCTGCAGCGGAGTTGACGTGGGGCCTGATCCTGGCTGCCGATCGCCAGATCCCGGCGCAGACGATCGATCTGCAGGCGGGGCATTGGCGGCACGGCCAGTACGCCACGGCTTCGGGCCTCGCCGGTCGCACGCTGGGCATCATCGGTCTGGGTCCGGTCGGCCAGGAAGTCGCGCGTCGCGGCCTTGCCTTCGGCATGCACGTGATCGCGTGGAGCCGCCACATCACCGAAGCGCGCTGCGACGCGCTGGGCATTGATCTCTGCGCCAACCTCGTCAACCTCGCCAAGCTCAGCGACGTGGTCAGCGTGAACGTGCCGCAGAGCGCCGAGACGGCCGACATGGTCGGCGAGAAGTTCTTCGCAGCCATGCGCCAAGGGGCGATCCTCGTGAACACCTCGCGCTCGGGGGCGATCGACGAGACCGCCCTGCTCCGCGCCGTGCGCTCGAAGGGGCTCCGTGTCGCCAGCGATTCGTGGGACGACGCACCTGATGCGGCCGATGGCACCTTCGCCGGCCCTCTCGGCCGTGAACCCGGCGTGATCGGCACGCACGGCGTGGCGGCCTGCACCGAGCAGGCCATGGGGGCGATCGCGGACGAGGTCACACGAATCGTGTCGGCGTGGATCAACGACTTCGACATGCCCGGCTGCGTCAACATCGCGCAGTCGACGGGCGCCAGCACGCTGCTCTGCGTGCGCCACCTCAATGTGCCCGGCGTCTTCGCACAGGTCTTCGCGGTGCTCGGCAACGCCAAGATCAACGTCGAGGAGATGGACAACATCATCTACGAGGGCGGGCATGCGGCGGTCGCGCGCATGCAGCTCTCGCGGCGCCCGAGCGCCGAGGATCTGGCCGCACTGCGGGCGTGCAACGCCGTGCTGGCCGTGAACGTCAACACCCTTCGAGGACCACGACCATGACCGCTGCCCCCGCCATGACCAGCTGCGTGCGCCCGACCCCGAGCGGACGCGTCTACAACTTCAGCGCCGGCCCCGCCGGCATGCCCGAGCCTGTGCTGCGCCAGCTGCAGGAAGACCTGTGGGATCTGCGCGGCAGCGGCATCGGCATCATGGAGCACTCGCACCGCGGCAAGCTGTACGACGCGATCAACGCCGAGGCGCACGAGTGGTGCCGCAAGGCCGGGCGCGTGCCCGCCGACTGGGAAGTCATCCTCATGCCGGGCGGCGCCACCGTGCAGCAGGCCTACCTGCCCTTCAACTTCCTGCCCGCAGGCCGCACGGCCGACTACCCCGATACGGGCATCTGGACGACGAAGGCGATCAGCGAGGGCCGCAAGGCCGCCGCGATGCTGGGCGCACACATCCATGTGGCGTTCGAAGGCTCGCGCCTGAAGTACACGCGCGTGCCCAAGGATGGCGAGATGAGCCAGACGCCCAACGCCGCCTACCTGCACTACTGCTCGAACAACACGGTCTTCGGCACGCGGTACCCCACCACGCCCGTGACCACGGCGCCGCTCGTGTGCGATGCGAGCAGCGAGTACTTCGCGCGCCCGGTCGACTGGAGCCGGCACGTCATGCTGTACGGCGGCGGGCAGAAGAACCTCGGCCCCTCCGGGATCAGCCTGGTGCTCGTGCAGAAGGACTTCCTCGCCACCGCGAATCCCGCGCTCCCCACCATGATGAACTTTGCGGCTCACGCTTCCGGCGAAAGCCGGCTGAACACGCCGCCCACCTTCGGCGTGCACGCCATGGGCCTGATGTTCCGGTGGATCGCCGCCCAGGGCGGCCCCGAGGCGCTTGAGCGCGCCGCCATCGACAAGAGCGGCCTGCTCTACGACGCGATCGACTCGAGCAACGGCTTCTACACCGGGCTTGCCGAGCGCTGGTGCCGCTCGTTCATGAACGTCAGCTTCCGCCTGCCGAACCCCGAGCTCGATGCACGCTTCGTCGCCCAGGCCGCTGCGCAGGGCATGGACGGCCTGACCGGCCACCGCGACGCAGGCGGCATCCGCGCAAGCATCTACAGCGCGTTCCCCCGCGAGGGATGCGTCGCGCTCGCGCAGTTCATGCGCGACTTCGCCAGCCGGAATTCGTGAGCCGTCAGCGGAGCTTCTTCAGGCGGATGTTGCGGAACTCGATGAAGGCGCCCTCGCTCTGAAGGGCGATCCAGCCGGGCACGACCTTGCAATCGGTCGCCACGTTCTGCAGCAGTCCGTTCACCCACAGCTCGAGCCGACCGCCATCGACGAGGATGCGGTAGCGGTTCCACTCGCCGAGCGGCTTCTCGTTGGTGGCGTGTTCCTTGCGCGTGTGCCGTCCGTTGGTGCGCTCGGCTGCGGCCTTCATCGGGAAGTCCCCGATGTTCCAGATGTCGCCCGCGTTCTCGCTGTGGAGCTGCGCTTCCATGCTGTTGGGCCACACCATGACCTCGCCGATCGTGCGCAGG
>Ga0315906_10007602_pt1 | contig 13163 bp, 10 predicted proteins | sample LakEriMetagenome_4_FD_203526 | JGI IMG/M metagenome (GOLD analysis project Ga0315906, IMG submission 203526) | Freshwater fungal communities from buoy surface, Lake Erie, Ohio, United States - Buoy 2 MA122 | ecosystem: Environmental > Aquatic > Freshwater > Lake > Lake biofilm | place: USA...
GGACCGTCCGTCTCCGCCCGCCGAGGATCCAGCGACGCACACCGCTCCGCCCGTCATGCCGGCCCCGCCCCCGGTCACCGATCCGGAGGACGTCGCCCAAGGGGCCGATGGGGTCGAGCAACCGCTGCGGGCGGCCTACGCCGCGATTCGCCGCGACGCCTTCGACGAGGCCGATGAGCAAGTGGCGGCGGCCAGGCGGCTCGCAACCGCGGACGACGCCCTGGAGCAGCGGGTGCAGCGCTGGGAGCAATTCGCCCGCCTCGCCCGCGAGGCGGCCAAGTATCGCGAACTGGCACTCGATGCCGCGAACTCGGGAGGCGACTACGCCGTGGGCGACAAGGTGATCGCGGTCGTCGAGTCCACGCCGAATCGGTTCGTCTACCGGATGGCCGGCCGCAACGTGCCCGTCAGTCCCCGCTCGAAGGTGCCCCCGCAGGTCATGACCGCCATCCTCAAGGCCTGGTTCGCGTCCCGCGACCGGGCGTCCAACCACGTCTACATGGGCGCCCATCTGGTGGCCCGCGTCGAGCCGAACCTGCCGCTCGCCCGCGCGGCATGGGCGCGGGCCGGTCGTGGCGGCGAGGACGTCTCGCTGCTCGAGCCCCTGCTCGACGACCCGCTCATCACCGCCGTCGCCAAGAACAACGTCAAGCGATAAAGCCGCAGCGTCAGTAGGCCGCCTCGAGGATCGGCAACAGCCGCTCGGGATCGAGCTGCAGCGGATTGCCCCGCATGCTCGTGCCGCCGGAGTTCTCGGCCAGCCAGCCGAGACGCCGCCGCTCCAGCCCCAGGTCGCGGAGCCGAAGCGGCACGCCGACCGCCGCGCACAACCGCGTGATCCGGGCCGCGAAGGCCGCCGCCGCCTCGCGGTCCGACCGCGGTTCACCGCCGGCGGCGGCCCGCTCCAGGGCCGCGAAATCCGCTTCCGCCGCCGCCAGGTTGGCCCTGACGGCGATCGGCAGCAGGACCGCGCAGGCCAGCCCGTGCGGCGTGCCGCACTCGATCCCCAGGGCCGCCGCCACGCCGTGGGCCATGCCCAGCCCCGAGTTCGCCAGGGCGATCCCCGACATCAGCGCGGCGTGGGCCATGGTGGCACGTGCGCGGACGTCGTCCGGATGCTCCACGGCCCGCGGCAGCGCGGCGAGCGCCGCGGGGAGCGCGTCGATCGCCAACGCCCGCGGCACCGGGCGAGAGAAGCGGCAGACGAACGACTCCACGAGCTGGGTGATCGCGTCGAGCCCCGACGCCGCCGTGGTCGCCCGGTCGCAGGTCACGGCGAGCAGCGGATCGACGATCGCCGCTCGCGGCACCATGAGCGGGCTGCGGAGGCTCTTTTTGAACCGACGCCGCGGGCAGGAGAGGACGGCGTTGCGGGTCGCCTCGGCCCCGGTGCCGGCGGTCGTGGGTACGGCGACCAGCGGCAGCGGCGGCACGTCGATGGCGATCCCGCGGCCCACGCCCTCCAGGCGATCGACGATCGCGGCGTCGAAGTCGGCCGTATCGGCGGGCACATTCGTGGCCAGGGCCGCCACCGCCTTCGCCAGGTCGATCGCCGCTCCTCCGCCCACCGCGATCACCACGGCCTCCGCCCGGCCGTCGCGCGGCAGGCCGGCGACCGCCGCCGCGACCTGCTCGACGGTCGGCTCGCCGCAGGTCGTGGCCACCACCCGCGAGGCCAGGCCGCAGCCCGCCAGGTCGGCCTCGAGCCGCCGCAGCCCACCCGACTCGACGAGGCTGCGGCGGCCGCCCACGAGCCACGCCGTGCAACCGAGGCCGGCCGCCACCGCGGCGATCTCCGCCGCCCGTCCCGGTCCGAAGCGGATCGTCGGCGGCAGGGCGAGGTCGTAGGCCTCGGGTCCGTCGGTCGGCCTGGGCCCGTGCATCGCGTGACACTCCGCCGGCGGCATGGACTGGCGACCTCGGGTCGCCTACCTTCATCGTACTTTCCCCATCCGGCGGCCGGCCGCAAGCCACGCCGTGCCCGGCCGCCGTTCCCATGCCGCCCGACACGCACTCGATCCTCATCCCCACCTGCCCCGGCCCGGTGCGGGCGGTGGTGCGACCACCGGGGTCGAAGAGCATCACCAATCGCGCGCTGGTGTGCGCGGCCCTGGCCCGCGGCGAGAGCCTGCTGACGGGGGCGCTCGACAGCCAGGACACCCGGGTGATGGCGGCGGGGCTGGCGGCGCTCGGCATCCGCGTCGAGCCCGACTGGGCGCGGGGCGCGATCCGCGTCGTGGGCTGCGGCGGCACGCCGCCGGCCGCGGCGGCGACGATCGACTGCGCGGCCAGCGGCACGACGATGCGGTTTCTCTCGGCGGTTTGTCCGCTGGGCCACGGCCGCTACCGGCTCGACGGCACCGCCCGGATGCGGCAGCGGCCGATCGGCGACCTGATCGACGCCCTCCACGAACTCGGGGTGGACGCCGTCGCCGAAAGCCCGGGCGGCTGCCCGCCGGTGGCGATCCGCGGCACGGGGCTCGAGGGCGGGGTGGCCCGAGTTCACGGCGGCACCTCGAGCCAGTTCGCCAGCGGCCTGGCGCTGGCCGCGCCCTGCACCCCGCGCGGGATGCGGATCGAGTTCGCAGGCGAGCTCGTCTCGCTGCCCTACCTGGCGATGACCCGCCGGGTGATCGAGAGCTTCGGTGGCCGCTGCGAAGCGGATGGCGACCGCATCTGGCGGATCGCCGCCGGCGGATACACCGGCCGCGACTATGCCATCGAACCGGATGCCTCCGCCGCGAGCTACTTCGCCGCGGCCGCGGCGATCACCGGGGGCAGCGTCCGCATCGACGGTCTTTCGCGGGACAGCATCCAGGGGGACGTGGGCTTCTGCGACGCCCTGGAGCGGATGGGCTGCCGGGTGGAGTGGCGGGCGGCCACGGCAGAGGCCGCCGGCTCGATCACCGTCGCCGGCCGGGCCGTCCGCGGCATCGACATCGACATGAACGCGATCAGCGACACCGTGCCGACGCTCGCCGTGACGGCGCTGTTCGCCACCGGGCCGACCTCGATCCGCAACGTGGCCCACATTCGCGACAAGGAGACCGACAGGATCGGCGACCTGGCCCGCGAACTCCGCCGACTCGGTGCCGAGGTCCACGAGCGGACCGACGGCCTGACCATCGTGCCGCGCGACCTTCATCCGGCGACGCTGGAGACCTACGACGACCACCGCATGGCGATGAGCCTGGCGTTGGCCGGCCTGCTGGTGGCCGGCGTGCGGATCGCCGATCCCGCATGCGTCGGCAAGACCTTTCCCGGCTACTGGCACGCGCTCGCCGAAGTGGCCGGCCTTCCCCCCTTGTCCACCTAGCAGACTGAGGAACGCGTCTGCCTGAGCAGGATGCGAAGACTGCCGACCGCGGAAACCCTGGGCGTTTCCACCGGTTTGCCGAGTGGAAAAAGGTCAGGGAAGACTTTTTCCACGCACAGCCCGCTGCCCGTCAGCGGCCCGACTGCTCGAGGACGATGGCGGCCTGCTCGAGCAGCCGATCGACCGTCGCATCGCGGCCGGCGGAGGCCACGGAAGCATCGCCCGGCGGGCCGAGGGCGGGATCGGCGGCCACGAAACCGCCGCCACAGTGCTGGCAGAAAACCCGCCGCCCAAGCAGCATGACGCCGATTCGCAACGTTCGTCCGCAGACGGGGCACGGCTGGAGGAAAGCGACGTTTTCGACCATGGCAGGCGTCCTTCGAGGCGTCGCAGGATCGACGCCCGCACAGTGTATGGACCGACATCGGAACGGGCAATCGAAGGGGCGGGGCCGCCGGCCGATTTCGCAGGCTTCGACCAGGCAACCCCGGTTTCCCCGGCCGCCGGGCTTCGTTAAACTTCCGTGAAGCGGGTGAAAAACCGTGCTGCCCTGCAGGGGCACCGGTGGCCAGGGGATCGACGCTGCGGGGTGGCACATGCTGCAACGGCCATGGATGACCCCCTTCGTGGTCGTCTTCTGGTGCCTGGCCAGCGGCTGGCTTTTGCGGTCGAAGATCCTGCCCACCCTGTCCCCAGGTTCGCCACCCGGCGGCCAGGCGCGATACCTGGCGGGCGATGATCCCGGTGTCGTGGCCTGGACCGTGCAGTGGAACGACCTGTCCATCGGCTGGGCCTGCACCCAGACCGACCGCACGGCCCTCGGCGGACTGGCCGTGGAGACCCGGATGCACCTCGACCGGCTGCCGATCGAGGACATCGTGCCCGCCTGGATGTCGGTCGTGACGCAGAATCTGCTCCCGGCCGGTGATGCGGGCCTGGATGCCCACGGGCACCTCGCCATCGACGCCGACGGGAACGTCCGTGGCTTCGATTCCGTGATCCAGTTCGCCGGTGCCACCGACCCCGTGCGCCTCCGTGGCACGATCGACACCGGCACCGCCCGGGTCCAGTTGCGGATCGGGGGCATGCGATACGACGCCACCCGCCAGGTGCCCCACCTGACGACGCTCGGCGAGGAGTTTTCGCCCCACGCCACCATGCCGGGCCTGTACCAGGGCCGCCGCTGGACCGTGCCGGTCTACAGCCCGCTGCTGGCCGGCAACGCACGGTTCGAGATTCTCCACGCCGAGGTCGGGCCGGAGGAGATGCTGTTCTGGGAAAACCATCTCGTCCGCGTCCATCCCGTGGCCGTCCGTGACGATCCCGCCGGGCACCGGCCGCCCCGCTCCCGCCTGTGGGTCGATCGCACGGGCCGCGTCCTCCGGCAGGAGGCGATGCTGCTGGGCTCGCGGCTCACGTTCGTCCGCCGCCCGGAGGAGGCGGCCCGGCGGCTCGCCGCCGCGTTCGGCCCGCCGGTCACCGTGGACCAGGATGCCACACCGCCCTTGGAACTCGCGCCGTGATCGAGTTCGACCACGTCACCCGAACCTACGACAAAAAGACGGCGGTCTGCGACGTCTCCCTGGCCATCCCGCGGGGTGAATTGTTCGCCCTGCTGGGGCCCAACGGTGCCGGCAAGACGACCACGATCCGCATGCTCGTCGGGCTGCTCGTGCCGTCCCGCGGTGCCGTCCGGGTGTGCGGCATCGACGTGGCCAAGGAACCGCGCCGCGCCCACCTGCACGTCGGCTACGTGCCCGACGAGCCCTGCCTCTACGACAAGCTGACCGGCCGCGAGTTCCTCCTCTTCATCGCCGACATGTTCGGCATGCCGCGGCGTGCCGCCCGGCGGCAGATCGACCGCGAGATCGAGCATTTCGAGCTGGCCGAGTTCGCCGACGATCTCGCCGAGAGCTACTCGCTGGGCATGAAGCAGCGGCTCGTGTTCGCGGCCGCCCTGCTGCACGATCCGGACGTGCTCGTGCTCGACGAGCCGATGGTGGGGCTCGATCCGCGCAGCGTGCGGATCGTGAAGGACCTGCTCCAGCGCCGCACCCGCGAGGGCATGACCGTGTTCATGTCCACGCACACGCTGGCGATGGCCGAGGAGCTGGCCGACCGCATCGGCATCATGGTTCGCGGCCAGCTTCGGTTCCTGGGCACCGTGCCGGAACTGCGGGAGCAGATGGCCCTGGAGACCACCGGCCTCGAGCAGCTCTACCTGCAGCTCACCGTGCCGCCCGCGGACGGCCGCGACGCGGGGAGGGGGCCGTGAGCGGCCGCGGAGCCACGGAGTCGGTGCGGCTGCTGCCCGGCGACGCGGAGGCCCGGCTGTTCTTCCGACTGCGGGCGACCGTGGCCTGGGAGACGCTGCGGTCGATGCTCTCCTCCGCGCGGCTGCGGCTGAGCCTCGTCGCCCTGCTCAGCGTGATGTTCTGGGCCGCGCTCTACGGGCTGTTCGTGGAGGCGTTTTTGTTCCTCGAATCGCTGCACGCCGACGTCGTGTCGCTGCTGTTCAACGCCTTCTTCTCGTCGCTGATGGTGATGCTGGTGTTCTCCACCGGCATCCTCCTGTACTCCGGCCTGTACTGCTCCGCCGAGGCCCGGCTGCTGCTCACGTTGCCCGTCCGCGAGGAGACGATCCTCGGCCACAAGTTCCAGGAGGCGCTGTGGTTCTCGAGCTGGGGGTTCGTTCTCCTCGGCAGCCCCATGCTCGTCGCCTACGGCGTGGTTCGCCAGGCCGGCTGGCCCTACTACCTCCTCATCCTGCCCTTCATGCTGGCCTTCGTCGTCATTCCCGCCGCGCTCGGATCCATCGCCTGCATGGCGATGGTCGCCTGGCTGCCACGGCTGCGGGTCCACGCCCTCACGGTGGCGATCGCGGCCGCCTGCCTGACCGCCGTCTGGATCGGCTGGTCGCTGGCCGCCCCCGGCCGCATCGACACCATGTCGCAGGCCTGGTTGGAGCATGTGTTCGCCCGACTGGCGTTCACGGAGCAACGGCTGTTCCCCAGCTGGTGGCTGTCCAGCGGCCTGATGGAGGCGGCCGCCGTGGGCCGCGGGCCCCGAGCCGCGGTCGCCCCGCTCCTCGAGGCCCTCAAGTTCCTCGCCGTCCTCGTGGCCAACGGCATGCTGCTCCACCTGCTGGCGGGCCGGCTGGCCCGGGCCGTGTATCGGCGGGGCTACAGCCAGCTCATCGGCGAGGCGCCGCGTCGCCGCCAGCGGACGGGCGGCTGGTTCGACGAGACGATCCTCGGCCTGGGCGGGCCGGCCGGCCGGCCGCTGCGGCTGCTGCTGGTGAAGGACCTGCGGCTGTTCCGCCGCGACATCTCCCAATGGTCCCAGTTCCTCATCTTCTTCGGTCTCCTCTCATTGTACTTCTTCAACCTCCGATCCTTCGACTACAACAACGTCTACGCGTCGATGATCGGCTTCCTGAACCTCGCGGTCGTGGGTCTGATCCTCTCCACGTTCACCACGCGGTTCATCTTCCCCATGATCAGCCTGGAGGGCCGGCGGTTCTGGATCCTCGGGCTGCTGCCGGTGCACCGCGACCAGATCGTGTGGTCGAAGTTCGTCTTTTCCTTCCTGGGCGGCGTCGTCCCGTGCTGCGGGCTGGTGCTGCTCAGCGACCTGATGCTCGGCATCCGGCCGCCGATGGTGCTGGTGCACGAGTTCTGCTGTGTCGTCCTCTGCCTCGGACTCTCTGGCCTCGCCGTCGGCCTGGGCGCGCGGATGCCCGAGCTCCGCGAATCCTCCCCGGCGAAGATTTCCTCCGGCTTCGGCGGCACGCTGTGCCTGGTGCTCAGCTCCCTGCTGATCATGCTCGTGGTGATCGTGGCCGCCCTGCCCGGCCATCTGTTCCTGCTCACCAGGGCGATCGGCCCGACCGGCGGCACGGCGGCGGCGGTGCTGGAATGGGCTGGCGGGCCGGGTGGCACGGCCGCGAGCCTGGCGATCGTGGCCCTCCTGGGCTGCGCCGCGACCGCCCTGCCGCTGGCCGCGGGACTGCGGCACTTCCGGCACCTGGAGCCGTAGGGCGGCCGCCGTTAGCCGGCGGGCCGGCGTGCGGTTCTTTCAGCGGCGAATGCGGGATGCACCATGGCGACTCGAACCCCCAACCTGAGCCCCGGGCCGCGAATCGGCGCCGTCCGGTACCTCAATACGAAGCCGCTCGTTCACGGACTGGCGGCTCGGTGCGGCTCCTTGAGTTACGACCTGCCGAGCCGGTTGGCGGATCAACTGGCGGCGGGCCTGCTCGACGTGGCCCTGATTCCCGTGATCGAGGCTTTTCGGCACCCGGACTACCGGATCGTGTCCGACGCCTGCATCGGCTGCCGCGGTCCGGTGATGAGCGTGAAATTGTTTCTCCGCACGCCGCCGGACAGGGTGGCTTCGCTGGCGATCGACGAGGGTTCGCGAACCAGCGCCGCGCTGGCCCGCATCCTGCTCGCCGAGCGGTTCGGCGTCCGGCCCCGCCTGGAGCCGCTGCCGATCGACGCCGGCCTGGGTGACACGCGGGCCGACGCCGTGCTGCTCATCGGCGACCGGGCCCTCGACCGCGGCGGCCGTTCCGCCGGCTGGGGGCAGTCGTTCCAGATGGCCTGGGATCTCGGCGACGAGTGGTGCCGGTGGACGGGCCTGCCGTTCGTGTTCGCCGTGTGGGCGGCCCGCCCCGGCGTCGATGTCCGTTCGATCGCGCCGCTGCTCTCCACGGCCCGCGATTCCGGCCGGGCCAACCTGGCCTCGATCGCCGCGGCCGAGGCCGCCGCCCACGGGCTGACGGTGCCGCAGTGCCTCGGCTACCTGCGGGACAACCTGCACTTCGACCTGGGCCCCCGCGAGCACGAGGCGATCTCGCGGTTTCGCGGGCTGGCCGCCACAATGGGCCTGCTCGCGGAGGTCTCCGCGGGCGACGGCGAGCGTCGGCGTGCGGCGACGGCGACCTGAGCGAGGCGGCGCGGACGGGACCCATGAAGCGAGCACTCGGCGACATCCTCGACGATGCGGTGGCCGGCCGCCGGCTCCGGCCCGACGACGCCGTCCGCCTGCTCGCCTCCCGCGATCTCGCGGCGATCGGCCGGGCGGCCGACGCCGTCACGAGGCGGCTGCACCCGGAGCCGTATCGCACCTACAACATCGACCGCAACATCAACTACACCAACGTCTGCTCCGCGGTCTGCGACTTCTGTGCCTTCTACCGCGGCCCGAAGTCTCCCGAGGGCTACATCCTCGACCGCGACGTGCTGCTGGAAAAGATCGCCGAGACGGTGGCCGTCGGTGGCGACCAGATCCTCCTCCAGGGCGGCATGCATCCCACGCTGCCGCTGGAGTGGTACGAGGAACTGCTCCGCGACATCAAGGACCGGTTCCCCGAGGTCAACGTCCACGGGTTCTCGCCGCCCGAGATCCACCACCTGACGAAGGTCGCCAAGCGGCCACTGCGGGAGGTGCTCGAGCGGCTGGCCCGCGCCGGGCTCGGCTCGCTGCCCGGCGGCGGCGGCGAGATCCTCGTCGATCGGGTGCGGAAGGCGATCACCCGCGGCAAGGCGCTCACCGACGACTGGCTGGAGGTGAACCGGCAGTGGCACCTGCTCGGCGGCCGGAGCACGGCGACGATGATGTACGGCCACGTCGAGACCCTCGCCGAGCGGGTCGAGCACCTCGACCGGCTCCGTGACCTGCAGGACGAGACCGGAGGCTTCACGGCCTTCATCTGCTGGTCGTTCCAGCCCGACAACACCGACATGGCCGACATCCCGCCGGCGGGTGCCTTCGAGTACCTGAAGACCCAGGCGGTGGCCCGGCTGTACCTCGACAATTTCCCCAACATCCAGTCGAGCTGGGTGACACAGGGCCGGGAGATCGGGCAGCTGGCCCTGCTGTTCGGCGCCAACGACATGGGCAGCCTGATGCTGGAGGAGAACGTCGTCAGCGCGGCCGGTACCGTGCACCATCTGACGCTCGAGCAGATCCGCTCGGCAATCTCCGAGCTCGGCTGGATCCCGCGCCGACGGAACGTGTTTTACGACGTCTTCACGGATGATCCGACGCCGACGCCGGCTGCGGGCCGGGCCACGGCCCTGCCGATCCTGGCCACGGCGCCGTGATGCCGGCGGCCGCGATCGTGCTCCGCGCCCGGCACGTGCTCGCGGGCGACGGCCGGCCGCTCGACAACGGCTGGATCCGCATCGTCCGCGGCCGGATCACGGGTCTGGGGAGCGGACGGCCCGGCGGCGCCGCGATCGACCTCGGCGACGCGGTGATCCTGCCGGGGCTCGTCAACGCCCACACGCACCTCGAGTTCTCCGACCTGCGCGAGCCGTTCGATCACGCCGGCGGGCTGCCCGCCTGGATCGGCCGCGTCGTGGACTGGCGACGACGACGCGACGCAGGCGGAGGCGGGGAGGCGACGCGGGCGGAGGCGGTCCGCACCGGCCTCCAGGAGTGTGCCGTTCACGGCGTGACGACGGTGGGCGAGATCGCGACCGGCCCGGTGGCCGTGCCTGCCGGCGCGGGTGCGCCGCGGCTGCGGGTCTTTCGCGAGGCCATCGGGCTGTCCGCGGTGACGATCGACGCGGTGGCCCGCGGGCTCGCCCGTGATCTCGACCGGCTCACCGCCGGCGGGGTCACGGCGGGCATCTCGCCCCACGCGCCGTACACGGTGGCCGCGCCGCTGGCGACGCGACTCGCCCGCGAGATCGCCAGGCGTCGCCTGCCCGTGGCGATGCACCTGGCCGAGAGCCTGGAGGAGGTCGAGTTGCTCGCCACAGGCGGCGGACCGCTGCGCCGCCTGCTCGAGGATCTCGGGGCGTGGCAGGCCGCGGCACCGCCACGGCTCCTGCCCGTCGCCGAGTGGATCACGTGGTTGGCCCGCGCCCGCCGCGGCATCGTCGTGCACGGCACCCACCTGCCGGCCGATGACGACGCTCTCGCCCGGCTGGCCCGGCACCGCGACCGGCTGTGCGTGGCCGTCTGCCCGCGGACGACCCGCGGGCTCTCCGGCCGCCTGCCGCCCGTGGCCGCGTTTCGCGCGGCCGGCGTCCGCGTGGCGATCGGCACCGACGGCCGCGGCTCGAATCCCGACCTCTCGATCCTCGCCGAGTGCCGCACGCTCGTGGATGCCGGACTCGCGAGCCCCGCCGAGGCCCTGTCCATGGCCACCGTCCACGGCGCCTGGGCCCTGGGTTTCGAACGCCTGGCGGGCCGCCTCGTGGCCGGCCGGTCCGCCGATCTGGTCGTCCTCCGCCCCGCGACGGTCCACTGCGACCCGTTCACCGCCGCCCTGGATCCCGCCGCCCGCGTCGCCGCCACCCTTCGCGCCGGCCGTGTCGTCGCCGGCGCACTCGCCTGACGCGTGACGCCGGGCCGGGCCGGCGGTGCCGACGAGTTCCGCGGGCGGCCGTCGCTGGTGGATCGGGATGAACTCGGCCCCGCGGCCGAGGCCGACGATGGTCGTGCGGAGCCTGCGGCGCGGGGAGGGAGACGGCGTCATGGCGAGGCTCCCGGGCCTGGCGGCTGCGGGTGCGACGGCGACGCCTCGGCCGGCAGCGGCACCTGCGTTGCATGCCGCAGGTAGGCGACCAGATCGCGAGCCGCCTCCGGGGACAGCTGCGCGAGCTGGTTTTCCGGCATCAGCGACTGCGTCGCGAGCACGCGGGTCTGGATCTCGTCGAGCGGGACGGTGACCCGCTCGGTGGGCGTCTGCAGCGTGACGCTCGTCGGTGTCTCCTGGACCACGATTCCGGCGATCGAGCGGCCGTCGCCGGTCACGACGATGGTCGTCTGGTAGTCGCGGCCGACGATCGCGCTGGGATCGAGGAGGTTCGCCAGGAGATATTCGAGATCGGCCCGGTTCGCAGCCGCCAGATCGAGCGCCCACGCCGGGTCGAGCGGCACGAGCGGCTCGATCGCGTACCAATTCATGAGCGGAAGATTGTGGTCGTTCGCGTCGTCCGCATGGCCGACGAGCGCGGCCGCGATCGGCCAGCGATCCGGCGGGGAGACCCGCTGCAAGGCCGACGCGAGGGCGAGGCGGACGACCGGCGAGGGATCGGAGGCCGCGAGGCCCGCGAATCGCTCGAGCAGCGGCTGGGACACGTTCTTCCGCTCGGCCGCGAGTTGGATCGCCCAGCCGCGGACGGCCGGATCGGGATCGTCGAGGAGCCGCGCGAGGGCCGCCTCGTCGAGCCGGGCCGTGACGTGCAGGGCCCAGATGAACCGCAGCTTTTTCGGGGTGGTCGTGGCGGTGGCGAGTTTTTCCCGGAGCAACCGCGGCGTGTCGAAGGCGAGCCGGCCGGCCGCGGCCCGCTCCTGGAGCAGCCGGCGGGCATGTCGCACGAACCAGTCGTTGTCGTGGCCGAGCAGGTCGACGAGTTCCCCGTCGGTCTTGCCGGTGAGATGCACCCGCGCGGGCGTCAGCCGATCCTGGTTGAGCCGATCCCCGTGGATGTTGTTCATGAACAGCCGGCCGCGATAGCGGGCCGGCCAGGAGCCGCCCAGATAGACGCACGCGCCCGCGTGGGCGTGGCCGCCGCCGCTGACGTCCGTCCCGTCGGGGTCGGCGTCGTTCCACCTCCTGCCGGCCCAATGGCGGTGCCGCGCGATCGTCTTGATGTCGTCGAACGTGTAGGGGTTGAAATGCTGTCCAGCCTGCCGCTGGTAGCGGCCCCCCCTGGATCACGTGGTAGAGGTGCGGGATCACGCAGGCCGTCTGGAAGGCGTGCCCCAGGTCGTTGAAATCGACGCCCCAGGGATTGCTCGTGCCCTCGGAGAAGACCTCGAACTCGTGCCGCACCGGGTGATACCGCCAGATGCCGGCGTTGATCCTCACGCGGTCGGCATCGGGCGTCCCCGGCTTGCCGACCGCGGAGTGCGTGAACACGCCGTGGCAGCCGTAGAGCCAGCCATCGGGCCCCCAGATGAAACTGTTCAGTGTCTCGTGCGTGTCCTGCGCGCCCCAGCCGTCGAGGAGGATGCGGGGCGGGGCGGCGCCCACCCAGACACCGCCGAACCCGACGGCGATGCCGCTGGCGAGATTCAGCCCCTCGACGAACACCTTCCGCGAATCGAGCGCGTGGTCGCCGTCGGTGTCCTCGAACACCAGGATCCGGTCACGGGCCTCCGCCTCGGGCAACGTGTGCGGGTAGGCGTAGCACTCGACCACCCACAGCCGGCCGCGGTCGTCGAAGCACATCGCGATCGGCTGGCGGACGTCGGGCTCCGCGGCCAGCAGCTTGACGGAGAAGCCCGCGGCCGCGACCGGCGTCCATGAGGCACGATGCGAATGATTCGAGATTGTGTACCGTCGGCTTCCCCTACAACCGGCAGTTCGCGATCCGCGTCTCGATGATCGCCGACGCACCGATCGCCTCCAGCCGCTCCATGATGGCGTGGGCCTCGCCACGGCGGACCATGGCCCGCACGGCGCACCACTGGGCGTCCTCGAGCTGCATGATGGTGGGGGAATTGAATCCCGGCGTGATCTTCTCGGCCTCGGCGAGCCGCGACCGAGGCACGTTGTATTCGAGCAAGGACCAGCCGCGGGCGATCACGATCCCCTCCAGCCGGCGGACGATCCGGTCGGCGAGGGCCTCGTCGGCACACCGGTGGTTCTGCACGAGCACGGTTTCGTAGCGGCCGATCTCGGCGAGGACGCGCAGCCGGTTGGCGGCCAGCGTGCTGCCGGTCTCGACGAGGTCCACGATCGCGTCGGCCACACCGAGGGCGATCATCACCTCGACGCTGCCGGAAAGCTCGACGAAGTGGGCGTCCACGCCGCGGGCGGCGAGCCACTGCCGGGTGACCCGCGGAAAGCTCGTGGCGATCCGCCGGCCGGCCAGCTGCG
>Ga0315906_10007604_pt1 | contig 13162 bp, 6 predicted proteins | sample LakEriMetagenome_4_FD_203526 | JGI IMG/M metagenome (GOLD analysis project Ga0315906, IMG submission 203526) | Freshwater fungal communities from buoy surface, Lake Erie, Ohio, United States - Buoy 2 MA122 | ecosystem: Environmental > Aquatic > Freshwater > Lake > Lake biofilm | place: USA: Lake...
GATCGTAAACGCCTTGGCGATGACGAGTTCTTCCGCCTGCTCGGTGCGGGGCAGGGCGGCTGGGGCAGCCTGCACGCGTGGACTGCCGAGCGGTATGCGGCGGCGCGGTCGGCGCCCCCGAACGACGAGGCCAGGAAGAGTCTGATATCGGCCGTCGTCACCAACCTGCTTCCCATCTACAGCCGGGTCGTCAGCAGTGATGGCGAGGGCTACGTGACGTTGGACGAAGGTCTGGTCACCCTGACGCAGCATGCCAAGGATCTTGGCTACGATGCGCTCGTCTTCTTCCTCGACGAGGTGATCCTGTGGCTGGCCAGCATGGTCGCCGACCTGGGCTTCGTGAACGAGCAAGGCGCCAAGCTCGTGAAGTTGCTCGAGTCCCAGGGCGGTCGTCGTACCATTCCCTTGGTCTCGATCCTCGCACGGCAGCGCGACCTGCGCGAGCTGGTCGGCGAGCACATTCCGGGTTCCGAAAAGCTCGCTGTCTTCGACGTGCTCAAGCACGGCACGGGCCGCTTCGACATCATCAAGCTCGAAGATCGCAACCTGCCGGTCATCCTCGAGAAGCGCCTGCTGCGTCCGAAGTCCGAGGTGGCACGCAGCCAACTCGACACGGCGTTTGCGGCCACCAAGGCGATCCGCAAGGAGGTCTACGACATCCTGCTGACCCAGGGTTTCGGCGAGGAGGCCTTCCGGCGTGTCTACCCGTTCAGCCCAGCGCTCATCGACACGCTGGTGCACGTCAGCTCGGTGCTGCAACGGGAACGCACGGCGATCAAGGTCTTGATGCAGTTGCTGGTCACGCAACGCGACACCCTGGAAGTCGGGCAGCTGGTGCCGGTCGGGGACCTCTTCGACGTCATCGCCGACGGGGACGAGCCGTTCAGCGAGGGCATGCGGCTGCACTTCGAGAACGCCAAGAAGCTCTACGTGCAGAAGCTGCGTCCCACCGTGCTGCAACAGCATGGACTCAACGAGGAGCATCTTGCGACGTTGCCCAGGGATGACAGCAAACTCAGGGCGTTCCGCAACGACGACCGGTTGGTGAAGACCTTGCTGCTGGCGGCGTTGGTGCCGCAGGTCGAGTCGCTGCGTGGCATGACGGCGGCGCGCTTGGTGGCGTTGAACCACGGCACGATCAAGGCGCCGATCCAGGGACAGGAAGCGGGTCTGGTGTTGCAGAAGGTCCGGACCTGGGCGTCGGCGATCGGCGAGGTCCGCTGCACGGGCGACACTGCGAATCCGACCATTCACCTGGAGATCGGCAGCGTCGACACCGAGTCGATCGTCGCGAAGGTCAGCCGGGAAGACAGTCCAGGGGCCCGCAAGGCCAAGATCCGCGAGTTGCTCTACGGGCAGTTGGGGATCACTCCAGAGGGCAACTTCCGTGAGGAGTACAAGTTCCTCTGGCGTGGGACGCGGCGGAGCCTGGATGTGGTGTACGGCAACGTCCGGGAGTTGCCGGTCGAGAACCTACAGGCCAAGGACGACCGCTGGCTGCTGGCCATCGACTATCCATTTGACGATGGCTACACCCCCGACGACGACCTGCGCAAGGTCGACGACGTGCGCAAGCGCGGCAGTTCGCGCACGGTCTGCTGGATCCCTGCCTTCCTTTCGCGTGAGGCGCTTGGCGATCTTGGCAAATTGGTTGTGCTCGATTACCTGCTGAATCCACACAACGAGCAACGATTCGTCGACAATGCGGGCCATCTGGCTCCGGTCGAGCGCGCCCAGGCGAAGACCCTGCTCGATGGCCAGCGCAGCGCCCTGCGCATGAAGATCCTGCGCGCCCTCGACGCCGCGTACGGCATCGCCAACGCCGAGCCTTGGATGCTGGGTGCGTCGATCGAGGTCGCCGATCGCTTCCAGTGTCTCGATGCGGCGCAGCAGCACATGGCCCGGCCAGCCGTCGCCAACCTGCGTCAGGCGATCGAGGCGCTCGGCGACCAGATGATCAGCCTGCAGTTTCCCAAGCACCCGAAGTTCGGCGTGGAGATCAAGGGTGCCTTGATCAAGCGCGTCTTCGAGTGCGTGCAGCGAGCGGCCCGCGAGACGACGCATCGCATCGTGGTCGAGAAGGACCGGCGGCGTGAAGTGCGCGACGTCGTTGAGCCGTTGGATCTCGGCGAAATGGGCGAAGACGCGCTGCGGCTGAAGGACTATTGGAAGTCGCTGCTCGATCGCCAAGTAGCCCAAGCCAAGGGCGAAGCCATCACGGTGGGCAAGTTGCGGCAGTGGATCGAGGAGCAGCCGCGTGGCTTACCGAAGGAGGTCCAAGACCTCGTGGTCATGACCTACGCCGAGCTCGGCAACCGCCGCTTCTTGAAGCACGGCGTCAGCCATGAGCCCTCGATCGAGCGTGGCCTCGACAACGACCTCGAACTGCGCGAACAGCAGTTGCCGAGCGAAGAAAACTGGCAGCGGGCGCGCGAGCATGCGGCTGCGTTCGGCATCGACGTCGGTAGCCAGCGTGGACCTGCCAACGTCGGCAAGCTCATCGAGGAAATGAAGGCGCTCCTGGGGGCTCACGCCCAGGCGTGCCGCACCTTGGAGGGCACCTTGCGCCAACGGCTCGACCAGCTCGGCGTGCCGACAGCGGAGGCCCCGCGCTGGCAGACGGCGCAGGCAGTGGTCGCGCTGTGCGCGGACTTGCAGCGCGGCGGAGACGAGCTGCTGGTCGAGACGCTAGCCAAGGCCAAGGCGCCGCACTCCTGGCAAGCGATGGGCACCAGCCTGAAGCAGGCGACTGCCGTGAAGCAGGCGCTCGAGAGCACCCAGTGGCCGGTGCTGGAGACGGCGTGGTCGATGACGGACCAGCACCGGGATGCGGCCGGCGCCCTCAAGGAGCACGTGCTCGTGGCGCTGAAGCAGGAGGAGCATGTGACGGCGTTGGCGGTGGCCCTGCACCGTGCGACGGCGGATGCGACCGCACTGATCGCACGCCTCGCCAAGCCTGGGAGCGGCAGCCCCCCCCCGGCTGCGCCTGCGCCGGGTGGGGCGCCTGCAAGTCCAAAGCCGGTTGCGCCGGCCGTGCCGCCTGCCGGCAAGCGCGAGCTGGAAGCGAGCGCCCGCGGCGTCGCCAAGGTCGAGGACCTCCGCCGGCTGTGCGACGAGCTCGCGACCAAGCTCGCGTCTGGCACGCGTTCGATCGAGATCTCGTGGCGGATCTTCGAAGAGGATGGCCGGCGATGACCCTGCACGAGTCGGTGCTACGAGCGAAGCTGGAGTCGATCCAGCGGCGGGAGCAGAAGGAGGACCGCCGCAGCCGCAAGCGCTTCATCGGCATCCACGCGCCAGGGTGGCTTGGTCGTGCCGACCTGGAGGTCGGCGGCGAGACCTTCCGCGTCGTGTTCTGCCCGTCGGTGCTCGCGGTTCGGGAGCAGATGGCGGAGCTTTCTACGGACGGTCCGCGCGTCGTCATCGTGACGGACCGAGACGAGAAGCAGCTCGGTGTCGACGTGCAGGCGCGGGTGTTCCGCAATCGCTTCCAGTCGATCGATCCCTGGGGCACCGTGCTCGAGATGTTCCAGGCAATCCGCTTGGGCCCCATGGTGCCGCAGGCGAAGTGGCTGCAGGAGGAGTTGGCGGCGGCGACGGTCGCTGAGCGGCCGCCACTCGTCGCGGGCAACATCCTCGACCTGGAGACCGTCAAGGACGTGGTGTTCCGCCGGCTCGCGCTGAGCGCTCGGCCTGACGTGCGGGCGCTGCTGGACTGGGCTGCGGACGAGAAGGCCCCAGCCTTGCTGGCGCGGCCGATCGAACTGCGCCAACAGGTCCGGGCTTGGATCGAGGACGCGGCGGGCGCAACCGGCGGCCTGATGCTCGACAGCATCGAAGCCGGACATGCCCAGATCGCCTTGCCGCTCGGTGTGGTCTTGCGCTGCGTGGTTGGCGAGTCGGTAGGCGTTGTCGCCGAGGAACAAGCCGTCGTCGTCCGGCTCGAACGATTCGTCGGCAACCGCAAGGTGAAGCGCGAACAGCTCGTGCCGTGGGTCGAGGCAGCAGAGGCGCGGCTGCGTGCGATGATCGTGGACGAAGGCGCGCGGCTCTACCAACCGGTCCTGGATGCAGCCGAGGACTTGCTCGAGCAGCTCGGTGCCAAGGATCTGGCCTACCGAAGCAGCTTGCTGCGCTCGGGCTTGGCGCAGAGGGAGCAGCAGTTTGCCGAGGCCTGTGAGCTGGTTCTGAAGAGCGGCAGCCAAGATCTGGCCGCAGTCGAGATCGCGGCTAGGGCGGTGGCGAGCCATCGCTTGGCGGAAGTCGAGCGACGTCGTGCCATCCCTGCTGCGGTCGAGATGGCGGTGCGCCTGTTGCGCTGGCTCAACCGACGATCCGAGCAGCAGGGTGGCGTCCCGCAGTCCTTCGCGGAGGCGGCGCTCGCGTATGCCCACCAGGGCAGCTTCGTGGATTGGGCGCGCGAGATGACCACGATGGGCTACCCACACGAGGCCCTGCAGCGGGTGCTGCGCCGGCTTTGGACCGCGGTCAGCGACGCTCGCGAGCTGGAGAACCGTCGGTTCGCGGAGCTATGCGCCGACTGGAGCCGTGATCCCCGGCCTTTGGATGGGCTCGTGCCGCTCGAGCGGGTGCTCGATCAGGTGGTGGCGCCACTGGTCGGCAGCCACAAGGTGCTCCTGCTGGTCCTCGATGGCGCCAGCCTCGCGGTGTTCCACGAGCTCGCCGCGGACCTTGTCGGACGCGGCTGGATCGAGCTAGGACCGAGCGCGGACGGAGAGATCGGCTCCCGTCGCTATGGGCTGGCGGCGTTCCCGACGGTGACCGAGGTCTCGCGCACCAGCTTGCTCACCGGCAAGGTGCAGGCGGGCGGCCAAGCAACCGAACGCAGCGGCTTCGAGGGCAACGCGGCACTCGGCAAGGCCCCGAGGCTTTTGCACAAGGATGCGCTGTCCGGCGACCGCGTCGGCATCGACCCGGGTGTGGCCAAGGTCGTCGAATCGGAAAGCTCGGTTGTCGGTGTCGTGATCAACGCCATCGACGACTGGCTCGGCAAGGGTGACCAGGATGTTGCGCCGTGGAACCTGGACCGGATCCGGCCCCTCATGGCGCTGCTCGAACTAGCGAGCCAAGCGGAGCGCGTGGTGTTGATCACCAGCGACCACGGTCACGTGCGCGAGCACGACACGAGCCTGCGGGCAGCCGGTGAGAGTTCCCGGCACCGAGAGCCGGGGGCGCTCGCGGAGGGTGAGTTGCTCGTGACTGGACCGCGCGTGGGCTTTGGTGATGGGCGCGTCGTTGTGCCGTGGACGGAGCGTCTGCGCTACACGGCGCCCAAGCAGAATGGGTACCACGGCGGCGTGACGCCGCAGGAAGTTCTTGTGCCGCTGGCGCTTTTCGTGCGCCCAGGCCAGGAAGAGACGGTCGATGGGTACCGCGAGACGCCGCCCGGCCGACCCGGATGGTGGGACGGAGATGCGGGGGAGTTGGTGGCTCCGCGCAAGCCGGCCACGAAGGCCAAGCCGACCACGCGGAAGGCTCCGGATACGTTGCCCTTCCAGTCGCGGAAGCAGGATCTGATCGACGCCTTGTTCCAGTCGGAGCTGTTCCAAGCGCAGCGGGAAACGGTGATGCGTGGCTGGCCCGGCGACGATCGCTTGCGGGCCGTGCTGCTGGCCTTCGCCGAGCGCGGTGACGCGATGACGGTCGCTGCCCTCGCCAACACCCTGAGCGTGCCGACCTACCGCTTGGGTGGCATGCTGGCCAACTTCCGGCGCGCCTTGAATGTGGATGGTAGCGAAGGCCTCGAGGTCGACGTCGAATCGGGGACCGTGCGCGTGCAGTGGGACATCCTGCAACTGCAGTTTGGGCTCGAAACGGAGAAGAAGAAGTGAGCGTCAGCCCCCAACGTCGCCAAGAGATCCTCGACGCCCTGCGCCGAGGCACCGTCCCGCAGCGCAGCCTGGACGCTTTGGCGGTCGGGTTGGGTCGCTTCGAGAAGGCTTTTGACGACGAGCTCGCCGCGGTTGCCCGAGGCGGCGCCACGTTCAAGGCGGTGCGGGGTGAGTACGGCAGCGGCAAGACATTCTTCGCGCGGTGGCTGCAGGAGCGTGCGCTGGGCCGGGGCTTTGCGGTCGCTGAGGTCCAAGTATCGGAGACGGAGACCCCGCTGCACCGGCTGGAGACCGTGTACCGGCGCCTCATCGAGCGGTTGCGCACGCAGGATTGCCTGACCGGCGCGTGGCGGTCGATCGTCGAAGGCTGGTTCTTCACGCTCGAGCAGGACGTGCTGGCGGAAGGTGGGGTCGACGAGGCCAACCAGTCGGCTCTGAACGAGCGCGTCACCGCGTTGATGGAGAAGCGGCTGGCGGCGATCACGCGCACGGCACCATCGTTCGCGGTCGCCTTGCGGGCCTACCGGCAGGCCGTGGTGGCCGGCGAAGGTGCGATCGCCGAAGGCCTGCTGGCATGGCTAGGCGGGCAGCCGAACGTCGGCGCGGACGTGAAGCGACGCGCCATGCTGAAGGGAGATGTCGACCACTTCGGCGCCTTGAGCTTCCTGCAGGGCCTGTTGGTGATGCTGCGCGACTCGGGGCGGCCGGGCTTGTTGTTCGTGCTCGACGAGGTCGAGACCCTGCAACGCGTGCGCACCGACGTGCGTGAGAAGAGCCTCAACGCGTTGCGGCAGCTGATCGACGAAGTCGACAGTGGCAGGTTCCCGGGGCTCTACGTGCTCATCACGGGCACGGGCGCCTTCTACGATGGACCGCAGGGTGTGCAGCGTTTGCCGCCGCTGGCGCAACGACTGCACGTCGACTTCGGCAGCGAGACGAAGTTCGACAACCCGCGTGCGCCCCAGGTGCGCTTGCCGGGGTTCGGCCAAGAGCTGCTGGAAGAGGTCGGGCGCAAGGTGCGCGACCTGTTCGTTGCGGGCAGCGACGCGGCAGAGCGGTTAACCCGCAAGGTCGACGATCGCTGCGTGGCCGGCCTTGCCCAGAACGTCGTCGGCCAACTCGGCGGCAAGGTCGGGGTCGCGCCGCGCGTGTTCCTGAAGAAGCTTGTCGTGGAGCTGCTGGACAAGGTCGATCAGTTCGCGGACTTCGATCCGGCGCGCGATGGTCGCATCGTGCTCAGTGACAACGAGCTGACGGCGACCGAGCGGGCCGCCCGCGGCGCCGAGGATCCCGACGACATCCAACTCCCCTAGGCCAGCATGAGCCAGGCGTTTGCCCGACTCCATCCAGCGCTCCAGCACCACATCGTCAACTCGTTGGGCTGGCGTTCGCTGCGGCCCTTGCAGGAGCTCGCGATCGAGCCGCTGCTCGCCGGGCAGCACGCGCTCTTGTTGGCGCCGACGGCAGGTGGCAAGACCGAGGCGGCGTTCTTCCCGGTGCTGTCCAAGATGCTGCAGCAGGAGTGGCACGGTCTGTCCGTGCTCTACCTCTGCCCGATCAAGGCGCTGCTGAACAACCTGCACCTGCGGCTGCAGGGCTATGGCGCCTGGGTAGGGCGCACGGTTGCCCTGTGGCACGGGGACGTCTCCGACCGCGACAAGGATGCCATCCGGCGTGAACCCCCCAACGTCTTGCTGACGACCCCCGAATCGTTGGAAGTGTTGCTGACCAGCCGGCGGAGCAACGCTGCAACGATGTTCGGTGGCGTCCAGGTCGTGGTCGTCGACGAACTGCATGCGTTCGCCGGCGACGACCGGGGTTGGCACCTGCTGTCGGTGCTGGCGCGCATCGCGAAGTTGGCGGGGCGGCCCATCCAGCGCATCGGCCTGTCGGCGACCATTGGCAACCCGGATGGGCTGCTGACGTGGTTTGCGGAGCATGCTGGCGGCACGCGGACCGTGGTCTCGCCGCCGCCCGTGGTGGGGCCGCAGCCGGAGGTCCGTCTCGACCATGTCGCATCGCTCGAGAATGCAGCCACCGTCATCAGCCGGCTGCACCGTGGGGAGAAGCGGCTGGTCTTCGTCGATAGCCGTGCGCGCGTCGAGCAGCTCGCCTCAGCGCTGCGGGGAAACGGCGTGCAGACGTACGTAAGCCACTCCTCTGTCAGCCTGGACGAGCGAAAGCAGGCCGAGGCCGCGTTCTCGCAAGGCAGCAACTGCGTCATCGTCGCGACCAGCACGCTTGAGTTGGGCATCGACGTCGGCGACCTGGATCGAGTCATCCAGCTGGATGCGCCCGGGTCGGTGGCGTCGTTCTTGCAGCGGCTGGGTCGGACGGGGCGGAGGCCAGGCACCTCGCGCAATTGCCTGTTCTTGACCACCAGCGATGATGGCTTCTTGCGAGCTGCTGGGCTGCTCGACTTGTGGTCCCGCGGCTACGTCGAGCCCATCGAGCCGCCGGCCACCCCGTACCATCTGTTCGCGCAGCAGATCATGGCGCTGGCCATGCAGACGCAGGGCTTGGTGCGGCACGACTGGCCGGCGTGGATTGGCAGCGTGCCGTGCTTCGCCGCCATGGGGGAGGCCACGGAACGCATTCTGGACTTCATGCTGGCGACCGGCGTGCTGCACGAGGACCAGGGCAAGATCTGGTTCGGCGCCGAGGGCGAGAAGAAGTTCGGCTACAAGAACTTCCTGGAGCTGTTCTCGGTGTTCACCACCCCGCCGTTGTTCACGGTGCTGCATGGGCGGGCGGAGCTCGGCCTCGTGCATGAATCGACATTCGTGGCCGCTGCCCAAGGTGGGCAGGCTGTGTTGCTGCTTGGTGGGCGCAGTTGGACCGTCACCAGCCTCGACTGGGGCAACCGCCGTGCCTACGTAGCGCCAGCGGCTGCCGGGGGCCGATCCTGTTGGATCGGCGGGAGCAAGAGCATGCACTTCGAGCATGCACGGGCGATTCGGCGCGTCCTGGCTACGGGCAGCCTCGCGGGCCTGCCATCGCAGCGGGCCAAGGAGACGCTGGACGGTCTGCGTGCGGGCATGACCTGGGTCGATGAACGTGGCACCGCAGTCGTTCGTGAGGCGTCGGGCGAGACACAGTGGTGGACCTTCGCTGGGGTGAGGACCAACGCCATGCTTGCCACCGCGATGACGGACCTGGTGGCGACGACGCAGGTGCAGGACAACCTGGCCTTGCCGATGCGGGAGCACGTGCGAGCGGAGGATATTGAACAGCGGCTGCGGGGGTTGGATGTCGCGAAGATCCTGCCGCCGGTTTCCGATGAGGCGGTCGAGGAGCTGAAGTTCGGTTCCTGCGTGCCGCATGACTTGGCGCTAGCCATGCTGGGCAGGCGATCGGCGGAGCCGCAAGCGCTTCAGGTGGTGGTGGCGGAGGCGGTGAGGAGCGTCAGCGTGTCGTAGCGGTGACTCATGAGAGGCTGGGATGGCCGCGCATGTGGTGCTACCAGCACCATGCGCTCACACGGCAGCATGCCTGCTTGCAGAGTGCCACCGATAGCGGTCGTGCGCAATTCCGAGGGGCCTCTCACCGTGCTACCGTAGCGAATGCGCAGATCAGCAAGTGTGGCCAATTTCTAACGACGCTCCTTGACAGTTGAGTCTCGGTCAGAAGAATGCCATCAAGGAGAAGCGTCATGATCAATCGCCTAGTAGTATGGCTTGCAATCGCGTCCGCAGATGTATGCGCTCAGAGTGGTTGGCAGTGGCTGAGTGCTGGTTCTTGCCCGCCAACTTCGCTATGCAGCGCTCCATTTCCTGATGTTGGCGGAAATGCAGCCAGTACCGCTAGCGACGACATTCTGACAATTCAAGTTGCGCAGACTAATTGCCAGGCTTGCTGTGGCGGATCCGTCAGAGCCTATGCGCTGCTTGGCGGCCAGTGGCAGATCGGTGGCGCGACAAGTGTACCAAGCTACTTCGCATCGATGATGCCTGTATACGACCAGCAGGCGCAGAAGTTTGTTGCGTTCGATACGACCGTTGCGCCTTATGTTCGCTACGAAGTTAGCCCGCAGGGGCAATTCATAAATGTGGGAGGTACCCCAGGCAGCGGGCTTTTCCAAGACTTCGCCTGCTTTGATGCGGTTGCTGGCAAAACCCTAATCTTTGGTTCGGGCCGTGTTGCCGAGATTGCTGCAGGGGCGTTAACTGCGCAGTATACCCCGATTGTTAGCCCTCCGCCTGGCGAGTGGATCAACAAGATTTACTGGGACTCGAATCGACGCAAGGCGGTGCTGCTCAGGCTGAATGAAGCGCAGCCCGCCATATGGGAGTTCGATGTCGTGCTGCGAGCTTGGTTCCAGAGGAATGTCGTTCCTCCTGGCTTTGTGCCACGAAATGGCTTTGCTTGTGGATATCATCAGGCTACGGGGTTAGGCGTGATCTTTGGCGGGCAAGATTCTCAGGGTCTACGCGGCGACACGTGGCATTATGATGGCGTGGGCATGACCCAGGCAGTCCTTGGCTCGCAGCCCGCCTCGCGCATTGGCGCTCGCATGGCGTATCGTGCGGTATCACAAGACCTAGTGCTTTGGGGCGGCAGCAATGGAAATCAGCTATTGGACACATGGTCGTACACTCCGAGTACGGTTGCCGTAAGTTATGCAACCGTCGGGGCTGGTTGTGTTGGAAGTGCAGGCATCCCAACCCTTCAAGCGGCTCTCAACTCGCTGCCTTTTGCAGGTCAGAACTTCGTCGTGAACGTGCAGAGCATGCCCTGGACGAGTCTGGCCTTCATGGCACTTGGCTTCTCGTCGACTTCCTGGAACGGCGCGCCACTCCCGATCGATCTCACGTCTCTTGGCATGTCGGGGTGCAGCATTCGAGTTAGCGTCGACAACGTGTTTCCCATTAGCAATGTCTTGGGAGTTGGCGTGTGGTCGATAGGCATCCCAAGCGGATTTGGGGGAGGAACGTTCTACAATCAGGCGATTGTTTTCGATGCTGCCGCCAATGCGTTTGGGGCAACGATGTCGAATGCGAAGCGAGCGATCGTTGGCTACTGAGGCGCCTCCTGCGTACCTCCGACAATATGAGTTGTTATTGAAGTTCTTGGTTTGTGTCCACATCGAGTCCTGAGACCTCGCTGGCTCTGCTTCGCGGTGCCCTGGCGCGCGCGCCGTGGTGTAACGCCGGCGCTCGTCAAGCTGAATCGTCCCGGCCAGATTGGCTTGCACGGGCGCCTCACGAGACGTTGAAAGCCGAGGCGACTCAGCCGCCGCGGTCTTGAGTTTGGCGCGCATTTGCAGGCTTTCGATCCCCTCCAAGTGACCTACAGCCACGAGCGGCCGCACGAGTAGCTCTGCATGCAGCCACCCGGCTAGGTGCGCGATTTGTCGCGGCGACGGCTTGGCAGCCTGCCTTAGCATCGGTACGTGGACGGCCTCTCGCAGCTAGCTGCGCAGCGTGCGCGCCGACGGCAGCATCAAGTGCGACGGTCGGATGGTGTTCGTCGGAGCGGCGTTCGTCGGCGAGGCAGGCGGACTGCAGGCCTGCAGCAAGGAGATTTGCCACTTGCAGCGCGCGCCGTTGCGGCTCAGCACCTTGCGCGCGAGATCGCGCACGACCGTGACGACGGCAGGCGGTGTTGCTCATGTGCCGGGACTAGGTGAGGCCACTGTGAAAAGTCCATGATCGAGTTCGATCGGATGGCGGCATTGCGAGGATGATGCTGCGGTAGTATCCTCGCGATCTTGCTTGCTGTGGTCTCTGCGTGGTGACGCAATGCGTATGACAAATAAAACAGTAGCTCTCGCCCTTATCTGGATCTTGACCTCGCTCTTGGGGGGGGGGCGTGCTCGACGCATTTTAGCACGCTCAGGGTTGATGGATCAGCAGATCCTGTCATCTACAAATTGGATGAGGATGTGGCATTTCGCTTAGCCTATGAAGCGATCGCTGAAACCCTGCCAGGTAGACCGATCAGTGAAGTGCAGGGCCCAATAAGGGGCTACTCCGGGCTGTTCACGTTTGCCTTAGACGACTACACGCAATTAATCTTAGTTGTTCCCGCGGCAGGGAAAACGGAGAGTGGCGAAGGGGTTCGAGGCTATTACTTTGAAGTTTCAGGTTCAGGCACTTCTATTTTGCAGGGCCGCCTGAAGAACATAGCTCTGTTTGACGCGATTAGAGAGAAGGCGGCAGCGGCAGGAAGTTTGATCAGCGTCAAGAGTGTTGCCAAAACAGACTACGTAGGAGGCGCAGGGTGGGCGGGTGCCAGCAAGGGCTCGGCAGCTGTCAGCCTGTCAAGTGGAACCGGTTGGGTCGAAGAGCATGGCTTGGTGGTGACGAACTACCACGTTGTCAACAAATCTAGTCTGATTCGAGTGCATCTGAGTGATGGGCGTTCCTCGACTGCAGCTCTGCTGGCGGGAGATTCAGCCATCGACTTGGCCTTGTTGAAGGTAGACCTGGAAGCCATGCCTCTTGGCATACGCATTCGGGAGAAGCCCGCGGCGCTCGGTGAGGACGTCCTGACTCTTGGGTATCCTCTGACGCAGGTGCTTGGCAGCTCGCTCAAGATGGGGCGGGGCAGCGTCAGTTCTGTGACCGGATTCGAGGGCAGCGCCTCCCGAATTCAGATCGATGTTCCGGTGCATCCGGGAAACAGCGGCGGCCCAGTCGTTGCTTTCGACGGGCAGGTTCTTGGGGTCATCGTGTCGCGAATCAGCGACAGGGAGTTTATTCGAGACCATGGTTTCATAGCGCAGAACATCAACTATGCCATCAAGGCGGACTACTTGAGGCCCTTGATAGCGGCTTGTGTGGCGGCGCTTGATCCGCAGGTGTTGAGTGTGCGGCCTACAATTGAAGTGGCTCCAGGGGCGAGCGTGCAAGATGCCGTCAAGGCCCTCCAGCAAGCTGTGGTTCGAGTAGAGAGCGTGAGAGCAAAGTAGATTCGCGATTCGATGCAGGCAGGCTTTGAAGCGTATTGAGCCGCCGCTTGTCGCTGATGGATGATGACGCCATTGTGTATGTGCCTCAAGACGAGGTTTGCCGTCTCGTCAGCCGCTGCGCGCGCCTTCGACTGATGTTCCTAGAGTGGGAGAAATGAGCCGGCGACATTCGACGGATGTGCGAATTGTGGGCGTATGCAATGCCGAATCTCGCAGCCGCATAGACTATCTCTGTGGGTGTGCGCACTGAGATGTCAGGCATTGAGTTGGGGCGGTTAGTGAGTGCGACAATTTGCGATATCAGCTTTGTGTGCATCTATCCATGCCTCCTCGCCACCGCGATCGCCAGATCCAACTCCGCCCCGACCGCATACCGCCGCGTCACCTGATCGTCCTT
>Ga0315906_10007605_pt1 | contig 13161 bp, 12 predicted proteins | sample LakEriMetagenome_4_FD_203526 | JGI IMG/M metagenome (GOLD analysis project Ga0315906, IMG submission 203526) | Freshwater fungal communities from buoy surface, Lake Erie, Ohio, United States - Buoy 2 MA122 | ecosystem: Environmental > Aquatic > Freshwater > Lake > Lake biofilm | place: USA...
CAAGGGCCTCGACGAGCGATACGCGAAGATCAAGGGCGAGATCGACGCCGCCGAGAAGGCCCGCCACGAGGCCGAGGGCGCGCAGCGCAAGTTCGAGGAGAAGCTCCGCCAGGCGCAGGAGGAGGCGGCCCGCACGATCGCCGACGCCAAGGCCGCTGCATCGAAGGCCGCCGACGAGCTCCGCGCGAAGAACGACGCCGAGCTCTCCGACATGAAGGCCCGCGCGCTCGCCGACATCCAGGCCGCCCGTGAAGGCGCGGTGAAGGAGCTCAACGATCATGCGGTGGCGCTCGCCGCCACGATGGCCTCGAAGATCCTCCGCCGCGAGGTGAGCGCGTCCGACCAGTCGCGTCTCGTCTCCGAGAGCCTCGCCGAGCTCTCCCGCTCCCGCAACTGAACCACGCGAGGCCTCACGATGGCAGCAGCCAAGAACATCGACGAGATCGCGAGCGTGTACGCGCAGAGCCTCCTTGAGGTCTGCGATCGTGCGGGCGGCAACGCCGTCGCCGAGTCGTGCGCCGCCGAGCTCCGCGAGCTCGCCGAGATCGTCCGCGGCGACCGCAGGTTCGCCGAGTTCCTCAAGACTCCGATCGTCGGCAACGACAAGCGCAAGGCGGCGCTCGACAAGGCCGTCAAGGGCCGCGTCAGCGACCTCGTCCACCGCTTCGTGATGGTGCTCGCGAACCACGGGCGCGCCGGCCGCATCGCCGATGTCGCCGACGCGTTCGACGCGCTCATGCAGGCCCGTCTCGGCCGCATCGAGGTCGACATGTTCACCGTCGACGGCAAGGCCGGCGACGACGTGATCGCGACCGTGCGCGCGCGCGTGAAGGATGCCTTCGGCAAGGAGGCCGTCCTGCACCAGTACGCCGACGCCGGCATGATCGGCGGCGTCAAGCTCCGCATCGGCGACCAGCTCATCGACGGCTCGGTGGCCACCCAGCTCCGCAACATGCGCGAGTCCGTCTCGGCGCGCGGATCGACCTCGATCCGCTCCCGCCTCGGCGACTTCCTCGCCTGATTCCCATCCACCCAACGACGAACGACCCAACCAGCGTTTCGAGGACACATCCGTGAAGATCAAGAGCGACGAGATCACGACAGTCATCCGCCAGGAAATCGAGCAGTACTCGGGCAAGCTCGAGATCTCCGAAGTCGGCCAGGTGGTCGAGGTCGGCGACGGCATCGCCCGCGTGTACGGCCTCTCCAAGGCGATGGCCGGCGAGCTCATCGAGTTCCAGGGCGCCGGCGGCCGCGTCATGGGCCAGGTCATGAACCTCGAGCTCGACACCGTCGGCTGCGTGCTCTACGGCGACGCGACCGCGATCCGCGAGGGCGACACCGCCCGCGCGACCGGCAACCTCCTCGAGGTGCCCGTCGGTCCCGAGATGCTCGGCCGCGTGGTCGATCCGCTCGGCAACGCCATCGACGGCGGTCCCGCCATCAACGCCTCCGGCCGCCAGAAGGTCGACATCGTCGCCCCCGGCATCGCCGCGCGTCAGCCCGTCAAGGAGCCGCTCCAGTTCGGCATCAAGGCCGTCGACTCGATGGTCCCCGTCGGCCGCGGCCAGCGCGAGCTCGTGATCGGCGACCGCAAGACCGGCAAGACCGCCGTCTGCCTCGACGCCATCATCAACCAGAAGCAGTACTGGGGCACGCCCGAAGCGGTCGTGTGCATCTACGTCGCGGTCGGCCAGAAGGACTCGACCGTCGCCGGCGTCGTCGAGACGCTCCGCAAGAACGGCGCGCTCGACTACACCATCATCGTGAACGCGGGCGCTTCGGCGGCCGCGCCGCTCCAGTACATCGCCCCCTACGCCGGTTGCGCGATGGGCGAGTACTTCATGTGGCTCGGCAAGCAGGGGCAGACCCCGAAGCACGTCCTCTGCGTGTACGACGACCTCTCGAAGCAGGCCGTCGCCTACCGCGAGCTGTCGCTCCTCCTCCGCCGTCCGCCCGGACGCGAGGCGTACCCCGGCGACGTCTTCTACCTGCACTCCCGCCTCCTCGAGCGCGCCACCAAGCTCTCGAATGAGAACGGCGGCGGCTCGCTGACCGCGCTCCCGATCATCGAGACGCAGGAAGGCGACGTGTCGGCGTACATCCCGACGAACGTCATCTCGATCACCGACGGCCAGATCTACCTTCAGCCCGAGCTCTTCTCCGCGGGCATCCGTCCGGCGATCAACGTCGGCATCTCGGTGTCGCGCGTCGGTGGCAACGCGCAGATCAAGGCGATGAAGGAAGTCGCGGGCTCGCTGCGACTCGACCTCGCGGCCTACCGCGAGCTCGAGGCGTTCGCCCAGCTCGGCACCGACCTCGACGCCGCGTCGAAGCGCCAGCTCGACCGCGGCGCGCGCATGGTCGAGCTGCTGAAGCAGGGCCAGTACAAGCCGTTCGAGGTCATCGACCAGTGCATCTCGATCTTCGCCGGCTCGCGCGGCTTCCTCGACGATGTTCCGGTTCCGGCGGTGAACAAGTTCGAGACCGGCCTGCTCGAGTACTTCAAGACCCAGAAGAAGGACCTGCGCGACAAGCTCGCGGCCTCGAAGAGCTTCAAGGGCATCGAGGACGAGTTCAAGGCCGCCGTGGCCGCGTACAAGGCCGCGTTCCGCGCCTGATCGCGCGCGTCCGCAGTCCGCGACGCGACCTTTCCATGACACCATGCGCCGGCGCCCCCACGCGGGGCGCCGGTGTCTTTCCCGCGGTTCGACCTCAAGGCATCGCGCGCAGTCCGTCTGCGAGCGCCGTGGTCGCGCGGAAGCCGATCAGCGCAGCGGCGCGCTCGACGACGGCCGAGCTGTCGCGCACCTCGCCCGCCCGCGCGGGCGCGTGGTCGATCCGCGGCGGTACGCCGCATGCGGCGGCGACGGCGCACGCGAGGTCGACGACGTTCGTGCCGCGTCCGGTGCCGATGTTCACGGCAGCGCCGCGCAGCGGCCCCGGCGCCGCCACCGCAAACGCGATCGCCCGGGCGACGTCGCCGACGGCGACGAAGTCGCGCGTCTGGAGTCCGTCGCCGAACACGACGACCCGTTCCCCCGCGCGCATCCGGTCGAGAAATCGCGCGATCACGCCGGCATAGGCGCTCTTCGGATCCTGACGCGGGCCGTACACGTTGAAGAACCGCAGCGAGACGCCGTCGCAGCCGCCGCCGAGCGCGCGCACGAGCCGCTCGCCCTCGACCTTGCTCGTCGCGTAGGGCGAGAGCGGCCGCGGCGGCAGCGCCTCGTCCTGCGGCGCCGCGTGGTCGCCGTAGATGCTCGAGCTCGAGGCGAAGACGAAGCGCGCGCATCCGAGCGACTCGGCGGCGCGGGCGACGATCGCCGTTCCGCCCGCGTTCACGCGCAGGTAGCGCTCGGGTTCGGCGAGGCTCTCGTCGACCGAGGTGAGGGCGGCGAGATGCACGACCGCGTCGCAGCCGGAGGCCGCGCGCGCCACCGCGTCGGGCGATTCGATCGAGCCTTCGTGGATCTCGATGCGGCCCGCGATCGCGGCGAGATTCGCCCGGCTCCCGCGCGAGAAATCATCGAGGACGCGGACGGCGTGGCCGGCGGCGACGAGCGCCTCGCAGGCGTGCGAGCCGATGAAACCCGCGCCGCCGGTGACAAGGACGCGCCGAAGCGAACTCATGCGACCGCGCCCTCGAGGCTCGCGGCCAGCGCGCCGAGCGCGGCATGCACGCCGCGCGCGGCGGTCTCGGCGTCCATCATCGACGCTCCGCCCCGGGCCGCTGCCTGCTCGGGCAGCTGCGGCACATGGATGAAGCCTGCGAGGCGGGGCGTCCGTCGCGTCGCCGACAGGTGCAGCGATCGGAACATCGTCTCGTTGCAGAGGAAGGCGCCCGCGGAGAGCGAGAGCTCGGCGGCGACGCCCGCGGCGGTGGAGGCCTCGGCCATCGCGCGCACGGGAAGCGTCGCGAAGTAGGCGTCAGGCGCGCCTTCGACGACGGGGAGATCGCGCAGCGCGACGCCCGAGTTGTCGGCGATGCGCGCGTCGCGGAGGTTGACGGCAACGCGCTCGATCGCGATGCGTTCGGCCTTCGCGCTCTCGCCGAGCGAGACGATCGCCGCGGGCGCGAGCGCTTCGATCAGGGGAAGCAGTTCGGCCCACGCGCTGCCGTGCGAGGTTCCCGTCACGACGGGCAGGGTGGCGAACTCGAATCGAGCTCCGGCGGGCGGCGCGTCGCGGAGGATCTCCGCGATGCGCATGGTCGGATTCATCGGGCTGCCGCCGAAGGGCTCGAAGCTCGTGACGAGGATCCGCGGGCCCCGGGCATTCACTCGCCGATGTCCTCGGCCCAGAGATCGGGCTTCTCGCGCTTCATGCGCTCCATGAGCGCGACGCAGCGCGGGTCGTCGACCACCTTCAGCTCGATGCCCGACTTCTGCATCCAGTCCTCGGCGCCGAGGAAGGTGCGGTTCTCGCCGATCACGACGCGCGGGATCTTGAAGAGGATCGCGGTGCCCGAGCACATCGGGCAGGGCGAGAGGGTCGAGACGAGCGTCAGCGACCGCCAGTCGCGGCGGCGGCCGGCGCGGCGGATGCAGTCGACCTCGGCGTGCGCGGTCGGATCGCCCGACTGGACGCGCTGGTTGTGGCCCGCGGCCACGATCTCACCGCGCGCGTCGAGGAGCGAGCTTCCGATCGGGATGCCGCCTTCGCGCCAGCCCTTCTCCGCCATCTCGATCGCTGCGTCGAGTCCGCGTCGGATCAGTTCGGGGTCGATCATGCCGGAACTATCGGCGCGCGCGGCCCGGTTTCGCAAGCGTTTCAGGTGAAACCGCCCCGCGCGTCACCCGGGCAGCGCGCCCTGCGACGGCAGGCGGGCGGGGCCGGCGTACGACGAGCTCCGCAGGACGAAGAGCGCGTGCTGCGCGCGGCTGCAGGCGGTCAGGATCGGCTCGTACTCGACATTCGGACCGGCGCCGGCCACGTCGTGCAGGATCACGACCGGCGCCTCGAGCCCCTTGAAGCGGTGCAGGGTCTCCCAGCGCAGGCAGGGCACCTCGTCCGGGCCGCGCCGGACGGCCCGCTCGAGCGGAAGGACGGGGATTCCCGCGAGGGTCTCGACGCCGGCGAGGCAGGTCCGCTCGAGCCGGAATGGGGAGAGGATCGCGATGTCCTCGAGCCGCACGTCCTCGCCGATGTGGAGGTGGCGGACGATTCGCTCGATCGCCTTCACCTGCGCGGCGTCGTCGCCCTGCCCGTACTCCCACACGACGACTTCCTGCCCGCTGCGCGCCGAGGGCGGCGCATGCAGCCCGGGAAGGCGCGCCGGGTCGAGTTCGCGCAGGAACGCGGTGATCGATCCCGAGTTGCGCAGGTTCTCGCGGAGGACGAGCGGCTGCCCGAAGCGCGCGACGAGCTCCGCGCGCGGCGTCGACGCGTAGAGCCGCTGGTTCTCGTCGGCGAAGAACGCGATGCGCGCGCCGCCCGCCACGAGGGCGTCGAGCGCGCGCAGCATCGGCGGCGAGAAGTCCTGGCCTTCGTCGACGACGATCGAGTCGAAGCGGCCGAGTTCGCCGCGCGCGGCGCTTTCCTCGAGGGCGCGCGCGAGCGCATCGAAGTGCGCCGGCCCCTCGCTCGCAGGCGGGAGGTCGTCGCGCCCGGTCGCCGCGCAGGCGGCGAGGGCGAAGAAGCGCGCGCAGACGCACTGGCGCTCGCGCAGTTCCGCGAGCGGCGTATCGGCGCGGGTCGGCTTCGCGCGCAGCTGCGCGGTCAGCGACGCCGCGAGCGGGATGTTGAAGCAGAGGACGAGCGTGCGGAGCCCGGCGTCGAGGTCGAGCGACGCCCGATGCACCGCAGCGAAGGTCTTCCCCGTTCCCGGGAAGCCCTCGACGAGCAACCGGTCCATCGCGTGCGCCGCCTCGACGATGCCGCGCACGGGTCGGAGCAGGTCGTGCTCGACGATGCGGCGGTTGCGGATCTCGTCGCGCACCGCGAGCCGCGAGCGCATGCCGTGCAGGAGATGGCGCTCGGCGACCTCGCGCATGCACGATTCGGGGCCGCAGACGACGAGGGGGTAGTTCGCGGCGAGCGCGGCGAAGAGATCCTCGATGTTCGCGAGGAGCCGCTCGGGATCGCGGCAGAGCTTCGCGTCGAGGACGTGCCCCTGCGCCTCGGGCGGAATGGTCGAACCGACAGCCTCGGCGTCGACGAGCGCCGCGAGCCAGCCGTGGAGGTAGGGCGGGCGCGCGGGCGAGTGCAGCAGCTTCGAGGCGAGGAAGCGCACGAGATGGTGCATCGCGCCGACGGCCTGCTTGGCGACGCCGGGCGAGTCGGGGCGCGACTGGTCGTCGACCTGTCGGAACCAACCGATCTCGGGATCGAAGCGGTAGTCGCCGCCCTTCACCTCGATGACGACGAAGCCGCGCTCGGGATCGATGACGAGGAAGTCGATCTCGCGGCAGCCGACCCGGTCGGGTGCCTGCACGACGAGATTCTGGATGACGAGCCACGGCTTGTCGGCGAGCGCGGCCTCGAGATGGCGGCGGAAGACGAGCTCGGGCTCGTTGGACGGCCGGGCGGCGCCTTCGGGCCAGACTTCGTCGGGTTGGCGAGGGAAGAAGTCCGCCATCGGGGACGCGAGTGTAGTGGTGGGCGACAGGGAGGGAACCGGGGTGCGGGCGCGCATGCCGCGGCGCGCACGCCTCCCTCCCGAACGGTGCCTGGCACGTGCCAACCGGTGCCAGGCACCGGTTGGCACGTGCCAGGCACCACGGACATGCGCTCCCCGCGCGGCTCGGACGCACCTTCCCGCGGCTCTCGTTCCGCGCTCCCGGCGCCGACCCTCGATCCGAGCGCGCCACGGGGGACACCCGGTGCCTGGCACGTGCCAGGTAGTGCACGGCACCGGTTGGCACGTGCCAGGCACCGATGGTGGGGGAGGGGAGGGCGCCCGTCCCCGCACCCGTCCCGCAACGACGACGGCCCGCGGATTCCGCGGGCCGTCGGGCGTTTTGTGGTGGGTGCGCCGGAAGCGTCCGGCGTTCCTACTCCTCTACTACTCCTCGTCCTTCTCTTCGTCATGGAACCGCAGCGCCTCGCTGTCCGCGTCGCTGTTGTCGTAGTGCGTCTGGAAGACCGTTCCGTCGCGCTCCGCCTCGTCGCGCAGTTCCTTCATCCGGCCCCATTCCTCCATCGTCACCACCACGTCGCGCGCGACCGAGCCCTTGTGCTCGCCGAGGATGCCCGCGAGGCCCATCTGGTCGACGAGCCGCGACGCGCGGCCGTAGCCGATCGCAAGCCGCCGCTGCAGCAGCGACACGCTGCCGCGCCCCGACTCGATGATGATCTCGACCGCCTTGTCGAAGAGCGGATCCCGCTCGCCGCCGGCGTCGCCGCCGCCGCCCTCGCCACCGCCCTCGCCGCCGCTCGCCACCTGGCCCGAGCGAATCGTGAGGAGCTGGCGCTCGAAGCTCGGCGCGGCCACGGTCTTGAGGAACTTGGTGACCGCGCGGGCCTCCTTGTCCTCGACCAAGGTGCCCTGGCAGCGGCGCGCATCGGTCTGGCTCGGCGTGACGACGAGCATGTCGCCCTGTCCGAGCAGCAGCTCCGCGCCCTTCTGGTCGAGCACGATGCGGCTGTCGGTGCCCGACGCGACCTTGAACGCGACGCGGCAGGGCATGTTCGACTTGATGAGGCCGGTGACGACGGTCGCCTGCGGGCGCTGCGTCGCGAGGATCAGGTGGATGCCGACGGCGCGCGCCTTCTGCGCGATGCGCACGATCGCCTGCTCGACCTCCTTGTTGGTCATCATGAGGTCGGCGAGCTCGTCGATCACGAAGACCATGTACGGCATCTTCTTCATGATCTTCGCCCACTCGACGTCGTCGGCGGGGTTGATCCGCTCGCGCAGCTCCGCCTCGCCGAGCTCGTTGAAGCCGCGGATGTCGCGGACGCCCGCCTCCTTGAGGAGCTCGTAGCGCTCCTCCATCTTGGTGACGGCCCACTCGAGGATCGCCGCGGCCTTCGACATCTCGGTCACGACCGGGCAGGCGAGGTGCGGGATGTCGCTGAACTGCGCCATCTCGACCATCTTCGGGTCGACGAGCACGAGCTTCAGCTCGTCGGGGCGCTTGGTGTAGAGCCACGACATGATGATCGTGTTCATGCAGACCGACTTGCCCGAGCCGGTGGTGCCGGCGATCAGCATGTGCGGCATCTTCGCGAGGTCGAGCACCAGCGGCTCGCCCGCGGAATCCTTGCCCATGAACATCGGAAGCATCATGCCGCTCGCGTGTCCGCTCGACATCAGCTCCTTGAGGCGCACCTTCTCCTTCTGGCGGTTGGGCACCTCGATGCCGACCGCGGTGCGGCCGACCATGTTCGGAATGATGCGGACGTTCGGCGCCTGCAGCGCGCGCGCGATGTCCTTCGAGATCGTCTCGAGGCGCGCGACGCGCGTGCCCGCCGCGAGCTCGACCGAGTAGAGCGTGACGACCGGACCCGACTCGATGTGGGTGATCTCGCCCTCGAGGTTGAAGTCGCGGAGCGTGCTCGTCAGGAGCGCCGCCTGCTCGCGGACGTACGCCTCCATCTTCGTCGAGTAGTTGCCTTCCGGCTCCTCGAGAAGGTCGAGCGTGGGGAACTGGTAGCCCGAGTAGTCGACGGTGCGCGGGATGTCCTCGTCGCGAATCGCCTTCGAGGTCGGCTTCGCGGTCATCTTGATCGGAAGCTTCTCGATCTTGCGGCGGAGTTCCTCCTCGGAAAGCGGCGCGCGCGCGGCGAGGCCGGTTTCCTCGTCGATCGCGCCGCCGTCGCCTTCGTCGGCCGCGTCGTTCGCACCTGCGTGCGCCGCGGTCTCCGCGGTCTCCTCGCCCTCGTCGTCGGCATCGGCCGCCGCGACCTCGTCTTCATCCTCGTCTTCCGTCGCATCGACCTCGACGGGCGCCGCGACCGACACCGCCGGCCGCGCAGGCGAACGGCGCGCGCGCGAGCCACGCGTCGCACCGGCGGTCGCCGGCTGCGGGAACATCGCCGAGACGCGCTCGCGCAGCGCGGAGAAGTGGCCCTTCCAGTCGGCCTCCCACACCGGCGCGAGGAACGCGAGCGCACGCGCGACCGCGCCCGGAATCATGAAGACGAGCGCGTCGGCGGCCACGATCGCTCCGATCGAGAGCGCCGCGAGCATCGCGATCGAGGTGCCCACCGGGCCGAAGCGCCCGTGGAGTTCATCCGCGAACCACATCGGGACGATGCCCGCGTCGACGCCGGTCAGCGGACCGACGCTCGGGAACCACTCGGCGTGCAGCGCGCCGATCGCGCCCATCGCGATCAGGCAGCCGAAGAAGCGCACGAACGGATGCTCGATCCGCCGGCCCATCGCGCTCGCGACGAGCAGGACGCCGAGGAACATCGTCGGGATCCACACGCCGAAGCCGAAGGTGAAGTAGAGCCAGTACGACATCGCCGCGCCGAGGCGACCGCACAGGTTCAGCGGCGGGTCGGTGGGAACGGCGACGACATGCGTCGGCCAGTCCGATGAGCGGAAGCTCACGAGGCTGACGGCGAGCACCGTCCACAACGCCGCGAGCACGATCCAGATGATCCTGCGTCGCGTGAGGTCGGAACTGTTCACATCCGTATCGCCCCCGGTCGCGCGAGTGCGCGCGGAGGTCGTCCGAGCGGTCTTGGGCATGGTCCCGATATCGGCTCAAGCCGCATGAAAACCCCACTCTCGGCGCGTTGGCGGGGGTTCGCCGCCGCCCGACGCGCCGGGTCGATTCCGCTACCTTCCCGCCATGCACTTCGTCCTCGTCGACCGGTTCCTCGAGCTGTCCGACACCTCGGCGGTCGCCATCAAGAACGTGACCGCCGCCGAGGAGTACCTCCAGGACCACTTCCCGGGTTTCCCGGTGCTGCCCGGGGTCTTCATGGTCGAGGCGCTGACCCAGGCGGCGCGCGCCGTCCTCGAGCGCCGCGGCCAGCCCCGCATGGTGCTCGGCGAGGTGAAGGCGCTCCGCTACGGGAGCTTCGTCCGGCCGGGTGAAAGCCTGAAGGTCGAGGTGACGCTCGAGAAGGTCCGCGACGACGGCTGCGCGGTCTTCAAGGCGCAAGGGACGGTCCTGCGCGGAGTTGGCGCCGCCCCCGGCGCCGCCGACGCCCCGCCGGCCGCCGAAACGGCCGTCTCGGGCCGCCTTATACTGCGCCCCCTCCGGAACTGACCGGAACCCGCCCCGATGGAGACAGCGATGGCGAAGAGCCGTGACGAGATCGAAGCCGATGTCCGCGACGTGCTGGTCGATGCCCTTGGCGTCGACGAGGACGACGTCGTCCCGACCGCAACCCTGAAGGGCGACCTCGGTGCCGAGAGCATCGACTACCTCGACATCGTCTTCCGGCTCGAGAAGAAGTTCTCGACCCCCGAGAAGCCGTTCAAGATCGCGCAGGGCGAGCTGTTCCCCGAGAACCTGATGACCGACCCGTCGCTCGTCGAGGGCGGCAAGGTGACCGCCAAGGGCATCGCGCTCCTCAAGGAGAAGGTCCCGCATGTCGCGCTCGGCGACTTCGAGCGCGACCCGCAGGTGGTCAAGCTGTCCGGACTGTTCACCGTCAAGAGCCTCTGCGACTTCGTCGAGCGGAAGCTCTGAGCGGCGGGACGTATTTGAGCGGTCGCCGCGAGTTTGAGCGGTCGCCGCGTGTTTGAGCGGTCGCCGCTGCGGCGGCTCCCTCTGGTGCTTGTGGCCGTTTCGGTGATTGCTACGGAGTGATGCTGTTGGCCGTTTCGGTGATTGCTACGGAGTGGTGCTGTTGGTTGTTTCGGTGATCGCTCGGGTGGTACTTCGGGTGCCTCCGGTGATCGCTGCGCGCGGTGCTGCTGGCCGTTCCGGTGATCGCTGCCGCCGGCCGAATCCCCGGCGCGGCCCGCCGCGGAACTGAGGAGGCGTGATGCGCTGGATGTGGATCGACCGGGTCGTCGCCTTCGAACCGCGCAAGCGGCTCGTCGCCGTGAAGTGCGTCTCGCTCGCCGAGGAGCACCTCCACCAGCACTTCGCGCCCTCCGGCACGCTCCCGGGCTGCCCGGTGATGCCGAGTTCGCTGATCCTCGAGGGCATGGCGCAGACGGCGGGGATCCTCGTCGGCAGCGTCCACGACTTCCGGGAGAAGGTCGTCCTCGCGAAGGTCGTCTCCGCCCTCTTCGAGCGCGATGTCCAGCCCGGCGAGACGATCCGCTACGACGCCGTCCTCGAGCGCATGGACGACATGGGCGCGAGCACCGTCGGCACCGTCGAGCGCTACTCGTTCCTCGACAACGCCTGGGCGCCCGTCGGCCGCATCGAGCTGATGTTCAGCCACCTCGACCAGAACCGCGCCGGAACCGAGTTCCCCGAGGAGAACTTCGTCTTCGGCGAGAACTTCCGCACGCTGCTCGAAGGCGCCGGGCTCCGCAAGGCCGGCGTCGGCGCGTAGCCTCAGCCTCCCACGACACCCCGACCGCACCACAGGAGAAACACCATGCCCCGTCTCGCTTTCGTCGAACCGAAGGACGCCACCGGAGAGGCCGCGAACATCCTCGCCACGGCTCCGATCAACATCTTCAAGGGCCTCGCCGCCCACCCGGACGTCTTCGCGCCGTTCGTGACCTTCATGCGCAGCTTCGACCATGCGACCGCGCTGACCAAGGTCGAGAAGGAGCTCGTCCTCCTCCGCGCCGCCGAGATGCGCCGCTGCGAGTACTGCGTCTCCGCGCACACGAAGATCGCCTCCGGCGTCGGCCTCGACGCGGCCCGCGCGCTCGACGCGCGCCGCGGCAAGGGCGGCAACGCGAAGGAGCAGGCGCTCCTCGACTTCACCGCGACCGTCATGAAGAAGGACGGCTTCATCAGCGACGCCGAGCTCTCCGCCTTCCGCGCGGCCGGCTTCGACGACAAGGCCGTGATCGAGGTCATCACCGCCATCACGCTGATGACCTTCACCAACCTCTTCAACCACGTGCACCAGACCGCGATCGACTTCCCGCCCGTCCCCGCGCTCTGATCCAGCACGCGAACGACCGACCGAAAAACGCACCGGGCCTCGCTTTCGCGAGGCCCGGTGTCGTTTCGAAGAACGGGGCGGGACGCTCCTCAGTCGTCCCGTCCCGCACGGAGTCTGGAGGAGGCCCTGATCGGGGAGGCAATCCGATGCAGGGCCGATCCAGGGCCGAAGCCCCTCGCCGACGCGGAGTCCCTTACGCGATGGCGATGCCTGAACATTCGGATTCGAACCCCCGCGCTGCAAGCGGCTCGGTCGGATTCGCGCGCCGCCTCCGGCGGTCTGTGCGGCCTTGCACGGGCATTCGGCCTCGGAAGCGTCCCGACGGCCGAATCGAACGGAATATCGGGCGCCGCCGCCGGCGCGACGCCCGCCGCGCTCGCCTACATTGCGCCCGTGGCGAAGCATCTGGCGATCTACACCGGCTCGTTCGATCCGATCACCTACGGGCACATCGACATCCTCCGCAGGAGCCGGGGCATGTTCGACGAGGTGGTGCTCGCGATCGGCCGCAATCCGAACAAGGAGGCGCTCTTCAGTTTCGAGGAGCGCATGGCGCTCGCGCGGTCGCTCGTCGCCGACCTGATGGCGCAGGAGCCCGGGGGCGCGACGGTCCGCGTCGATCACTACACCGGCCTGACGGTCGACTACGCGCGCTCCGTCGGCGCCTGCGCGATCGTGCGGGGCATCCGCAACATCACCGACCTCGCGAGCGAGTGCCAGCTCGCGATCACGAACCGCCAGGTCGCGGGCATCGAGACGGTCTTCATCGTGACCGGCGAGAACTTCGCCTACACGAGCTCGAGCCTGATCAAGCAGATCGCGGCCCTCGGCGGCTCGCTCGACGCGCTCGCGACGCTCGTGCCTCCGGTCGTCGTCGAGGCCCTGCGCGCCAAGCGCCGCGACCCCTCGAACCCGATCGGGAAGCTCGCCCGCGACGGGCTCGTCGAGTGACGCGGTCGCGTACCCTGCGCCTCCCATGGCCGCCACCCTCCGCGTGATCTCGATCGGAACCCTCGCCGCCAACCCGCACTGGGGCGAGCGCGGCGCGGTCCGCCCGGCGCACGCCACGACCTCGCTGATCGTCTCGGGCGACGCGCGGATCCTCGTCGACCCCTCGCTGCCGCCGCAGGCCCTCGCCGGCCGGCTCGCCGAGCGCGCCGGAATCGGCGTCGAGGCGAT
>Ga0315906_10007607_pt1 | contig 13161 bp, 14 predicted proteins | sample LakEriMetagenome_4_FD_203526 | JGI IMG/M metagenome (GOLD analysis project Ga0315906, IMG submission 203526) | Freshwater fungal communities from buoy surface, Lake Erie, Ohio, United States - Buoy 2 MA122 | ecosystem: Environmental > Aquatic > Freshwater > Lake > Lake biofilm | place: USA...
TACTGAACTTTCAAATTCACTACCGATTGCAGATGCTGATGTTAAAGCCGAACTACTTTCTATTTGTTTTAATCTAATTAGTGTTGCCATTATCTATATAAATATCTTTATTTATTATAATCCGTATAATGCTTTTGTTGCATCATAGTTTTGATTTATTTCCGATTGGGACAATACTCTATTATATAATCGTACTACACCAAGCTTACCTTGAAATGCATTTCCATTTGCAAATTTCGTAGTTTCTGATGCTCCAAAATTTAAATACCATCCCGGTGATGGTGGAATCCAACTAATTGAAGTATCCGATGATTTAACTTTATTTAAATATGCATATGCTAGATTAGAACCATTATACACTCTTACAAGTTGATACCAATTGTTGAGTGTGGGGATACCTCCTCCTACACGAGTAACACCTGCACTACTCCATAACATAGCGTTAGCATTATAAAATGGGCCTGTTTGATAAACTTCTAACCCTGTGGCGTGATAACCTGTATTAGTAGGGCCAGTACCAGTATCACTAAATACTGCACCGCCTGCACTTGGACTAAACCATACTTCTAAACTATGTTGCCAACCTGAATATAAACCTGCTAAATTTCCTGTTTGTATGCTTTGTGTTCCAGTAAATGTAAACCAATTACCACTATCTGTTGGACCACCTGAAATTGAAGCATTGAGAGCACTTGGTGATAAATCATAAAGAGTAGTTCCACTACCTGGATATGATGTGGAATTTGATGGGTCATAATATAATTCTAAACCTGATGACACAATTGGAGTCGATGTTGGTGTAATAGTTGGTGTAATAGTTGGTGTAACCGTTTCAGTTATTGTTGGTGTAATAGTTGGTGTAACCGTTTCAGTTATTGTTGGTGTTGGTGTAACTTCGGATTCATTAATTGTGACACTAACATAAACCAAATCACCAATAACCCATGGAGTTGGAGCAGCCTGTATTAAGGTTGCGACACCACTTGGTATGTTTGTTGGGGGAAACCCTATATTAGTTCCGAAGACAAATCCTTCATCACCATAGTTTGTAGTCCAAAATTTAAATGAATCTGTATCACCAGAATATATTGCCGTACTACTATTTTGTGTTAGTGTTATTGTTACACTATGTCCTGTAAATCCAGAATAATAACTTATTCTATCAATACTTTCACTATCTATTTTGTTGAAGTAGAATCCTCTACCTGTTGTTGCCAATAAATTAATTTCAGTTGAACCCGAAACATTTCCTGTTGGGTCATTCATTATTGAATTTCCTGATGATGGGAAATTATATGGTAAATCAACTAAATTAAATGAATATCCTGTAACAGGTATTATGTCGGTTGGAGTTGGAGTTGGTGTAACCGTTTCAGTTATTGTTGGTGTTATAGTTGGTGTTGGTGTTGGTTCAACAAATCTTGGTGATAAGAAATTATAGTGTTGTGTAATTTCAGAAAGTGATAATTTTCTATTGTAAAAATATAAGTTAGCAACATGACCCCAAGGTTGTTGGACATTATTATTACCCCATCCCCAATGGGTAGTTCCACCCGAACCGAAAGAAATTGTACTTCCAACTTTTGAACCATTAATATAGAATTTTTGAGAAGAATCATCCCCAACTACCGTGTATTGAACCCAAGTATCAACCGAAGACGAAAGGTCGTATCCCGAACTTCTAAATTCGGTATCCCAATGCCCTAATGTATTTGTTCCGTCAGGAATTGTTATTGGGGTATATTTGGGTGAGTTTGTGTAAAGTAATGTTCTAAATGACAACGGATTACCTGGTTGTAATTTAGCCCATGTAATATATGTGTATCCTGTTGTTGGTAATGTTGGACCCGTTCCATTGACTTCTATTCTTCGGATACCTGTTGTACAATCAAAACATTTTATACCATTAAGCGTTGTGAATGTTGCACCATTTCCTAACGTATGATCGTAATTATTAATCAGATCGTAAACAGTTGTTCCTGTACCAGGATAACTATCGGTTTCATGTGCATCAAGTTGTATTAAAAGACCTGAAGTTATTAAACTTGGTGTGGGTTCTGTTGTGTTTCCACGATGAAACCTACTACTACTTCCTGTATGTGATGATACTCTTCCTATCATTATACTCCAAATGTTGATAATCCACCAAGAACTTCCCAAGACGAACCAACTCTAAATACGGTCAATCCAATTACATCAATATTATTCGCGTTTCCTGTTGGTATAGTATTATCTACCCATTTAACAGTAACATTTGAACTATTAATTTGATATTGTGATCCACTATATGGTGTTGCGTCTTGTGAAATTACAAATGTTATGGTTGTTGCTTTATTATTATCTGTAGGAATATTGTTTACATTCCAAGTTCCATTACCTGTTAATCCTGTTATATGGAATATTGACCCTGATGTAAAATCAAAATCTCTATTTCCACTAAAACCACCGTCAACTGTTACATTTTCAATGACACCACTAAATGAAGTTTCTCCTGTAATTGTTAAATCACCATTTATTGTTACATTACCATCATAAGGTGATAAGGATGGTGATATTCCACTTGTTCCTGAAGTTCCATCAATTCCTGATGTTCCACTTGTTCCAGAAGAACCATCTGTTCCACTTGTTCCTGATGTTCCACTTGTTCCAGAAGAACCATCAATTCCTGCATTTGTATAAAAAACACTATATGTTTCATTTGGCTGAATACCTTGTAAACTATTTCCCGCTAAATCTTGCACATAAACCGTTGTGTATGTTGATCCAGTAGTTACACCCGTTACTCTATAAATTCCAAAATTTTGTGGTTGATTAATTTTTGTAAAATGAAAAATAGTACCAAAAGAAATTCCGTTCAGAAAGTTAGTTGCATTTTCACTACTTGCAACCGAATCATTATTGTAATCCCATGATGTATTGTTGAATAAGAAGTAATCAACTGATAAATATTGATTACTCGGTCCCGACCCAAAATATCCTTCATCATTAAAATTCCCCTTTTTCCATGTCAATCCAACAATCGAAGATTGACCAGAAGTACCACTTGTTCCCGAAGTACCACTTGTTCCTGAAGTACCACTTGTTCCTGAAGTTGCGGAACTATATGAAGTACCATTAATAATTAATGAACCAGTAACACTAACATCACCGTTGATATTTTGATTACCGTTAAAAATATTTGATCCTGTTGTTGCTAAATTGGATATAGGTAAATTTGTTAATTGACTACCATCCCCAACAAAATGTGAACCCGAAACCCAACCATCAACCTTTAGATTGTTGTCCATCTTTACACTACCACTAAATTCGACTCTGAAACCGTCAGCAAAAGATGGGATTCCGTATAATTTATTATTTTGTTTTTCTGTAAAAAATCCTATTGACGTATTACCATACATCGAAATACCAGGATTTCTCCATGCCCCAGCACTAAATAAATGTGTGTGACCATTACCTGTAAGTCCTACCCCAATCAATAAAGAACCCATATAAAGGTCTTTAGATGTGGTGTAAAGATACGCATCACCATCGTAACCACAGGTTAAATTTGTGTGATTTGTCGAATTAAGACCCAAATTAACATACGAAGAACTTTCGTTTTGAATATCATTTATAATAACTAAGTCAGCAGACGCGTTACTACCACTACTATAGTTTATAATGTTAAGTGCCGCATAATGATTTCCGTTTGCTTCTTGAAATGTTGCAATGTTGTGTGACGTATCTCCACCAACAATTAATCTTTCTCTATATTCTGGGTCACCACCAGCAACAGAAGTTACGTCCAAACCAAGAGCAAGGGTATTTCCATCCTCTATCACATTAAAATTATCATTGTAAATAAATGATTTTGGACCATTAAAAAATGCTAAATGACTACCACTCCCCGAAATACTAACTATATCATTATTAAGATATAACGAACCACTAATTTTGACACTACCCGTTAAATTGTGATTATCATCGGAACTATTACCAAAATTAGACGACCCACTTATTGTTTCCGTAGTAATATTGGTGATTGATGAACTTAAAATGTATTGTTGTGCGGTAAGTGACCCACTAATTATTAAGTCACCATTAATTACTTGACTCCCCGTAAAAACGTGAGAACCACTATCAACAAGAAGATGTCTTAGTGTTTGAAGTGAGGATTTATATGTTGTAACACCATTGTCATAAATTGTATGACCTGTTAAACTGGGTGTGGTCGATGTCGTTAAGTCTTTTATATATTTGTTTGCCATAACAATAAATATTGTTTTTTTTTAAATTATTTTATCATAGAGAATATACATTATCAACACACTCATCTCCACAAACCTCAAAATCATATAAATTAAATCTATATTTGAAATCGTGATACACATGTACGAAATCCAAAGGTTCTTCATAATATTTTATTGATTTAACATTAAAACATGAAACACTATTATGAATATCATACATCAAACCAGTGCCTCCCCCCCACGATTGAATAAATGGTTGGTTCCCTCTTTTAGATGGAATCACCTCCTCCCAATTCTCTATTTTGTATATTGGTCTACCATTTAGGTAAATTTTTAAAATACCCAATCTTCTTTGTTTTTCGTTCCACCACTTTTTATTTAGTTTTTCTGTGGTTGAATTGTATGTTGCAATTTGAGTTGACGTAACAGCGGTTATTACAGTATCTTCGTAATCTTCAACTTCCCATCCTAATAAGTCATTGAATCCTCCGTTATTTTCTAAATCACAATCAACATATCTTTTATACCTGTCAAAAACTATGGTTATATTAAAATCTTTATTTGGGTCTGTTACACATAATTGAGGGGTTTGCCCACTTGAAATATAAAAATCTTCTTCATATCCATTTGTTGAACAGTTTCCTGAATAATGATATGATACCCATTTAATTCTTCTATCAGAAGTAAATTGAAATGATAAGTTATTATCGGCGTAATTGTTAAGATTATTCTCACCTCTTACACCAATATAATAAAATACACCACCAGATGACCAAGGTTGATTTTTCCTATTAAAAATGAAATCCAAAGTCCAACCCTTTTCTGTCCTTCTTTTTATTATTGGATTACAATAGTCAGTTCCTGAACCCGTGTCAAATTTGTAAGCCCAAGGTTTGGCATTCAGTTTAGGTGATTGTGGACAACAATTATCTTCATCTTCTAATTTATTTAAACATGATATTATTTGTTTACTAAACATATTGATGAGTTCTGAGGATGAATTCATAAAATCATTGACCATTAAAAACTCATCGTCGTTTGTTAAAATTGGAGAATCATCACTAACATCCAATAGTGAATATGGAAATGTAATTTCATCAGTGAAAATCAACGCATCTCCTTCGGATGTTAACAAAATATTATCATCCTCATCTAAATAGTACCCATACACCCCAAATAAAGGTTGATTTGTTATATTGTAATTTGATATTGTAAAATAATGTATCTCGTTGGTTATTCCTGTAAAAACAAACACATCGTTGTTTAAAATTGTATGTTCATATGTAGAACTAAAATAAGAGACGAAATCGGAATAATCTAAAGTTATGGTTAGACCAGAGTAGATGTAGTCCCCATCATTAATTGTATTATCAAACTCATTTAAAGTAATTAAATCCCTTGAACAATCCATATTAGACAAGGAATTATTAATTTTTAATGTGTTATAAACAATTTGTCTGTCTAAATTAAGAACCTCAGTATTATAATCAAAATCGATTTTACCCAATTCAAAGTCATAAAATTCTGAAGAATCTAGTTTTAAACTCATTTTTGACCCATAAAACTCTAAAATATTCTGTGTGTTCATATTTCTATAAATATCTTTCCCTCTGTTTGATATTTATATAAAAAACGTTTAGATGAATAATTTTATTAAACAGGTTATAGAAGAAAAGTTTGCGTCTAAAGCACAACAAAGATTTTTCTACGCTCAGGCTGGTAAAGGAGGTAAAAAGGGTAAAAAGTGGTCAAAATGGGCTAAAGAGTTCTCAAAAGATACCGATTTTAAAAAAATACCTGAAAAGATAGAAAAAGAAGTTGATGAAATTGTTGACGATAAAGGAAACATCCAAAGAAGTAAAAAACCAAATGATTTAGATAAAAGAGGAATAACACAAAAGAAAACAACTGATGACGTTATAAAAACAGGTGCAGGTAGTATGGGTATTCATGGGGTTCACGGAACCCATACATCCTTGAGATATTGGGCGGAATCGGATTTGAGTAAGGCTTTAGGTGCTAAGGATACAATTATGAAAGATGTAGACTATGATGACGCGGAAGAACACTTTGAAAAGGAATTAGGGATACCTGACGATGAAACTAAAGAGAGAATGGGTCAAATGGGTTACGATGAAAATTTACCTGACGACAAAGTAAGACTTGTTGAAAACCCTAAAAAATTCATGGAAGAATACATAGAAAGTATCTTATCAAAAAAAAACATGAATAATGATATAGTTTCAAAAGAGACAACTGAAGAAAAAGAAATTAATCCAATTGTTTTAAAACAATTAAACTCTCTTAAAACAACACTTAAAAAAAATAATTTAAGTGTGAATGATGTTTTGAAGCATCTTAAAAACGATGAATAAAGATTTAAAAAATAGAATTTTTGACGTACCACAAGATATTTTGGATCAAATAAATTCCTCTTTACAGAATTTAAATGGACAACATGTTGACGGGGTTCATCGTGCAAAAAAAATATTATCAGATAAAAAGGTAAAGTACGGACAACTTAAAAGAATCATTCATGATATTAATAACATGGATAAAAAGAAAGATTTAATTAAATACAACCTGTGTGGTGGAGATAGAATGGAAAAATGGTCAAAACCTTTTTTACAAGGAGAAAGAGACTTAATAAGTAAAGGAAAAGACTCAAGAAAAAACGCAGATGAAATGAGTAGTTTAACGGGAGAGAGAAAAAATTCACATCTTAAGAAACATACAAAAAGATTTAATTTTAAAATCCCAACTAATCTGATAAAAAGTAATTCACATAAAAACTCAATTTCACCAATAACCTCACTCGGTTTATTTGAACAGATTGAAAGAATGAAAAAATTAATGTTATAACATGGCAACACAATTAGAAATACTGGCAGAACAATTCAGAAAGGAACATATTTCAAAAAATGCATATGGTCTAAATGGTGAATACAATTCAAATCACCCAAACGCTAAATCAGATGGGGATGAAAAGGGTAAAAACGAAATAGGTAGTTCTGTTGATATTCAAAATAGAATTTCAAATCTTACAAGAAACGTTTATAATGAAAATAATGGGTATGGTATTAATCATCGTAATGCTGTTTCTGATGGAGATGAGAAGGGAAAAAATGAAATTGGTGGATCTTTGGATATCTCATCAAGGAACGAGTTAATTGGTAGAAACCCTTACAATCCAAATAATGGATATGGAATTAATCACCCAAACGCATTATCAAATGGTGATGAAAAAGGTAAAGGTGAATCAAGTGGTAATATTGGAGGTTTAACGGACATTAATTCAAGAATAGATAATACAGGAAGAAACATATATAATACAGAAAATGCATATGGAATTAATCATCCAAATGCTTTATCAAGTGGTGACGAAAAGGGTAAAGGGGAGTTGAGTAATAATGTAGGTTCAATAACAGATATAAATTTAAGAACCGAGATTACTGCAAGAAATAAGTACGGTAAAACAAAGGGATATCCTGATTTTTAATGTCATTTAAACTAAAAAACATACTTTTAGAACAATCATTGTCTGGTAAAAAAACCAAACCACTTGTGGATGCTATAAAAAATAGAAATCCTGTTACATTCTATTATTCGGGACCAACTAAACCTGATAAGATAAGTGTGAAACGTGGAGTAAGGGTAAGAGCGGAGGTTGTTGCAATGGGTTTAAGTAAAAAAGGTAATGTGATTGTTAGAGCATATGTTCAACCTCCATCTGTATCAAAAAAAGGATATGACAAAACAAATTGGAGAACCTTCATCGTAGATAGAATGACTAACATAAGTGTTTTAACTGATGAAACATTTGACAATAAAAGACCCGGTTATAAAGAAGGTTCAGAATCGAGCAAAGGACCTATGGTTACAACATATGTTACTACTGACTGGACTAAGACACCAGAGGTAAAACAAAAAGAGGTACCAACACCACAACCCCAAGAACCTGAAAAACCATCAAAAGAACCATTACCACAACCTAAAGTTGATGATAAACCAACCGCAACACCACAAACACAAAAGGATAATGTCGGTGATGTTTTCAAGACTTTACAACCTAAGGATGTTAATGGACAAAAAATTGTTTCAACTCAAGACTATCAAAAAGCGGTTGGAAATCTATACAAAAAGAAAGAGGAAGAATGGAAATCTACTCAAAGAGAACTTGGGAAAAATCAATCAGCGGGTGAAGGAACAAGAAAGAGGTTTGATTTAGAATCAAATAAAGAGTTATCTGACTTACTAAAGAAAAATAATATAACTGTGTCAGATAATTTACCCGAACCGGAAAGTCAAACGGAACCGATACAGGAAACAATAATGAGAATAAAAACTTTAATGTTGTTAATTAATTAATTATATTAATAAAAAAATCAAAATGTCACAGAATCAAGGACCAATATCAGAAAATGATTTAATGAGAAAGTTGGTGAACGCCAAAAAAGTAATGAATAAAGTAGACAACGGAAACTTTGAAAGGGGTAATATAAATGAAAATATGTTGTTCAGTGAACCAGAAGAATTAATGAAAACACAAACACCAACAAACACAATTCATAGACCATCTGGAGTTCCATCTGTTCAAAAAATTAATGAATCTAAATTACCCGATGCTATCAAAAAAGCAATGATTGAAAATCCGATTCCACAAGTTCCTCAAATATCTTTAAATGAAAGTCTTGACATGGACTTTATTAAAGGTGCAAAAAAGTTAATGGAACAAGAAGGATTAAGTAAAAAAACAACCACACAACAAAGAAATACGGGTTCAGTTTCAAATCCAAGTATTGACATGAACGCTATTGCTGTTTTAATTGAAAATACAGTAAGAAAAGTTATGGATGAGAAATTAAACCAAATATTAACCGCACAACAAACCACTTCAATTAATGAAAACCTTGTTCTAAAGGTTGGTGATTCTATCTTTAAGGGTAAAATTACAGGTGTAAATAAGGCTAAATAACATTTTGTTTTTTGAATTTTTTTCTTTATTATTTAGACATATAATGATACGATAATGTCTAAAATAAAAATATTAGCAATACCATCAGATACACACGGAGTTGGTAAATACAGAATATTAGATCCATACAAATACGTTGGAGAAAATCATAGTGAGGATTTTCATGTGGACATTTCTTTTGATGTACCTGAAGAAGATAAAATTTTTGAAAATTATGACATTGTTGTTTTTCATAGTTTTATTCATAAAACAAGTCACGAATCAAACGTAAAAAGAGTTAATTGGTTGAAATCCAAAGGAATTAAAACCGTTATGGATATTGATGATTTATGGAATGTTGATCAAAAACACCCAATGTATCATCAAATTAAACAGAATAATGTACCTCAGAAAAAAGTAGAACTTTTAAAATTAGCAGATTACGTTTCAACTACAACTCCAATATTTGCCACCACAATTAAAGAAAAACTCGGAATTAAAAACGTTGCAGTATTTCCAAATGCGGTAGATGAAAATGAACCTCAGTTTCAATCCAATGTTGAAAAATCAGATAAAATTAGATTTGGTTGGTTAGGTGGATCATCTCATTTATATGACTTAGAACTTCTTGAAGGGGGTATTTCATCAACACATAATCTATTCAAAGATAAAGTGCAATTTGTACTATGTGGATTTGATACTCGGGGTACTGTGAGTGAATATGATAAGTCCACAAATCAAATTCGTAAAAGAGATATACTTCCACACGAAACGGTGTGGTTTAGGTATGAAAATATTTTTACAGACAAATATAAAGTTATAGATGAAGAATATAGAAAATATCTTTTTACATTTTTAGAGACACCATATAATGATGTTGATAAATCATATAGAAGAAGGTGGACTAGAGATATAAATAAGTACGCACTTAATTATAATTTATTCGATGTATCTCTTGCCCCATTACTCGAAAATGAATTCAATAAAAATAAATCACAGTTGAAAATTATTGAATCGGGGTTCCATAAAAAAGCGGTTATTGCAAGTGGAGTTAATCCGTACACTTTAGATTTAGTTTCGGCATTAGACCAAGGAGTATTCAATAATAAAGGAAACGCTCTTATTGTACCTCCATCAAAAAATCACAAAGAATGGGGAAAACATATGAAACGTTTAGTTGAAAATCCAAATATGATTGAAGATTTGGGAAACAAATTATATGAAACAGTGAAAGACAAATACTCATTAAAAAACGTAACAAAAGACAGAATACAATTCTTTAAATCAATTATTAACAATTAAAATTTAAAACTATGCATTACTTAGTAACAATCGGTTATGAAACCGAACAAATGGACAGAAACGGAAATCCAAGACTTCAAAAATTGAAATATATTGTTGAAGCAGAAACAGTCGAAGAAGCAACTATTGTTGCATCAAAGTACAGAGCAGGAGACACTAGAGGTAGTGAAAGTATCTCAATCGTTAAAATGCCAATCGAATGTATTATTGATACAAAAAATACTCCTGAGTATTATAAATCTAAATAAAATGGAATTTTACAGCAGAGACATCCAAATTTTGAGACAATCTCAAAGTAAACTCGCGTTAGAATTTGTTAGTCAATCAGGTGTAACTGTGACTGTAGAAGAACTACAAAGAATCACAGATGTTTTTGTTGAATGTTGTCTTAGACCAATAGATGGAGATTTAAGAGACAGGTTAAAAAAATTAGATAAATGGATTGTTGATAAAAAAATCAAATCAAATGAACAATGAAGAAATAAAAAAATACATTGAGGAATTAAAAAAACTCGAAAAGGATATTTTAGATGATGATACTGATATTAACTTCATCAGTGATTTAAATAATTTATTAGGAAAATTAGACGAGGATATTAAAACTGACATGTTTTCACAAAAGGGAATGGTTGTCAAGTTTAAAAAAATATCACCAGATGCAATATCTCCTTCTTACTCTAAAGAAGGGGACGCTGGTATGGATTTAACAATTACGTCTATCATATCAGAATCCGAATTTGATATCACATATGGATTTGGTATTGCTGTAGAAATCCCTAAAGGATTTGTTGGGTTAATTTTCCCAAGATCATCTATCAGAAAATATGATTTAAGTTTAACTAATTGTGTTGGGGTTATTGATAGTGGATATAGGGGTGAATTACAAGCAACGTTCAAAAAGACACAAAGTGGAGATAAAAAATACATGATTGGAGATAGGGGGGGACAAATTATGTTGTTAGCATATCCACAAATAGATTTTGTTGAAACCAATAAATTAAGTGAGACTGACAGGGGTTCTGGTGGATTTGGTTCGACGGGTAAATAACATTTATCTCGATAATTATAGTATATAAAATATAAAACCTTGAGAGGAAAAATTTCTAAAAATGGTAAGACTACACAGAATAGTGAAGTTACCACAACAATTGAGGGTATTACACCCAATAAGAGAAGAATCAGAGAGATTATAAAAAAACCAAAAGAAAAGTTTTTAACAAAATCACAAGAAGAGTATTGGAGAATTTTAGGTGAGAACGAAATCACTTTATGTTTTGGTCCCGCCGGTGTTGGTAAATCTTACATTGCAATGAAAAAAGCGGTTGATTTACTTTGGGATGACACTAACAAATATGAAAAAATTATAATTGTTAGACCAGCAGTGGAAGCTGAAGAAAAACTCGGATCGTTACCTGGTGGACTAGAAGAGAAATTAGACCCATACATTTATCCGTCATATTATCTTTTAAATAAAATAATCGGTAAAGACGCTAGAGAAAGATTGAAAGATGAGGGGTTTATTGAAATTGCCGCTTTAGCTTATATGAGAGGATGGAATGTTGATAATACAATACTTGTATTTGAAGAAGCCCAAAACGCAACACCTGCTCAAATTAAATTATTACTTACTCGTATTGGATTTAATTCCAAATTTTTTCTTTCCGGAGACTTAGAACAATCAGATAAATTCAAGGACAAAACCAAATCAGGTTTGTATGATGCAAAAAGAAGATTGGGTGATGTAAAAGGAATTGGGGTATTTGAATTTGGAAGTCAAGACATAGTAAGAAATCCTATTATTGGGAAAATTTTAGAAAGATATGATTAACCTTTACTTATAAAAGTAATCATATTATATTTTCATCATGGAAATTTATTTAAGTATTGATGGTGTTTTAAGAAACACTATTCAAAAATTTGATTATCACTATAGAGACGCTTACTTAGATTCGGAATTTGAATCGGAAAATAACTTTGAATATAAAATTATAGAACCGATTCATAATGATAATTTACTTTCATCTTATCAATTTCAGTCATCAGAAGAGTTAGAATATTTTTTATATGTTGAATACCCAATTGAAATTTTTGGACATGCGGGTATAAGTTATCAAACAACATTTACCGACCTAAATAAAATTATTTACGAAAACCCTGAACATAACTTTACAGTGGTTGGATTGAATGAATTAGGTAAATCAAAACCAGCAACATTATTTTTCTTATCAAAAAACGGGTTTTTAGGTAACAATATAAAATTTATTAAATCAAAAGACATTTCAGAGGAATGGAACGCGTGTGATGTTTGGATTACCGATTCAAAAGAAATTATTGATTTGTGTCCTGATGGTAAAGAGACAATAAAATTCAATACAACATATAATCAACACTTTACACATAAGAAAGAAATAAGTAAATTAACTGAAATAAAAGAAACATGGTTGAAATTTTTGGAAAACTCTACTACATCGATATCGAAGCAGTTACCTCAAGATGTAGGACAGGAAACACAATAAAAGACGAAGATGGAAACGAGACTACTGAGATAAACATTTTTATGTATGAAATTTTAAAAATGTGTGTCGAGAGGGTACTGAATGAGATTGATGAGGTGGATGAAGAAATGGGTCCATTTAGTCAAAAGGGGGTAACACTATCATTCAGATTGGCGTTTAA
>Ga0315906_10007608_pt1 | contig 13159 bp, 10 predicted proteins | sample LakEriMetagenome_4_FD_203526 | JGI IMG/M metagenome (GOLD analysis project Ga0315906, IMG submission 203526) | Freshwater fungal communities from buoy surface, Lake Erie, Ohio, United States - Buoy 2 MA122 | ecosystem: Environmental > Aquatic > Freshwater > Lake > Lake biofilm | place: USA...
TGCTTCCTGCAAAGAGAAAACTGAGGTTCTGGATTCAGATCCTATAGAAAAATATTTCCCTTTGTCGGTCGGTAAATATATCACCTACCGCCTTGACTCCACGGTATTCCTTCCCTTTGGAACTTCCTCCGTCATCAAAAGTTATGAAGTAAGATTGGTCAATGAAGCGGAGATCACAGATAATATTGGCAGAAAAGCTTACCGCATTATACGATATATCAGGAAAGATTCCACACAGAGTTGGAAGGCTGACGCCACCTGTATGTCCCTTAATGATGGCAAAAGAGCGGAGTTCATAGAAAATAATTTAAGATTCATCAAATTGGCCCTGCCGATCAGGAAATCATGGAGCTGGAAGGGAAATGCCTATATCGATACCTATTCCCTTTTCACCCAACTGGACTATCTGGATGGATGGGATTATCAATATGAAAGTATAGGACAGCCGGCTACCATCAGCGGAATCACCTTCCCTGAAACGCTACTGGTGACGCAAAGGGATGAAGTTTTGGGCGATACCAGCGACCCGAGGTCCTATGCCGAAATCAACATCGGCATTGAGAAATACGCAGCCGGAATTGGAATGATTTATAGAAAATTCTATCACAGTGAATATCAGCCGAATGACGGAGGCTACTATACAGATGATTCTTACGGTGTAGAGTACACGATAATAGATCATAATTGATCCAGCTTTCCCGAAAAACCTAAATTCATGATTATTCAAATCCGAAGAGCGGAGAGAAAAGACTGTCCCGGCCTGCTTCAATTGGTCAGGGAATTGGCTGAATATGAGAAAGCACCTCAGGAGGTGAATATTAGCCTTGAACAATTTGAAGAAGGAGGATTCGGACCTGATCCTGTTTGGTGGGCATTTACTGCCGAGGTGGACGGAAATTTGGCAGGGTTTGCGCTCTATTATATCCGGTTCAGCACATGGAAAGGGAAACAAATGTATCTGGAAGATATCCTGGTTTCAGAAAGATTCAGGGGGAATGGTATAGGGAGCAAATTATTCGAAAGACTCATGGAGGAATGCCGTGAAAAGGGTTTCGAATATATGAACTGGCAGGTTCTGGACTGGAATAGCCCTGCGATCAGGTTCTACGAGAAATTCAATGGAGTTAGCCGAAATGATGAATGGCTTAATTATAAATTGAAAATCAATTAATTGCGGATCTTCTATATTCAAAATTCCCAATAACAAGTAAATTTTAGAAGCTGACAGGCAACATTTAACATGGAAACTGCCTCTTTCTGTCAGATAAGCAGTTTATTGGCTTGCCTTAAGTAAAAATCCATGAATAGAACTTATTTTTCGATCTTAAACTACCCTTTTCTGAAGGAATTCGCCTTCAGGATGTTGTTGGGACTCACTTTCCTGACAGTTTTAAACTCTTGCCAAAAAGACTTTAGTGGTGACATGCCTTTAAATGAAGGCCCCATGCCTGACCTTGTATCTAAGGTAACCGCCTCCGCATCTGGATTTGTAACGGATGAGAATGGCATTGCCGTTCTTGGAGCAGAGATCAGATTAGGTTCATCAGTGACCACTACTGATAAATATGGCTACTTTTCATTTACTAAAACGCAGGTGGTGAAAAATGCCGCCTTTGTTTCAGTAACAAGCAATGGTCATTATAAAGCAATCAAGACCTGGATAGCGGAGGAAGGCAAACCTGCTTTTTTCCGGATAAAACTAATTCCCCGTAATCAATCCACTTCCTTTGACGCCTCCGCCGGAGGAACCTTAAGTATTGCCGGCGGAGCTTCCGTATCCATCAACCCATCCTCAGTGGTCTATGCCTCTACTGGCAATGATTATTCCGGAGCGGTCAATCTCTATGCTCATTGGATAGATCCCACTTCAAACGACTTGCATTCGATCATGCCCGGAGACTTAAGGGGCCTTGATGGTGCGGGCTATATGAGACAACTTATCACCTATGGTATGTTGGCGGTTGAACTTATAGGAAGCAATGGCGAAAAACTCCAGTTAAAGCCGGGCACAGAAGCGGAACTGAAGTTTCCCCTTCCGTCCAACGTACTAAACTACGCTCCCCTAGAAATTCCTTTATGGTACTTTGATGAATCAGATGGACTTTGGAAAATGGAAGGATCTGCCATCAAATCCGGCAACAACTATGTGGGAAAGGTGACTCATTTTTCCTTTTGGAACTGTGATGTCCCTTCCAATTTTGTCCAGTTCAATTGTACTGTTACCAATTCGAGCGGACAACCTGTCGCAAATGCACTTGTAAAGATTTCAGACAGAAATAATCCCTTACGTACCGGCTTTGGCTATACTAACGCATTTGGATACACGAATGGCGCGATTCCCAGTAACGCAGATTTGCAGATTGAGATATTTTCCAACTCGACATGCTCCAATGCGTCATTTTCCACGCCCTTCGCTACAGGAACCACAGATATTTCACTGGGAACCATTCAAATTAACAATAGCTCCGCTAACGCAAATGTATCCGGCAAAGTTTTGAATTGTCTTAATAACCCCGTAAGTAATGGTGCCGCCGTAGTAAAGGTGAATAACCAATATTATAAATTCTCAACTTCGGATTCTGGCACTTACAATTTCAACCTTTTATTATGTGGTGGTAGCAGCAGCGCAACCCTGCTGGCAGAAAATTACGCCTCAGGAGAGCAGAGCGATTGGCAAAATATCACTATCCAGCCAGGTGCCAATAATATTGGCAATATCCAGGTTTGCGGCAATAGCATTACCCAGTTCATCAATATCACCATTAATGGGAACAGCAGCGTATTCTCCGCTCCTGCTGATTCCCTGTTCCAGCAATCACAAACCTTACCCGGCTCGCCGATCGGGATCACCTCATACAGGCTTGGTCAGAACGGCTTTATCTTCTTCAATTTCAGTTCTGGCGGAATCGCTCAGGGAAGTTTTCAGGCCCTGGAGTCATTAAATACCAGCCTGGTAAATGATTCCCTTTTTCTTGCTGCCCCCATTCAAGTAGGCATCACAGAATACGGAGCCGTCAACAGCGGATTCATTGCAGGTAACTTTTCAGGCAATTTTGTAGGGAGCACTCCAGCTAATACCTATACAATAAGCTGCAATTTCCGGGTAAGAAGAAAATACTAGTACTAAATCGTCACTATTTTGTTCGTTTTTTCATATTTGACCAAAAGCCCCCTTTCCAGGGGGCTTTTTATATGTTCTTTAATAGCCCGTGAATCCCCCTCCCCTTAATTTTGCAGCCGAAACAAATACTTATGGGAATAATTATCAGAAAGGAAAAAGATAAACTGGTCGTGTCGGACAATCCTGTTATACCCTTCATTGAAGGAGATGGTATAGGTCCTGATATATGGAAAGCATCCGTAAGGGTTTTTGATGCGGCGGTAGAAAAGGCATACCAAGGCAAAAAGAAAATTGAATGGAAAAAAGTATTAGCAGGAGAAGAGGCATTCCACCAGACCGGAAGCTGGCTACCCGAGGAAAGTATGCAGACCTTCAAATCGCATCTTGTTTCCATCAAGGGGCCATTGACCACTCCTGTGGGAGGAGGTATCAGGAGTCTTAATGTGGCACTAAGGCAAGAACTGGATCTATTCGTATGCCTGAGACCTATCCGCTACTTCGAAGGTGTTCCTTCCCCCATGTGGCAGCCCGAAAAGGTCAATATGGTTATTTTTAGAGAAAATACGGAAGATATTTATGCGGGGATAGAATATTTGACAGGCACCCCCGAAGCCGAAAAATTACTTAAGTTCCTACAGGAAGAAATGGGAGTTAATAAAATCCGTTTCCCCCAATCCTGTTCACTGGGCATTAAGCCTGTAAGTCGCGAGGGAAGTGAGCGATTGATCCGATCGGCTATTCGTTATGCCGTAGAACATAAGCTTCCTTCTGTCACACTGGTTCATAAAGGCAATATCATGAAATTTACGGAGGGCGCCTTTAAAAATTGGGGGTATGAGCTAGCTGAGCGCGAATTCAAGGGACAGGTCTATACCTGGCAGCAGTGGGAGAAAACAAAACAGGAAAGAGGCGAGGTAGTGGCGAATGAAGAAATGAAGATCAGTGCCATCGGGGGTAAAGTAATCATCAAGGACGCCATTGCAGATAATTTCCTGCAACAAACCTTGCTGGCTCCACAGGACTATTCCGTGATTGCTACATTGAATCTTAATGGTGACTACATCAGCGACGCCCTTGCAGCTCAGGTGGGAGGCATCGGCATTGCACCGGGTGCCAATATCAATTATGATACAGGACATGCCATTTTTGAGGCAACTCATGGAACCGCTCCAAGATTCGCCAATACCAACAGCATGAATCCATCCTCACTTATCCTCAGCGGCGTGATGATGTTTGAATATCTTGGCTGGAGGGATGCCGCAGAAATGATTACCCATGCAGTAGGCAAAACCATCAGAAATAAGACAGTCACTATAGATTTTTTCAACCTGATGAAAGAGGCAACACTACTCAAAACAAGCGAATTCGCCGACGAAGTGATCAGGAATCTCTGATAGCTTCAAATGCCCTGATATTCGTACATTCGCCATCCGAAAATGACTACTATGCAAAAGATCAAAGTAACAAATCCGGTGGTTGAACTGGATGGAGATGAAATGACCCGTATTATCTGGAAATTCATCAAGGACAAGCTCATTCTGCCATATGTTGAAGTTCCCATCCAATATTTTGACCTGGGAATGGAACATCGTGATGCCACCAACGATCAGGTGACCATAGACGCTGCCAATGCCATAAAAGCTTGCGGAGTAGGTATTAAATGCGCTACCATCACTCCCGATGAGGCGAGAGTGAAGGAGTTTAACCTGAAGCAAATGTGGAAGAGCCCCAATGGCACCATCCGTAACATACTGGACGGAACTGTATTCAGGGAACCCATCGTAATGAAGAATGTGCCCAGACTGGTGAACAACTGGACTGCCCCCATTATCGTAGGAAGGCATGCCTTCGGAGATCAATATCGTGCTACCGACACCGTGATAAAGGGAAAAGGTAAGTTGACGATGACCTTTACTCCCGAAGATGGAGGAGAACCCCAAATCTTTGAAGTATTCAATTTCAAGGGCGATGGTGTGGCGATGAGCATGTACAATACGGATGAGAGTATAGCAGGCTTTGCCAGAAGCTGTTTCAATATGGCCCTCAGCAAGAAATGGCCGCTGTACCTTTCCACCAAGAATACGATCCTGAAAAAATATGACGGAAGATTCAAGGATATTTTCGAGAGCATTTACCTGAACGAATTCAAACAAGCCTTTGAAGCAGCAGGTATTACATACGAGCACAGGCTCATTGATGATATGGTGGCAAGTGCACTCAAATGGAACGGTAACTTCGTCTGGGCTTGTAAGAACTATGATGGCGATGTGCAAAGCGATACGGTAGCACAAGGCTTCGGAAGTTTGGGTTTAATGACCTCCGTGCTGATTACGCCGGACGGAAATACTATGGAAGCTGAAGCAGCACATGGCACAGTTACCAGACACTATCGTGATCATCAGGCAGGAAAACCTACCAGCACAAACCCCATTGCTTCCATTTTCGCCTGGACAAGGGGGCTGGCATTCAGAGGAAAGTTGGATAAAAATGACTCACTCATTAATTTCTGCGATACTCTTGAAAAAGTATGCATTGAAACGGTAGAAAGCGGCAAAATGACAAAGGATCTGGCTGTATGTATCCATGGAAACAAGGTAAACCATGGTGAACATTTCCTTTATACAGAAGAATTCCTGGAAGCTATAGATGAAAACTTGAGAAAGACTATAGGTTGATACATTATTAAGAAAATCATGAACCCGGCCTCTCAGCCGGGTTTTTGTTTTTATTCATTATTCCGGAATGAGATCTTGTTGTTTTAGGTATTTTCTCAGACTAGCCCTCCAGTCAGGGATTTCAATGGAAAGGGCAGTTCTGATCTTCGAAGTATCCATCACTGAATATGCAGGTCTTTTCGCAGGTGTAGGATAGGAAGCTGTATCCACCGGCTTTACTTGGCATCCGGATCGAATCATTTCCCTGATTGCAGAGGCGAATCCGTACCAGGTGGTGAAACCATCATTGCTATAATGGTACACCCCGGGAGCTATGGTAATTTCGGAAAGAATGAGTCGAATGATCGCTTCGGCCAGATCACCTGTATAGGTTGGAGATCCGTACTGATCATCTACAACTCCCAGCTGCTCCCGCTCTCCCATGAGCCTGATCATGGTCTTGACGAAATTGTTGCCTTGCTCACCATATAACCAGGAGGTACGAATGACATAAGTATCAGAATTTGATTCAAGGGCTTCCTTCTCGCCAATCGCCTTTGTGTACCCATAGGTATTCAATGGATCGATAGGATCCGTTTCCTTCCATGGCTTGTCATGCACACCGGAAAAAACGTAGTCAGTTGAAATATGAATCAATTTTGCTTTAATGCTCCTGCAGGCGGATGCAAGGTATCCTACTGCAATTCCATTGATCATCTTTGCATTTTCAGCATCTGACTCGGCTTTGTCTACTTGCGTATAGGCTGCAGCATTAATACACCAGTCAATCTTATGCTTATTGAAAAAAGAGTGCAGCGCTTCTGCATCCTTTATGGACAACTCTTCCTTCTTCATCAGCAGGAACTCTATATCGGGATATTTTCCGGCTAGCAATCTGAAGGCGTTGCCCAATTGTCCGCCGGCACCTGTGACCAGAACTTTGATACGATCCACTGATTTTATTATTTGGAGTACTTGAAATTATGAATACAGTTTTCAAATAAAGGCAAAATAAGATCCTTGTCGGAAATGATCCTGTCCTCCATCGGAATTCCCCAGTCTATTCCAAGTGAGGAATCATTTGGCAAAATACCTCCTTCCGATTCCTTATGATAGAATTGATCACATTTATAGAGGATTTCCGCTGTTTCCGACAATACTGAATATCCATGTGCAAAGCCTTGGGGAACCAATAATTGCTTTTTGTTCACATCAGATAATTCGATACTGAAAGACCTTCCGTAAGTGGGAGACCCAAGGCGGAGGTCAACTACCGCATCTATGATCCTACCCTGCAGTACGCGTACCAACTTTGTCTGGGCGTAAGGGGAAAGCTGGTAATGCAGACCTCTGATAACTCCATAGGATGACTTTGCCTGATTATCCTGCACAAAGTCAAAGTGCAAGCCTTCCTTTTCCCATTGTTGCTTATTATAGCTTTCGAAAAAATAACCGCGTTTATCGGAAAATATTGCAGGCTCAAAAACCAATAAATCCGGAATAGAGGTGAGTGAAAATGGCATAAGTATTATTTTAGGATTGCGACTCCTGGTATATCTTCTTAAAATATGAAATGGTATCTTTTAACCCGTCAGAGAATTTTGTTGTGGGCCTGAAATCCAGATGACGGGAAGCCAAGCGGATGTCTGCCAAAGAATTCCTGATGTCACCTGCCCTCTCTTCCCTATAGGTTGGTTGCCATTCAATATCAAGGAAATTTTGGCATTGCTCAAATAGGTTGTTGACGGAGTAACTCTCGCCTACCGCCACATTGTACACCCTGTTGAATGCTTCCGGATCCTCTGTGAGCATCCCTTTGATATTTGCCTGCACCGCATTATCAACATAAGTGAAATCCCTTGTTTGCTCACCATCGCCGTTAATGAAAACAGTTTCCTTTTTCATGATACCTTTCACAAACAGCGGTATTACTGCCGCATATGGCCCATCAGGATCCTGACGAGGACCAAAAATATTAAAATACCTGAATCCCATTTGACGCAGACCATAAACATCCGCAAAAACACGGGCATACAATTCGTCCGTCTTTTTAGTAGCAGCGTAGGGAGAAAGACAATTACCCAACTTGTCTTCCTGCTTAGGCAGAGAGTAATCATCTCCATATACTGAAGATGAGGAGGCATAAACAAATGATCTAACTCGGCAATCCACGGCCGCTTTAAGCATGTTCACCATACCTCCCACATTTACTTCATTGAAGTAAACCGGCTCCTTGATGGAACGAGGTACCGAACCTAATGCCGCCTGATGACTCACATGATCCATCCCCTCGCAGGCAAGTTTACAGGTGTCAAAATCTCGGATATCACCATGTATGAACTCAAATTGAGGATACTGTCTTAATATTTGCAGGTTAGAATCGAAACCATTGACCATATTATCCAAAACTCTGACGGAACCGGCACCATTCCTTAGCAAATATTCGGCGATATGGCTGCCAATAAATCCGGCGCCCCCTGTTACAAGAAATCTGCTTTTGGAAATATCCTTTTGATGGAAAATATGATTCATGGCAATCAAAGGCTCCAGTATGCTCTGGAATGGATTTTATTTCGATAAAGCCCTTTCAAATCCGCTATAAGGGCATTTTCTTTTGTGATAGATTTGAAATGACTGTCATCAAGATTACTGAATTCTTGATGCGGAACAGCTATGATAACTGCATCGTAATCGCAACGGGTCACAGCGGTAAGTTCGAATCCGTATTCATGCTTTAGTTCTTCATTACCCGCATGCGGATCCGTCACATCCACAATAAGAGAAAAAGACTTTAACTCTTTCACTACATCAGCAACTTTTGAGTTTCTGATATCACTCACATTCTCTTTAAAAGTAGCACCCATGATCAGCACGCGGGACTCCTTGATGTTCCCGTCATTGGCTATAATATGCTGGACGACCCTTTTTCCTACATAAGCTCCCATTTCATCATTAATGGCCCTTCCGGCCAAAATTACCTTACTATCATAGCCAAGTTGCTTTGACTTATAGGTAAGATAATATGGATCTACCCCTATACAGTGTCCTCCCACCAGCCCGGGCTGGAATTTTAGAAAATTCCATTTTGTACCGGCCGCCTCCAGCACCTCATAAGTGTTGATGCCCATCATGTTGAATATGACGGACAATTCGTTCATCAATGCGATATTCAAATCGCGTTGTGTATTTTCAATGATCTTCGCCGCTTCCGCAACTTTTATCGAGGAGGCTTTGTGAATTCCGGCTCTCACCACTAGTCCATAAACAGATGCAATCAACTCCATACTTTCCTGATCGCATCCGCTTACCACTTTTACTATGGTAGCAAGGGTATGGTGCTTATCTCCCGGATTGATCCTTTCGGGAGAATACCCAATTTTGAAGTCTGTCGTACCCCGAAGGCCGGATATCGTTTCAATGATTGGTAAACAATCCTCTTCTGTGCAACCGGGATAAACCGTACTCTCGTATACCACATAATCTCCTTTTCTGATAACCTTACCGATTGTCTCACTGGCTTTTTTAACAGGCACAAGGTCAGGTATATTATTTTCATCTACGGGTGTTGGAACCGCCACCACATAAAATGATGCTTTAGCCAGCTCTTTTAAATCATCTGTGAATTCGATATCACAACCATCAAAAGCCTCGGCTCCAATCTCTTTGGAAGGATCAATCTTGTTACGCAATAATTTGATTCTTTCCGAATTGATATCGAAACCGATTACTTTAAGTTTCTTCGAAAATTCCAAAGCAATAGGCAACCCTACATATCCAAGTCCGATTACGGCGAGCGATTTTTGCTTACTGATCAGTTCCTGAAACATCTCTGCCTGCATTAATTTTGGTCTGATTATGATTTCTTCAGAAATTCTTTAGGTTGCTTGTAAAGCTCCTCTTTGGGCAATGATTTGAAGAATTCGTAAGTGATCTTCAATCCCTCTTTTCGGCTTACCCTTGGCTCCCAGCCTAGAATGGACTTCGCCCTGCCAATGTCGGGTTGCCGCTGCTTAGGATCATCCTCTGGCAAGGGCTTGAAAACGATTTTGCAAGTAGTACCTGTCAAACCGATGATTTCTTCAGCGAAATCCCTCAAAGAGATCTCATCAGGATTACCCAGATTAACCGGCAAATGATAATCACTAAGCAACAAACGGTAAATGCCCTCAATAAGATCATCCACATAGCAGAAACTCCTGGTCTGGCTGCCATCACCAAAAACAGTAAGATCCTCACCGCGTAACGCCTGACCAATGAATGCCGGCAAGGCCCTTCCGTCATTCAACCTCATTCGGGGACCATAAGTATTGAATATTCTCACAATCCTGGTCTCAAGGTTGTGATAATTATGATAGGCCATGGTCATGGCTTCTTGAAAACGTTTAGCTTCATCATAGACACCCCTGGGCCCTATCGGATTGACATTACCCCAATAGTCCTCATTTTGAGGATGCACCAGAGGATCACCATACACTTCACTGGTACTGGCCACGAGAATCCTAGCCCTCTTAGAAAGAGCAAGTCCCAGACAATTGTGGGTGCCCAGCGAACCTACTTTTAGTGTCTGGATGGGTATTTTCAAATAATCAATTGGACTGGCAGGCGATGCAAAATGCAGAATGTAATCAAGTCTACCGGGTACATGAATAAATTTGGATACATCATGATGATAGAATTCAAAATTCGGATGGCGGAACAGATGCTCGATGTTGGATAGATCTCCTGTTATGAGATTATCCATACCGATCACCTCATAACCCTCCAGAATAAATCTGTCGCACAAATGGGAGCCCAGGAATCCTGCCGCTCCTGTGATAAGAACCCTCTTTTTGGAATTGTCGCTCATAATTGATTACCCGCTTTCTTTATATTTCCTGCAGAGACTGTCAAGATGGGTTAACCACTCTCCTGCCAATGCTGACATAATAGTAACCAAGTTGCTCCATCTGGGCAAGATCAAACAGATTTCTGCCATCAAAGATGGCTTTATTTTTCAACCTGGAGCCGATCTTTTCAAAATCCGGCGTCCTAAATTCGTTCCATTCAGTTGCAATGACCAATGCGTCGGCATTCTCAAGAGTATGATACTGGTCATTACCATATTGTATGCGATCTTTGAGCAGGCCCCTAACATTTGGCATAGCCTCAGGATCAAACGCTGAAATCGCCGCACCCTCCTGCAGTAATGATTCAATCATGTGAAGAGCAGAGGCTTCTCTGATGTCATCAGTATTTGGCTTGAAGGCGAGACCCCAAAAGGCGATCTTCTTTCCTTTGAGTTCGCCATTGAAATACTCCCTGAGCTTGGGCACCAAATGATACTTCTGACTTTGATTAACATCTATAACGGCCTTGAGTATACGAAAATCATACCCCGTCTCATCAGCCGAGCGGTAAAGGGCTTGCACATCCTTAGGAAAGCAACTACCTCCGTACCCTATACCGGGAAACAGAAACCGCTTTCCAATCCTGTCATCACTTCCGATGCCTCTACGCACCATGTCCACATCCGCTCCAAGTCGCTCACATAACTGCGCGATCTCATTCATGAAACTGATCTTCAATGCAAGAAATGAATTTGCTGCATACTTGGTCAGTTCCGCAGATTTCTCGTCCATGAAAATCACCGGATTACCCTGACGGACAAAAGGGGCATATAATTCCGTAAGGATTTTGATCGCCTTCTCAGACCTGGTTCCGACCACCACCCTGTCAGGCTTCATAAAATCTTCTACAGCCACCCCTTCCCTAAGGAATTCAGGATTGCTCACCACATCAAAAGAATCTGAAAGATCTCCAATAGCATTTTGCAGGATGGCTGATCTCACCTTTTCAGCCGTTCCCACGGGAACAGTGCTTTTGTCCACTATCACATGATAAGCATCTTTCGAAAGCAATTTACCGAGAGAGGCTGCCACACCCAAGATATATTTCAGATCTGCATGGCCATCAGCTCCGGGAGGTGTAGGCAATGCTAAAATTATCACCTGGGCATCGGTAATGCCTTGTGAAAGAGAATCGGTAAAACTCAACCGCCCCTCCCTGAGGTTGCGAAGGAATAATTTTTCCAAACCGGGTTCATAAATGGTGATCTTGCCGGAAGAAAGACTTGCTACCTTCTCCTTATCAATATCGATGCAGATCACATTATTGCCCGTCTCGGCAAAACAGGTGCCTGTTACCAAACCTACATATCCAGTGCCGACTACAGCGATTTTCATAATTCTCTGAATTGATTGAATGCTATTTTGATAAAAAATTCCTAACCTTACCTATGATGAAATCCTGTTGCTCATGGTCCAATTCCGAATGGATCGGTAATGACAGCACACAAGCGGTAAGCCAATCTGTAACAGGTAGCTTAAAATCGCTGCCACCGAAAGCATCAAACATCTTCTGACGATGAGCAGGCACAGGGTAATAAATCATCGAGGGCACTCCCTGCTCTGCAAGATACTGATGCAGGGCATCCCTGTCAATATCCCGAAGAATCAGCGTGTATTGATGAAACACGTGTTTGCCTTTGGAATCCCGGTAAGGTATTTCTACACCCTGAATTGCTGCAAAAGCCTTGTCATAATAATCAGCAGCAGCCCTTCTGGCATCATTATATTGATCAAGATGCCCCAGCTTTATGTTCAATATGGCTGCCTGAATGGCATCCAGCCTGGAATTGCAGCCAACAATATCATGATAATACCTTTTACTCTGTCCATGGGAAGCGATCATCCTTAATTTCTCTGCCAGAAGATCATCATCCGTGAAAATTGCACCTCCATCGCCATAGGCGCCCAGATTCTTGGAGGGATAAAAAGATGTACAGCCTATGTGACCAATGCTACCTGTTTTCTTGCTGCTGCCATCTGAAAATTGATACGTATTGCCGATCGCCTGAGCGTTGTCCTCAATGACAAATAAACCATGCCTGGAGGCAATATCCATGATGGATTCCATATCCGCTGCCTGTCCATATAGATGCACAGGAACGATGGCTTTTGTCTTGGGACCAATGGCTCTTTCAACGGCTTCGGGATCCATACAGAAAGTTTTGGGATCCACATCAACGAAAACGGGCCTGATATTCAATAATGCAGCTACTTCTACCGTAGCTATATAAGTGAAGGAGGGAGTGATCACCTCATCGCCAGATTGAATACCCAGTGCCATCATTGCAATTTGCAATGCATCCGTTCCATTGGCACAGGTGATGACGTGTTTACTGCCATTGTATGCCGCTAAACTTTCCGCAAAACGGTTTACTTCGCCACCTCCGATGAACTGGGAGCTTTCTAGGACAGCGATTACTGCGGCATCCACCTCTTTCTTAATCCTGTGATACTGGGTCTTTGTATCGACCATCTGAATCGGCCGCATATAGCTTGAT
>Ga0315906_10007609_pt1 | contig 13159 bp, 10 predicted proteins | sample LakEriMetagenome_4_FD_203526 | JGI IMG/M metagenome (GOLD analysis project Ga0315906, IMG submission 203526) | Freshwater fungal communities from buoy surface, Lake Erie, Ohio, United States - Buoy 2 MA122 | ecosystem: Environmental > Aquatic > Freshwater > Lake > Lake biofilm | place: USA...
CTGTTATCTCCGGATTTTTTAGATCTACATCCAATTGAAGATTGTCTAATCCCTCTACTTTATTCGTATCAATAAAATTGTAGAGTTGTTGCGCAACAGCAGCAATACGGCCATAATCTTCTCCAATCACTTCAATGTTTACAGGGGGTTCGGTGGGAGGGCCCCCTTGTTCCTGCTCTACGCTGATCTCTGCACCCGGTATACTTTTTATATTATTACGGATAGCATCAATATATACAGCAGAACTTTTTCCATGTCGTTGTTCAAACTCTACAAACGAGATTTGAATTCTTCCTAAATTGGGTTGTACACTACGATTGTTATCACGCGGATTATTTGCACTAACAGCAACATTTGAGATCACACTTTCTACAATCGAACCCGGCGCTCCCGGTTGCTGATCCTTAAGGCTTAGGTATACTTTTTGCTCCAGAAGCCGGGTAACAGAATCCGTATATTTCACATCGGTGCCTACCGGCATTTTGAGATATACGTAGATAAAATTAGGATCACCACTGGGGAAGAAGGTAGTGGGATTTCCTCTTAGAATGAGCATGAAGAGTGCAATGGGGAATAATACAAAAAGAGAAATCAACATATAAACCGGTCTGCGCCCAACTAGTACCCAGCGTAACATTTGTTCATAGCGGTTCATGAGTGCCGGTAATAGTTTTTCCTGAAACCAGTAAATCGTATCCCGAAGCACATAACGATTAATGACTAGCAATAATGCCATGAAGAATAATAAGTTTCCGGTTCCATGAAAAAGGCTAAGGTGCGCAAGAAGTCCTAATATCCAACAAGCCCACCAATACCATTTTTTGAAGAGGTCTTTCTTAGGCGCATCATAGGATCTTCCTTCAGGTTTCATGAAACTCACTGCAAAAACGGGATTGATGATAAAAGCCACGATAAGAGACGCCGTCAGCGTAAGAATTAACATCGTTGGTAAATAGATCATGAACTTACCAATGATGCCTTTCCAGAATAAGAGTGGAAAGAAAGGCGCTAATGTCGTAGCGGTTCCGGCAAGTACTGGTATAAACACTTCTCCAGCCGCTTCTTTCGCACTTCTGATTATGGGCACTTTTCCATTATGGTAAATCCTATGTGTATTTTCAATCACAACGATTGCGTCATCAACAATAATTCCTAAACCAAATAGCAGCGCGAAAAGTACAATAAAGTTGAGCGTAACGCCGGTGCCCACAATTGCGTCTGCAACAGGTAGAAAAAGAAACGCTACAAAAACACTTAACGGAACACTAAGTGCTACAAAGAACGCATTCGAAACCCCCATAAAAAACATCAGTATCACCAAAACCAGAATAAAACCAATAATAATCGTGTTTACCAATTCATTAAAGGAAGTTTTGGTTTGTTTGCTTTGATCTCCCGTTATCGTTACTTTCAGATCTTTAGGTAAGAGATCATTGGATCTCATGTCATCAATGACAGCTTTGATGCGGTCTGCTGCACCAATCAGATTCTCTCCGCTTCTCTTTACTATATTCAGGGTGATTACATTTTTTCCATCTAGGCGTGCATAGCTTTCTTTTTCTCTAACCGTATCTTTTAAGCTTGCAATGTCTCGCAAATAAATGGGGGCACCGTTAATATTTTTTACAATGATATTGTTGAGATCTTTTACTCCTGCAAACTGCCCTCTCACGCGAACCGTTCTTTTCATTCGACCTACCTCTACTTGTCCGCCGCTGATATCATTATTTTCTCTTCGAATGGCATTTTCAATATCATTGAAAGTAACTCTGGTTCCGGCCATACGATAAGGATCTGCCAAAATTTGAATCTCTCTTTCAGGTGCCCCAACAATATCAGCTCTGGTTATTTCTTTTAATTCTTCAAAGCGGTCCTGCAACTTATCAGCGTACTGTTTCAACTTCACGGCATCATAATCGCCACTGATATTAACAAACATGATCGGTAACTCACTGAAAGCAAATTCCTGTACATCCGGCTGTTTGGTTAAATCCTGTGGCAGATCACTTTGTGCTTTTTCTACAGCATCTTTCACCTTTTGTTTTGCGAGAGCGACTTTCACATCAGTATCAAATTCTACTACGATTAATGAGAAATCCTGCTGAGAAGTGGACTGCACTTTGATTACTCTGGCGCCACTAATACTTTTAATCTGTTTCTCTATGGGTCGTGTTACTAGATTTTCAATATCAGCAGGGGAGTTCCCTACATAAATCGTAGCTACAGAAATGGTAGGTACTACAATATCTGGATATTGCTCTTTCGGAAGCGTATTGAACGTGATTAAACCATATAACGATATAATAATCGTCATGATATATATCGCCGTACGATTGTCCACACTCCAGCTAGTGGGCATGAACTCTTTAAATTTTTTAGTCAATCCTTCTATAAAATTAGATTGCATGTTGTGCTAGTTATATTCGGTAATAAATGGATCGTATTTATTCTGTTCTTACTTCCTGCTGATCATATAAACTTTGATATCCTTCCGTAATTAAAATATCAGTTTTGTCCAGTCCGTTATTTATCTGTGCTTTCTCGCCATAGGTTTCCCCAATGATCACTGATTTTTTTACAGCAATCTTTTTGCCTTTCACGCTTTCACCTATTACAAAAACATATTTTCCTTTTTCGTCCGACTGTATCAGGTTCAATGGAATCACAACGGTATTAGCGGCGCTAAAGTCTTTAATTTTTATGGCTGCAACAGAATTAGGCCTTACTTCCCCACCTGGTATAGTTGCCTCCATCGTAAATGTGCGGGTATTCGGATTTATAAGTTGTGCTGTCCGACGAATGGTGCTGGTAAACTTTTTTTGTATATCCGGTACTTCTACAATTACTTCTATTCCAGGTTTTACGCGATTCATATAGTTTTCCGGTACCTCTACTATAGCTTTTAAGTTTCGGTTGTCTACCACTCTGATCTGATAACCTAGTTGATTGGCACCCGTAAAGAATTCTCCAACCTTCACATTCATCTGATCGACAACACCTTCTACCGGACAAACGACAGTAAACTGACGAATTTGTTCCTGTGCCGTGGCAATGCCTCTTTCCAGTGCTTCAACTTGCGCTTTGGCTTGCAACAATTGTACTTCTGATCCGATATTTTGTTCCCACAAATTTTTCGTCCTGTTATATACTTCTTTCGCCAGTCCGAGTTGGGTTTCACTAACCTTAATTTGTTGTTTGAGTAAACGGTCATCAAGTTGAAGTACGCGTTGTCCTTTTTTTACGCGATCTCCTTCTTTCACAAATATTTCAGTAACAACTCCTCCTTGCCCGTTCGGGGGAGCTATATAAGACACTTGATCGGCATCAACTTTACCCTGAAGATCAATATAGTGAGTAAAATCTTCAATTAAAACCGGAGCTGTACCCACAAGTTTACCTTTTGATATAGAGGCTGATGAGTCGATCAGACTAATTTCTTCTTCTAGTTTTTTGATTTCTGCAGCCAGAGAAGATTGTTGTTTTTTTAATGCCTCAAGTTGTTGTTTCTTGGAGGCAAGTTCATTCGATTTTTTATCTCCTTTTCCACAAGCGGACAAAAGGATGATTCCTGTAAATAAAGCAAAAGTTTGTATTGACTTTATCATGATGTACTTAATTATAAATTCTTAATTTTTAATTACTAATTATTAGCTGTTAACCTCTCAATTTTCCTATGGCTTTTTGAAAATTTATTTTAGCAATAACAGCATTGAACAATGATTCGAAGTAACTACCCTGTGCTCTTTGTAATTCGGCATCAGACTGCAGTACTTCAAATGTATTCCCTACTCCTTGTTCATATTTTTTCTTTGTAGTTTGATATACCTGTTCAGCAAGTTGGAGGTTTTTCTTTTGAATATCCATGTTGATGATCGCATTTTTCAGATTGATGCGAGAGGCATGATGTTCAAGATCGGCCGCTTGCCGAAACTGTTCTTTGCTATTGCGTGTTTTTTGCAATGCTATTTTTGCCTGATCGATCTGATATTTTTTTTGCAAACCATCAAAAATGGGAAGGTTGATACTCAATCCGATTAGATTAGAGTTGAACCAGAACCAGTCGCTTCCTCTGAATGCAGAGAAATTTTTATTTAGCTGTCCTTGTTGTTGATACTGATAAAAGAATGCTACAGTTGGAAAGAATCCCAGACGATATCTTTTGAGATCGATCTTTCCCAGTTTCTCTGCCGAGTGCAACAGCTGCATTTCACTTCTGTTTTCGTAATTGATTTCTTCTTCCAAAAGATTTTCTTTGATCAGTTCATCGGTTAGTATATCTGTTAGCTCGAGGGTATCTTCCTGCATTACGCCGGTGCTGAATTTGAGAGAAGCATAGCCTAATTCAATCAGATTGCTTAACTGTGTTTGGGTGGCGCGAATATTGTTTAATGAAACGGTTGTTTTGTCGATATCTAGTTTTTCTATAAATCCGTTTTTATATAACTGCTGTTGATCATTATAAAGTTTTTCAATTCTTTGAATTGTTTTATCGAGTACTTCTTTTTGTTGTTTGGCAATCAGCACCTGATAGTATGCTTTTTGTACCTGTTCAATGGTTTTATCTTCAGCTACTTTTATATTCCTGGAAGCGAAATCCATCAGTGTATTTCTTGCCATTAGCCCAGTAAATACTTCCGGCTGAAACAACAACTGATTCATATTTATGCCGGCATTAATACTCCAAGGTTGAACAAAAGAAAATTCTTGAACAAAGAATTGTTGTTGAGGCTGAATTACATTTCCATTGCCATCCTTTACGCCTTCTTTGCTGAGTACATTATAGATTTCCGTCTGTCCGGTACTCGGGAAAAGCACGTACGGTAAAGTAAGATAATGTGCGCCTTGTGCAGACCCGGTTATTTGGGGCAGATACATGCCGGTTATTTCCCTGTTCTTGGCCTTTTGTCGGGCAGAATCCAAACGTAGATTTTTTAATTCAACGGTATTTTCAACTGACATCTTAATAGCGTCTTTTGCTGAAATCAGATATTTCTTTTGAGCCATTACCGGTAAACAGTAAATGCAGATCAGGAAAGCAATGCTTGATAAAAAATATTTCCGTTTCTTCATTTGATTCTTATTTTTTTTCCTTGTATTGTAATATTAGCTCGTGCCCTTTTAGGGTAGATAATCCAATCAGAAAATGTTCCATCAGTTCTTTTGTTACCTCTGCCAAGCCGAAGGAAGAGGGTGGAAAGACATTCAAATTAAACGGAATCATAATGGATTCCAGTCGGTACCGTGTAATCACGTCCACATTCAGTTCTTTTCTGTACAGTCCCTCCTTAATACCTCTGTTGATATTATTTTGAATGACGGTATAAAGATGTTTGTATTTCATTTGTTGAAAGCGCTGGTGCGCTTTGGTATGAAATCGTTCCATGTCGGATAAAATGACAGGATTCATTTGAGCAAACCGATTATATACACGAGATAAATTCAGTAGAATTTCTTCTATTGCATTATTTGATAATGCCAGACATTCTTTTGAATCGCGGTGAACGCTTTCCTCTTCCTCCTTCATTACAGCATCCACTAATTCATCTTTATCTGCATAGTATTGATAAATCGTTTTTTTGCTGATGCCAGTTTGAGTGGCGATATCATCCATAGATACAGCTCTAATGCCCATGCGCATAAAGAGCTCTTTCGATTTTTGTAATATTTTGTTTTCCGTATCCATTTCCCGCACAAAACTAAAGAAACTCTTTTGGTTGCCAAAGTTTCCGAGAATAAATTTTCCTTTCTATTTGATAATGGGAAATGATCTAATAGAAAACTATACCTGGGTTGAAGTTTTGGAGAGATTGGGTAATGGGAAATTAATTAAGAAGGTTGTTTTTTCATTTGTTGAACTTACTTCCATTTTGGCATGATGGGTTTCCACTACATTTTTTACAATACTTAAACCCAAACCAGTGCCGCTTTTTGATCTTTTCGTACTGAAGAATTTACGGAAAATTTTCTGAAGATTTTCAGCAGGAATTTGAGGACCGTTATTCGAAATTTCAACCCGAACTAAATTATTTATTGTGTATCCGCGAATGGAAATCTTTTTATCTTCCTGATTATCCATCGCATCAAGTGCATTTTTTATCAGGTTGGACCATAATTGAAATAATTTTATGTCAAAACCGCTTATGGCCAGCCCGGGTTCTAAATCTACTTCCAGTTGCACATCTTTTTTCAGTTCATGTTGGAATATATTCAGTACGACACGAATGTTCTCTTCTAAATTGATAATTGTTCTTTCGGGGGTCATGCCTTTATTGATAAAGGAACGAATATTTCTAACTACCGCAGCTGCGTTTTCTGTAGACACAAGAATACTATCCAATAAAGCATTTTTCAATTGCAGATTATATACCAATTCCAGAAACAATAACGGATCTCTAGTGAGTATGATTTGACGAATGGTATCTACTTGTTCTGTCCCAATACGGCTTTCTGTTAATTTATAAGCCAATCGAAGGATAATGTCTTTATTCAGTTCTGTTTTTTCAGTTAGATATTGTGCCATTTGCATTTCTTCTCTTTTCTTTTGCAGACCACTTACTGCAAGATTTGCTTTGAAAGCATCAGCAATATTTACAGCAAGAGATTGTTCTTCAAGGCTCATCTGGGGGATAAGTCTCATGACTTCATTTAGAGACAACTGTAAACTTTCTGCTCCAACTTTTGTAGAGCTTAGCGGTGTATTTAAATCGTGCGCTACGCCTGCGGCTAATTCACCGATGGTAGCCAATTTCTCCTGCTCTACGATCATACCTGATAACTCCAGGTTCTTTTTTGTGTTTTCAAGAACGCGAAACTCCAGATCTTCATTCATCTTACGAATATTTTCTTCTGATTTTTTCAGATCCGTTATGTCTGTTTCCACAGCCATGTATCCATAAATTTCGTCTTTATCATTTTTCAGCGGAACGATGTTTAATTCAATCCAGTATTCATGATCATTTTTTCCTTTATTCAGGATTTCTGTTTTTACCTCTTCACCCGCATTCAATTTTCCTTTGATATAATTTATGGTTTGAGGGTTTGTTTTTTCAAACTGAAATATTTTAGGTGTTTTTCCTTTCAGCTCTTCAAGCGTGTAGCCGGATATTCTTAATAAACTTTCATTTACCCACGTGATCCTTCGTTCCCGGTCCGTTATGATCACATAGTTAGACGTTTTTTTGGCTACTAAAGACAGCTCTTGTAATTCTTCTTCGATCTTTTTCCGATAACTAACATCCTGTATCGTACCTCTGATGATCTCAGCTTCTCCTTTATGATTAAAGAGGACAGAATAGATGAAATGGACCCAAATGGTTGTATTTTTATCCCGATCTATACATACTTTAAAGTCCTTTTCATAAAAAACATTTTCTTTTTTTATATTATAAAAGAATTCAAACGCAGATGTTTTATCCTCTTCCTGTAATAGTTCAAGAAATGTTTCTATAGGATATTTTTTTTGTATAGGAATTTGAAGAAGTTCGTAAACAATATCAGAGGCATCCCATTCGTTTTTTTCAATATCATATTCAAAATTTCCGATGCGGGCAGAATTTTGGGCTTCCAGTAATTTTTCAGCGGTCGACTTTAATTCTTGTGTACGGATCATAACCTCAAGTTCTAACCCTTCCGTAAGTTGTCGGTTTCTTTTTCTGGACTCAATGAGTTTTCCTTGCAGCTCAGCAATGGAATTATTCAACTGACCGATTTCGCTATTTGATTGAAGCCTATTAATGGGAGATTCAAAATTCTCTTCTTTTAATTTATTGGTCACTTTAATCAGCATTGTAATTGGTTTGGAGATCCCATTTGCCAAAAAATAAAACAATACTATCGAAGCTAATAGTATGATAAAGGTTGTGATATAAATTGGCTGTGTTAATGCCTTGATTGTGTTGTTGATTTTTTCTTTTGAAAATGCAATCACTATTTCTCCTCTGAACTCACCATATTCAAAAGGCGACTTTTCATAGATTAGATTATTGTTATTCTGATCAAGCACTTTTTCTTCTGTCACATTAGGGAAGGTGGCGAGAATCGTTTTGGCTTTTTCTTCATTTAATATTACAGCAATGAATTCAAAGTCTTTTTTCTCAGAAGCATTTGTGATCGCAAGTTTAACGCCATCATAATCATCGTTTTTCAATGATAGTATGACGGCTGTCCCTACGGTTTGAGCGGTTTCTCTTAATTCGTTTTTTTTAAATTCAGTGAGTACTGCCTTTTGTTTGATTGGGTAATAGATCATAAAGAAAAGCAACACACCCATAAGGATCAGCATAAATATTATCCATATACGAAAAGATATGCTGTTGAAAAAGCTCATCAGTTGATGATATTTATGACAAGGTTTTGAGGAATATTAGACGCTGATTTTTTTATGATTCCGATGGCACCAGTATTTTTTTGAATATACAAAATGATCTCTTCGTCTGAATCCAGAAAGACAGGAGCATTGCTTCTTCCCTGGAATACCTGAGAGAGCCAGAATTTCTGCATCGCCGTAATCGTACTCTCATATAGAAAAGAAGCAACAGGGGCGCATGACTCGTTTATCTTTGAGGGTAAAACAATGATTACACCTTCTTTGTTTGACCAAGTGCTGTATTTCCCTCTGAAGATTGATTGCAAATGCTTTACAGAAGATGATTTGATCCCGATATCGTTTCCCAAAACGACAAAATCATTTCCAGATTTTACTTGAGCCATCAGGCATAGATTCCCTGCAGACAAGCTTAGGACAAAAATCAGAACAATATGTTTAATCTTAAAAGCCATATGCTACCTGGACTCTGAATCCAATATTATTATGTTTTGTGTGTTCACTATGTCCATGTAATTGTTGCATGTACTCTAGTTGTGTTTTAATATTGATGAGATGATTAAACTCGTATTTATACCCCATGCATAATTTTAAAAGCTCGAGTTCATAGGTATATAGGTCTTTTTTGTCTATATATAAGTAGTCGGCCGACAGATAGGGTACGTGTTTTTCCTTCAGAATATAGCCTGCATATAAAAAACTTGCATAATTCTTCGCATTACCAAGCGTGTCTGTGCGGGTAAGATTGAAAGATGATTCACTTAGTAATTCAAATGAGTTGCCAAAATGTGCAATAGACATGGATGCCATGTGAAAATCTACCGCTCCTTTATAAAGGGTTCCTGTATAGTGGGGAGGGTTGGTATTATGTCCGCTATGTGTTCCGGCAGAATTATTAGGCAGGAAATCTGTGTATAATGAGGCGCCAATCCGTGTATAGGGCGAGGGCTTGAAATGGAAGGCTGCTGTTAAAGACATATTCGTGCCTGCTTTTCCGACATCACTTGAAGAAATCCCATTCCCTACTACCACATCATATCCCCAATTGAGTTTTCCCAGGTTCTGTCCCTGAAATTGTAGTCCGAGCGTATGTAAAGGAATCAGATAAGAAAAAGCAATGGGCCTGTCGATTGTTGGGAAGAACAAACGCCCGTGATGATATACGTCGTTCCAGTAATTTAAAGGGGTGTGAATCTTACCCGCTATGATGCTATGATTACCAACATAATTGAATTTTACTAAAGTCCTTTCAATACTGGGTAGAAATTTCGTTGCAGAGTTAGGATTGTATCTGAGGATAAACTCACCCAAAAATGAAATTTTGTCGTTTATTTTGGAGGTTACAAAAAAATCATGTTCGCCTATTGCATAAAAGGCGCTGGAACTATCGCCCGGCATATAGGAAAAATCAATGTTCCCAAACCCATTCAGATGGGTTTCCGGCTTTTGGGCAAATACAGATTGTACCAGGCAGAGCAGAAAAAAAACACATCGAAAGATCCTGTGTATGATTGGTATTTTATTGTTTCCCATTGTCAGATGAAAAGGTTTTTATTTTCTAGTATGGGTAAAATTGTTCCGGTAAGATCTTCCTCACTCCATGGTTTGGAAATAAAACCATCCAGCATTTCATCATTTACCAGATCATCAACCTGGATGGCATTGGCATAACCTGTAAGTAATATGCATGATAGTTCCGGGTGAATTACCTTACTCTTTCTTATTAATTCTGCCCCCGACATTTCCGGCATTTGATAATCTGTGATCAGCATTACTGGATTGATATTGTTTTTCAGCATGCTTGTCAGGCCTTCAAAAGCTTCTTCCGGGTTGGTATAATATTCGAATGAAATATCAGGGATCTGAACAAGTTTTTTAAGCTGAAAACCAAGCATTTGTATGATGAATGGATCATCATCTACCACCAAAAGAGAATAGGGCTGACTCATAATTTCAATTTTTTATAAGGTACGTTAGTCCAAAATATATTCAATAAGAAAGAATGAAAAAGGACAAGTAAAAATATTATAAATAAATATACAAACTTTTACTTACCAATTTTATTTTTTTAATTTCAATCCTCATAAATAATTACAACGACGTCCTTTGTTTTGTATGTTCGATCAGTTCCAGAACCATTTCCTTGAGTTGGTTGGCTTTCTCATTTAATTTTTCTGGGTCATTGATAAAGGTAGATTTATACTCCTCTATTGTTGTTATCAATACGTTTAATCTAAGCATTTGCAAAGAAGGGCTGATACTATGATATGCTTTTCTGATTAACAGAAATTCTTCTTCATTTGGTTTATCTTCCTTTAACAGAGCAGCAAAATTTTTCAATTCTATCAGGAATGCAGCGATGAGTTGCCTGGCGAAATCTGGGTTATTACCGGTAAATTGGTTCAGGGATTCAAAATCGATTTCTATTTTATTTTGTTTATTATTCAGCATAAGTATTATTATGTATAATATCTGAGAACTAAAATAGCGGAAAATTATTTACAAGGTATTGGATTTTTCTTTTTTTCTTAAGCCCTACTCAAATAATTGCAAGGTAAGAAGGGTTATTTGCCTAAACTATCCCTTTACGTTACCTTCGCTTTTCAAAAGATATAAATCAATTCAGATCTTTTGCTATTTATTAAAATCTTTACAATGAATAAATTTCACTCTTTTTTTTTACTTCTTGTTGTATTGAATTTCAAAGGAATGGCTCAAGACAGTTTGCCCGTTCGAGCCAAAACATTTATCGTTTCAGACAAGCCGAAAGATCATTTTATTTTGCAATTTGGGTATGTAAGTTGGCTGAATAAACCGGATAGTATTGCCACTGCAGGCTTTTCCAGAAGTATAGGAATATATTTAATGTATGATCTTGGATTTAAGACAGATCCAAGATTTAGTGTTGGTGCTGGTATTGGGGTAGGGTCAGATCACGTTTTTTTTGATGAAAATGCGGGAAGAGATCTGGTTATTAATAATGCCAGTGGCTTTCAATTTAAAAAACACACCGGCGCTGATACGGAAAATAAATACAATAGCATGAAATTGCATACGGCGTATCTCGACATTCCCCTTGAGCTTAGGTTTATGCACAGGCCGGAAAAACCCAATAAAAGTTTCAAGGTAGCAATTGGTGTAAAAGGAGGATTACTATTAACTGCTGTAGATAAAACCAGTTATGAAAGAGACGGTTTAGGGAACGGGTCTTATACAATGAAAATTAAAGATACGCGCCACTTTAACAGCTTAAGATTTGCGGGAACGGCCAGAATCGGATATGGTAATTTTGGCGCGTTTGTACAATATCAGTTGAATGACTTGATTAATGAAGGCAGAGGCCCCAACCAGATTCGCCCTCTGATAATTGGAATTACCTTATCGGGACTATAATGATTAAATCATTCTTGCTTAACAGCAAGACGAAGTCGCTTTCATAGATCACTGGTTTATCGAAAAAGGAGAAACGACAATCGAACCGTCTTGTCATCGTACCTTTGTGCTTTCAATTTTATATTTTGATAGAAAGAAAAATAAAGAAAACCACCAGAGAGCGGGCAGTACTGGTTGGATTGGTACATAAGCAACAGAACGAACAACAACTATTAGAGTATTTGGATGAACTTGCTTTTTTAGCGGATACTGCGGGAGTTGATACTGTCAAAAGATTTACCCAAAAATTACCGCATCCTGACTCCAAGACCTTTGTGGGTAAAGGTAAAATTGAAGAAATCAAAAGTTTTATTCAGGGCAGAGATATCTCTTTAGTGATTTTTGATGACGAGTTAACCGGCGCACAAATTACCAATATAGAAAAAGCTTTGGGTGTTTACACGATTGATAGAAGTGATTTGATTCTCGATATTTTTGCCACCAGAGCTAAAACTGCACAGGCGCGTACACAGGTGGAGCTGGCGCAATATCAATACATTTTACCTCGCTTAAAGGGTATGTGGAAGCATCTGGAAAGACAAGGGGGAGGAGTGGGAACGAGGGGGCCAGGGGAAACGGAAATTGAGACGGACAGAAGAATTGTGAAAGATAAAATTGCTTTGCTAAGAAGAAGGCTGGCAGAGATAGACAAGCAATCATTAACCCAAAGAAAAGAGCGGGGAGAATTTATAAGAGTAGCATTGGTGGGATATACGAATGTGGGGAAGAGTACGATCATGAATGTGATTAGTAAAGCCGATGTGTTTGCTGAAAACAAATTGTTTGCTACACTTGATACAACTACACGTAAGGTGGTGCTGGATGTCACTCCGTTTTTATTGAGTGATACGGTTGGATTTATCAGAAAACTTCCTCATCATTTAGTAGAGAGTTTTAAGAGTACGCTGGATGAGGTACGGGAGAGTGATGTATTGCTACATGTGGTAGATATTTCTCATCCTCAGTATGAAGATCAGATGCGGGTGGTATTGAAAACCTTACAGGAAATGAAATGTTCCGACAAACCGGTTGTGACGATATTTAACAAGATGGATCTTTTCGAGAAAAATCATTTTGACGAATGGCTGGAAGCAGAAACAAAAACTGTCATACTCCAAGAGCTTCAAGACAGGTGGGAGCATGAAACACAGGGACAATGCGTGTTTGTATCTGCACTTGAAAAACAAAATATGGATGGGCTTCGAAATACCATCCTGGAAAAAGTGAAAGAGCTGTATGCAATACGGTATCCCTATAAGACGGGGTTTTATTAACCATGGCTTTAAAGCCATGGTTAATAAAACCATGTTTATATCAGATAAAAAATCAGTCATGTCTGAAAAAAAATACAAATGGCATAAGGTGGCGGAGAGTAAGGAAGAATTATTTTCTTCAGGTCATGTG
>Ga0315906_10007612_pt1 | contig 13156 bp, 7 predicted proteins | sample LakEriMetagenome_4_FD_203526 | JGI IMG/M metagenome (GOLD analysis project Ga0315906, IMG submission 203526) | Freshwater fungal communities from buoy surface, Lake Erie, Ohio, United States - Buoy 2 MA122 | ecosystem: Environmental > Aquatic > Freshwater > Lake > Lake biofilm | place: USA: Lake...
GGCCAAGGCCTGTCCGTTGTTGCGCAAACCCGCAATCACGCGCTGCTGTTTGACACTGGTCCGGCATTCGGACCGACTGCCGATAGCGGTAACCGGGTTATTGTTCCTTTTTTGCGCGCATCCGGAATCAGAAGGCTGGATGCAATGATCATCAGCCATGATGATGCCGATCATACGGGTGGTGCGCTTTCGGTCATTCAAGCTGTGCCGGTAGCAATGCTTTTGACGTCGTTGCCCGACTTTGATCCTTTGTTATTGATTGGTCCGGAGGAGCAGCGCTGCGCATCGGGCCAGGCGTGGACTTGGGACAAGGTCCGGTTCGAAATGCTGTATCCAGATGCGGAGACCCGAAGCGCCGGAAAGCTCAAAGACAACGAACGCAGTTGCGTACTAAAGATCACGGCGGATTCCGGCAGTGCGCTGATTCCCGCTGACATAGAACGTCGGGGTGAACTGGTTTTGCTTGCAACAGGATTGGAGAAACTCCGGTCCGATGTGCTGGTTGCGCCGCACCAGGGAAGCCGAACGTCATCATCAGATGCTTTTGTGAAAGCAGTCGCTCCAGGCAAGGTGATTTTTCCGGTCGGGTATCGAAATCCGTTCAAACATCCGCATCCCGATGTGGTTGCCCGTTACGAAGCGCAGGGTGCTGATCTTTACCGCACCGACCGGCATGGTGCGGTGTTGCTTGAGTTCGTTTCCGGAGGCATTCACGTAGCCCGGCAGCGTGAATTGCGAAGGAGGTATTGGCTGGACGCGCCCCGAAGTGATGTTACGGAAACTGATTTTGCAACGATCTGGTGACGCAAAGATTAACCACGTCAATGAGTTAGCGGCGGCTTCAGGTTTGACAGATGGTTGCTTTGGGCTTGCTGCCGAATCCCGGTAAAATAGTCGGATGCAACACCTACCATTTCCATTATTTCGCCAGCAGGCCCCCTTGTGCCTGATGACTCTGTGCTTCAGTACCGTAAATGACTGAAGTCCCGACTCCTGTTGCGGCGACCGATGCAGCACCGATGGCCAAGGTTTATGGCCAGCCGATGCTGGAAATGCCGCAGGATCTTTATATTCCTCCGGACGCGCTTGAAGTATTCCTTGAACAGTTTGAAGGACCTTTGGATCTGCTGCTTTACCTGATTCGCAAGGAGAACATCAGCGTTCTGGAGATCCCGATGGCGAAGCTGACGTTGCAGTATCTGGAATACGTCGAGCTGATGCGGTCGCAGCAACTTGAACTCGCAGCTGAATACTTGCTGATGGCGGCGATGATGATTGAAATCAAGTCGCGCATGCTGTTGCCGCGGCCGAAAAATGCCGAGACTGAGGAAGATCCGCGTGCCGAGTTGGTTCGCCGGCTGATGGAGTACGAGCAGATGAAGCTCGCGGCGCAGAATCTCAATAAAGTGCCGCAGGCCGGGCGCGATTTCACCGTGGTGCAGGTGCTTTTTGAACGCGAGGCGGCGTTCCGCATGCCTGACGTGAACATCGAAGACCTGAAGATGGCCTGGCTGACAATTCTGCAGCGTGCGTCGATTACCCAGCATCACAAGATCACCCGCGAACAATTGTCGGTGCGTTCGCACATGACGCGGATCATGCGCATTCTGCAGGGCGAGGAATACATCGAGTTCAACAAGCTGTTCACCCCGGAAGAAGGTGTCCCGGTGCTGGTGGTGTCATTTCTTGCCGTGTTGGAACTGGCGAAGGAAACGCTGATTCTGGTTAGTCAGGAAGAGGCTTACGCACCGATTTACGTCAAACTCAGAAGCGGCCAGGTGGCCGCTGTGCAATAAGAGCGCCATGGAAGAAAACACCGTCGAAAATACGCAGGACAGCGCAACTGAAATGACAGTCGAAGCTGCGTCTGAAAATGTGCTGGACCTTGCGCATGTCAAATATGTGCTGGAAACAGCGCTGCTGGTGACCCAGGAGCCGATGACGCTGAACGAGCTGAAAAAACTGTTCGATCAAAAACTCGACAATGAAACTCTGCGCAATGTGCTTGATGATCTGCGCGGGGACTGGGATGGCCGTGGAGTCGAACTGGTGACGGTTGCTTCGGGCTGGCGTTTCCGTGCGCGTCCGGAGTCGCAGAGGTTTCTTGATCGCCTGAGTCCGGAAAAGCCCCCGAAGTATTCGCGCGCTGTGCTGGAAACGCTGGCGATCATTGCTTACAAACAGCCGGTGACCCGCGGTGACATTGAAGACATTCGCGGAGTGACGGTGTCGCCCGGGATATTGAAGGCGCTTGAGGCCCGGGGCTGGATTGATGTGATTGGCCACCGGGAGGTTCCCGGGCGACCGGAGATTTTTGCGACCACCAAATCCTTTCTGGACGATCTCAATTTGCGGTCTTTGGAAGAACTGCCGCCATTGTCCGAGCTTGGAAATCTGGTCGAGCAATCCCCGAATACCGAAATCAACCTTGATGCTGCTTTTGCGCCCATTGATTCTGTCAGCATGGGCGAGGGTTTGATGGACGAGGATGGTGAAGACGATACCCTGTCGGGCGCAGAAGCAGCGGAGGCAATGGGAGCAGATGCCGTTACCGAAGTTTCTGAGCAAAATACTGAAGACTCAGGGATGTCGCCCCCAGCTCAATTGCACTGAAGTTACTTTGTTTCGGTGCACAAAAACCCCTGTTTAGTGATCAGGGGTTTTTTATTTGGCATCGGGCCGTAACCTCTTAATTTGAATCAGTCTTTACCATATCGATCATTTATGAAGGCCGATTGCCATAATATGAAACCGTGTCTTGCGCCAGTTTTGCAACCGCTTCCATTCCGCTTTTTAGTGCTAACATAGCCGGCCATTATTTGAATTTAATCATTGCTTAAAAGATGCCGGCATGCGAACAAACGGCTCATTGATTTCGGCGCTCACAGGGGCGCTTTTTTTGTTTTTGGCGACTACGCATGTTGCGGCGCAATGGTATGCGCCTGATCCGTTCGGGGTCAATTCCCAGGTTGCCCCGGCCCCACATTTGCGTTGGGAATCCAATATAAAGTTGCCGACTGTTGGTGCAGCAGTCCCTTCGGATGATTTGACAAAAGGTCTGCCGCTATCTTTGCCGGAATTGACCGAATTTGCATTGCGCAACAACCCGCGCACACGTCAGTCGTGGCTGGCAGCGCGGGCTGCGGCTGCAGGTGTTGCAATCGAGCAGGCTGATCTTTTGCCGCAGGTCAGTGCAGGTTACTCGGTGACACGCAACCAGCAGGTGACCAATCAAGGCGCGGTAGTACCTTGGCAGACGCGATTTGGCCCCTCGGTAACGCTCAGTTACATCCTTTACGATTTTGGAGTGCGTGCATTCCAGATTGAGAACAGCGAATATCGTCTGCTGGCCGCCAATCTTGCACACAACCGGGTATTGCAGGATGTTGTCTTTCTGGTAGAGCAGGCTTATTACCGCTTGATCGGTAATGACGCTTTGGTCAAGGCCAATGAATTGTCTTTGCGTAACTCCGAGACTGTGTTGGAGGCAGCGAAAAAGCGCCGCGAGTCCGGACTGGCAACTGTTGCAGATGTCTATCGCACAGAGACGCTGGTCGCACAGGCGCGGCTCAACCTCACGCGGAGTCGTGGAGAACTGGAAAAGTCGCGCGGTCTGTTGGCGTCGGTGGTTGGTTTGCCGGTCAATCAGTCGATTGGCGTGCTTCCCTTGGAAGCCCCCCCGCAGATTGGGCAGGTGGCATCATCCATCGGGGATCTGCTGGCTCGTGCAAAGACTACTCGACCTGATTTGGTCGCAGCGGAGGCGCAGGTGCGTGCAGCACAAGCCAATGCCAAGGCGGTAGCCCGTTCCGGACTGCCGACGATTGAAGTCAATGGCGGTGGCGGCCACAACCTGTTCGGGGACAACAGGCCTGCGGTCAGCAATTACAGTTTAGGCCTGACGGTTCGAATTCCGATTTTTACTGGATTTCGCGATACATACAGCGCGCGTCAGGCACAGCTTCAGGCTGACCTCGTCGAGGCAAACCGGGATTCTTTGGTGAAGCAGGCTGAAGTAGAGGTCTGGCAGGGGTATTACGATCTCACCACGGTTGCCAGCAGCATTTCGAGTACTGAGGCTCAAGTGCGTTCTGCAGAGCAAACAGCGCAGGCGACGCTGGCCCGTTATCAAAGCGGATTCGGCACCATTCTTGACTTGATAACCGCGCAGCAGGATGAATCAAATGCGCGGGTGCAGCGAATTCAGTCCTATTTGGATTGGTTTACTACGCTGGCAAGACTGCAAGTGGCGGTTGGCGCGAGCGACTTACTCAAGGCGGCGGGCGGAGCGAAATGAAACGACTGATCATGTTACTGGTGTTTGCCGCAGTTAGCGCGGCGATAGGCGGCGGTTATTGGTATTGGCAGCAGTCGCAAAAGCCTCCCGTCGACGGTAAAGGAGCTGACAAGGCTAAGGCCAAGGGAGGCAAAGGTGGACGTGGGGGAACGCTGACGGTTAAGGCGGTTCGTGCCATTAGCAAGCCGATGCCGGTATTGATTGAGGCGGTAGGTACTGTCGAAGCCGAGCAGAGTGTTCAGGTGCGGGCGCAAATCAGTGGTGTTCTGCAGAGTGTTGCTTTTCGTGAAGGTGACAGGGTAAAGGCAGGTCAGTTGCTGTTCCAGATTGATCCAAGAACGTTCCAGGCGCAGTACAACCAGGCGGTGGCTGCGTTGGCTCGCGACAAGGCGCAACTCGAAAACGCGCGCGCCCAGCAGCAGCGCATGGAACCCTTGCTCAAAAGGGAATTCATTACTCGCCAGGAATATGATGTGGCAGTTACCTCGGCGAAATCCCTTGAGGCGACGGTTCAAGCAGGTCAGGCTAACGTGGAGCAGGCGCGGATCCAGCTTGAATATGCCCGTATTGTTGCGCCGATTGGAGGAAGAACCGGACAGTTGGCTGTAAAACCGGGCAATCTGGTTCCTTCTGCGGGTGGAGGCTCCCCGTTGGTCACCATCAACAGCACTGATCCGGTTCTTGTCAGCTTCAGCATCCCCGAGCGGCAACTGGAGGATGTGCGCCGTTATCAAAGTGAGAAGGATATGCGCATTGAAATCCTGCCTGATCGCGCTGGTGGTGCAGTTGCCGCGGGCAAACTGGTGTTTGTCGATAACACCGTCACTCCTCAAACCGGCACGGTGTTGCTCAAGACCCGGGTCGACAATACCAAGGAGGCCATCTGGCCCGGGCAATTTGTGAACGTGAGGGTCGTGCTGACGGTTGAGCCAGAAGCGGTTGTTGTTCCAGAGATCGCAGTGCAGCCTGGCCAGTCAGGGCCATTCGTTTATCTGATCGGCGCTGAAGACAAGGTTGAGATCAGACAGGTCAAGGTTTCGCGGCAGCTTGGTAGCGAAATAGTCATTGCCTCCGGCGTAAAGGCAGGTGATCACGTTATTACTGAAATCCCGCAGGCATTGCGCCCTGGTGCGACAGTGCGTATTGCCGATCCGGAGGCAGATGGCTCCAAGAAAGGTAAGGGCAAAGGGGGCAAGAAGGGCGAGGCTAAGGATAAAGACAAAGGTGGGGCTGCTGATGCCCCCAAGGTCGCACCAAAGCAATAACCTGCGTAACTGGCGAATGAAGGGCGGAACATGAACGTATCACGGATTTTTATCGTCAGGCCGGTCGCGACTACCGTGATGGTTGCTGCGATTATCATTTTCGGATTAATTGCATTCCGGGGATTGCCAGTTAATGAACTGCCGAATGTCGATTTTCCGACGATATCAGTAACGGCGGATTTGCCGGGGGCCAATCCCGACATCATGGCGACTACCGTGGCGACTCCGCTGGAGCGCCAGTTCAGTCAGATTTCCGGCATCGATTCGATGAGTTCGGTCAGCAGTAACGGGCGGACTCGGGTGACGCTGCAGTTTAATCTGGATCGCGACATTGATGCGGCTGCACAGGATGTGCAAACGGCAATTTCCCAGACATTGCGGCGACTTCCAGAGGGAATGGATCCGCCGACGCTGCGCAAGGTCAATCCTGCAGATGCTCCAATCATGTTCTTGGCGCTGACTGCACGGACATTGCCATTACCTGCGCTGGACGAGTTTGCTGATACAAGCATCGCGCAACGTTTTTCGATGGTTACGGGTGTGGCGCAGGTGCAGGTCTTTGGTTCGCAGCGCTACGCGGTTCGTGTTTTGTTGGACCCCGAGGCGCTGTCTAAGCGTGGTCTTGGGCTTGAGCGTGTTGTCAGTTCTATTCAGAACGCGAACAGCAATCTGCCCTCTGGAGTTATGCAGGGGGCCGCAAGGGATTTCACCGTTAAATCATCCGGAAAATTGCAGCGCGCGGAGAGTTTCAACAATCTGATTGTGTCGTACAAGGATGGCATGCCTGTCCGCTTGTCTGATGTGGGTCAGGCAATAGATGGCATAGAAAACGCGAAGATCAAAAGCTGGCTAAATGGCGAGCGCGCCATTGTTCTCGCGGTATACCGGCAACCCGGCGCCAACACGGTGGAGGTTGCGACGAAACTTCGTGAACTCTTTCCGGAAATTGAAGCCAGTGCGCCGGCAGGCGTGCAGATTCATGTCGTTAATGACCGTTCGGAATTCATCCAGTCGTCCATTGAGGAAGTCGAATTTCACCTGATCCTTTCGATCGTGCTGGTGGTGTTGGTCATACTGTTATTCCTGCGCAATGTGCGTTCGACGCTGATCACGGCACTGATATTGCCGACATCCATCATTGCAACCTTCGGGGCGATGTATGCGCTTGGTTACAGCCTGAATAATTTGTCACTGATGGCCATCATCCTTGCTGTGGGTTTTGTCGTGGATGATGCGATTGTCGTACTCGAGAACATTACGCGGCATATGGAGATGGGCAAGGACCGTATGACGGCTGCGCTAGAGGGGGCGCAGGAAATCGGATTCACGGTGTTGTCGATGACGGTTTCGCTTGCGGCTGTATTTATACCGATCCTGTTCATGGAAGGTATGCTGGGTCGCCTGTTTCGGGAGTTTGCTGTCAGCGTTGGCGTCGCAGTAATTGTTTCCGGCGTAGTGTCATTATCAATGACGCCGATGATGTGCAGTCTGATGCTGACAACGCATGAGCAGCATGGCCGTTTCTACCAGTTTTTCGAGCGCATGTTTGACTGGGCTCGTGATACTTATGGAGCCAGTTTGCGCTGGACGATGAGTCGTCGCGGACTGATGTTATTCGGATCCGCGGTTTTCCTGGTGCTGACGGCGTGGCTATACCAGGCGGTGCCGCAAGGCTTTATTCCGCGGCAGGATACGGGTGTGTTTTTTGGTAATACCCGGGCCCCGGAAGGCTTGCCTTTCAACGAGCTGGAAAAACGTCAGGCGATGGTCGCGGCAATCATCGAAAAGAATCCCAATGTCGAAGCGGTGATGTCGACTGCCGGTCAGGGTACTGGTGGTGTTGTTGGCAGCAATATCGGCAGGATTATTGTGCGTCTCAAGTCGCGGGACGAACGTAAGGTGGGAGCTGATGACGTTATTCAGGAATTGCGACGGTCGTTTGCTGGTGGCGCCCAGGGGCTGCGTGTGTTCATGAATAACCCGCCATCAATTCGAATCGGTGGATTGATCAGTACCAGCGACTACCAGTTGGTATTGCAGGGATCTGATCAAAAAGTGCTTTATGAAGCCAGCAACGTATTGGAGGCGCGCTTGCGCGATTCACGCATGTTGCAGGACGTAAATACAAGCCTTGAGCTGCGTAATCCGGAGATTCAGATTGATATATTGAGGGATCGTGCGGCCGTGCTCGGGGTGTCGCCGCAACAAGTCGAGGCTGCGCTCTACAACGCGTATGGCGGGAGGCGCATCAGTACGCTTTACGGATCGACGGACCAATATAATGTATTGCTGGAGCTTGATCCAAAATTCCAGCAAGATATCAATGCCTTACGCTCTCTTTTTGTGCAGTCCTCAACTGGGCAAATGGTGCCGATTCAGGCGGTTGCAGACATCAAGATGGGGGTTGGGCCTGTATCGGTCAGTCACTATGGGCAATTACTGTCGGTGGTACTGTCATTTAATCTTGCGCCGGGATTATCAATCGGCGATGCCGTGACGCATGTCAAGGAGCTGGCGTCAGAAACGTTGCCTGCAGGAGTTACCTATTCAGTTGCCGGCAACGCGCAGGCATTTGAGGAGGCGTTTCGCACATTGCCCGTATTGTTGCTGATTACTGTGCTGGTGATTTACATGGTACTTGCCATTCTTTACGAGCACTACGGGCATCCCATCACAATCCTTACTGCTTTGCCATTCGCCGGGTTCGGCGCCCTGTTGATGCTGCTGATTACCGGTCAGGAACTCAACGTATTCAGCTTTGTCGGCATTATTCTGCTTGTTGGCCTCGTGAAGAAAAACGGCATCATGATGGTCGACTTTGCGATTCAGTTACAGAGGGAGAAAGGGCTATCTGCAGCAGATGCAATCGTTGAGGCATCAATTATCCGTTTCCGCCCAATCATGATGACAACGGCAGCCGCTATCTGCGCAACATTGCCGCTGGCTTTTGGTACTGGGACTGGATCCGAAATGCGCCAGCCACTGGGTATTGCAGTGATTGGTGGCCTGGTGTTTTCGCAAATGCTCACACTGTATGTAACCCCCACCTTCTACGTGAGTCTTGACCGGGCTGCGGCTTATTTTCGACGCAGAAAATCAGCAGAAGCTCAGGTGGTGAGCCCTTAATCACCTGCGCCAAAATATTTCTTGGCGCGGGGTGTTGCGTAACCCAAAAAAACCATGGATAATGGTTGGCTTCGCTGATGAATGACTTGAGCAGTGCCAGAACGATTCAAGAGTCAACGAAGGCCGGAGCAGAATTAAAAAGTTGTAATTGTTTGTTGACAGAATGAAAACAAACGGTCATAATTTTAGGCTTGGTTAATCGGGCGCGGGGTGGAGCAGTCTGGCAGCTCGTCGGGCTCATAACCCGAAGGTCACAGGTTCAAATCCTGTCCCCGCTACCAACGTTCTTTAAAAAATTACAGCCGATAAGTGTGGGCACTTGGTCTTGGGTGCGGCTGCGCAAGGAAACGCGCGCAGTTATATCAAAGATATAAAGAAGTGCTCGCACGACGAAATAGAAACATACGTCAAGCGAGAGTAATAATTTTGCAGAGATTAAACTGAAGAGTTTGATCCTGGCTCAGATTGAACGCTGGCGGCATGCCTTACACATGCAAGTCGAACGGTAACGCGGGGGCAACCCTGGCGACGAGTGGCGAACGGGTGAGTAATACATCGGAACATATCCAGTAGCGGGGGATAACCTATCGAAAGATTGGCTAATACCGCATACGATCTACGGATGAAAGCGGGGGACCGCAAGGCCTCGCACTATTGGAGTGGCCGATGTCAGATTAGCTAGTTGGTGGGGTAAAAGCCTACCAAGGCGACGATCTGTAGCTGGTCTGAGAGGACGATCAGCCACACTGGAACTGAGACACGGTCCAGACTCCTACGGGAGGCAGCAGTGGGGAATTTTGGACAATGGGCGCAAGCCTGATCCAGCCATGCCGCGTGAGTGAAGAAGGCCTTCGGGTTGTAAAGCTCTTTCGGTGAAGACGAAACGGTTAGCGTTAATAACGCTGACTAATGACGGTACTCACAAAAGAAGCACCGGCTAACTACGTGCCAGCAGCCGCGGTAATACGTAGGGTGCAGGCGTTAATCGGAATTACTGGGCGTAAAGCGTGCGCAGGCGGTTTGCTAAGACAGGTGTGAAATCCCCGGGCTTAACCTGGGAATTGCGCTTGTAACTGGCAAGCTAGAGTGTGGCAGAGGGGGGTAGAATTCCACGTGTAGCAGTGAAATGCGTAGATATGTGGAGGAACACCGATGGCGAAGGCAGCCCCCTGGGTTAACACTGACGCTCAGGCACGAAAGCGTGGGGAGCAAACAGGATTAGATACCCTGGTAGTCCACGCCCTAAACTATGTCAACTAGTTGTCGGGGAAGAAATTCCTTGGTAACGAAGCTAACGCGTGAAGTTGACCGCCTGGGGAGTACGGCCGCAAGGTTAAAACTCAAAGGAATTGACGGGGACCCGCACAAGCGGTGGATTATGTGGATTAATTCGATGCAACGCGAAAAACCTTACCTACCCTTGACATGCTAGGAAGTCCGCAGAGATGTGGACGTGCCCGAAAGGGAACCTAGACACAGGTGCTGCATGGCTGTCGTCAGCTCGTGTCGTGAGATGTTGGGTTAAGTCCCGCAACGAGCGCAACCCTTGCCATTAGTTGCGACATTTAGTTGAGCACTCTAATGGGACCGCCGGTGACAAACCGGAGGAAGGTGGGGATGACGTCAAGTCCTCATGGCCCTTATGGGTAGGGCTTCACACGTAATACAATGGTCGGTACAGAGGGCTGCCAACCCGCGAGGGGGAGCTAATCCCAGAAAGCCGATCGTAGTCCGGATTGTAGTCTGCAACTCGACTGCATGAAGCCGGAATCGCTAGTAATCGCGGATCAGCATGTCGCGGTGAATACGTTCCCGGGTCTTGTACACACCGCCCGTCACACCATGGGAGTGGGTTCCACCAGAAGTAGGTAGCCTAACCGTAAGGAGGGCGCTTACCACGGTGAGATTCATGACTGGGGTGAAGTCGTAACAAGGTAGCCGTATCGGAAGGTGCGGCTGGATCACCTCCTTTCTAGAGATTGCACTCTGGGCCAGGTGTCCACACTTATCGGTTGTTTGTAATGCAGTGAGGCGTATGAGTAAGGTTTGGGGTCAAGAAACTTTTGCGCCTCTATCCAGCTCTTTCGCGCTCACTCTTATGAGGGTCTGTAGCTCAGCTGGTTAGAGCACCGTCTTGATAAGGCGGGGGTCGATGGTTCGAACCCATCCAGACCCACCAAAATCTTTATCGGGGGTGTAGCTCAATTGGGAGAGCGCCTGCTTTGCAAGCAGGAGGTCGTCGGTTCGATCCCGTCCACCTCCACCAAAAATTTTCAAGAAACCAGAATCAAGCGACTGCGCTTCGTTCTGGCTTTTTGACCAGAGGCTGTAGTGTTCTTTAAAAAAATGGAAGAAGTAAAGGTTCTGACTTATAGACCAACTTCGTACCTTCGGGTGCCTGGTTGGAAAATGGAGTCAGGATTGGGTTTGATTGTATCAATGCATTTGACTTAAACCTTGTCAAATGCAGCAAACATGAGTTTTACCTGTAGCAGCGAATCTTCGGGCGCCGAGCCTGAGGGCTCAAAGTTATAGGGTCAAGCGAATAAGTGCATGTGGTGGATGCCTTGGCGATTACAGGCGATGAAGGACGTAGTAGCCTGCGATAAGCCCCGGGGAGCTGGCAAACAAGCTTTGATCCGGGGATTTCCGAATGGGGAAACCCAACCCGCAAGGGTTACTCCCACCTGAATACATAGGGTGGGTAGAGCGAACCTGCTGAACTGAAACATCTAAGTAGGCAGAGGAATAGAAATCAACCGAGATTCCGAAAGTAGTGGCGAGCGAAATCGGAACAGCCTGCAACTTTTAGCCATTGTTTTAGTGGAACGGTCTGGAAAGTCCGGCCATAGAGGGTGATAGCCCCTTACACGAAAAATCAGTGGTAGAACTAGGGTTGCGACAAGTAAGGCGGGACACGTGAAATCCTGTCTGAATATGGGGGGACCATCCTCCAAGGCTAAATACTCGTAATCGACCGATAGTGAACCAGTACCGTGAGGGAAAGGCGAAAAGAACCCCGGGAGGGGAGTGAAATAGATCCTGAAACCGCATGCATACAAGCGGTCGGAGCTCCGCAAGGAGTGACGGCATACCTTTTGTATAATGGGTCAGCGACTTACATTCAGTGGCGAGCTTAACCGTATAGGGAAAGCGTAGCGAAAGCGAGTCTGAACAGGGCGTTCAGTCGCTGGGTGTAGACCCGAAACCAGATGATCTACCCATGGCCAGGATGAAGGTGAGGTAACTCTCACTGGAGGTCCGAACCCACTACCGTTGAAAAGGTAGGGGATGAGCTGTGGGTAGGGGTGAAAGGCTAAACAAATCTGGAGATAGCTGGTTCTCTCCGAAAGCTATTTAGGTAGCGCCTCGTGATATACCTTCGGGGGTAGAGCACTGTCATGGCTAGGGGGCCGCTTAGGCCTACCAAACCATTGCAAACTCCGAATACCGAAGAGTAATTTCACGGGAGACAGACACCGGGTGCTAACGTCCGATGTCAAGAGGGAAACAACCCAGACCGCCAGCTAAGGTCCCAAATTACAGTTAAGTGGCAAACGAAGTGAGAAGGCACAAACAGCCAGGAGGTTGGCTTAGAAGCAGCCACCCTTTAAAGAAAGCGTAATAGCTCACTGGTCGAGTCGTCTCGCGCGGAAGATGTAACGGGGCTCAAACTGTAAACCGAAGCTGCGGATGTGCATATTCTTCGGAATATGTACGTGGTAGGAGAGCGTTCTGTAAGCCTGCGAAGGTGACTCGTAAGGGTTGCTGGAGGTATCAGAAGTGCGAATGCTGACATGAGTAGCGATAAACAGAGTGAAAAGCTCTGTCGCCGTAAGCCCAAGGTTTCCTGCGCAACGTTCATCGGCGCAGGGTGAGTCGGCCCCTAAGGCGAGGCGGAAACGCGTAGTCGATGGGAAACTGGTTAATATTCCAGTACCTCTGCATGATGCGATGGAGAGACGGAGAAGGTTAAACAAGCCGGGTGTTGGACGTCCCGGTTCAAGTGTGTAGGCGTGCTTTCTAGGCAAATCCGGAGAGCTTAGCTGAGACATGATAACGAGCGCCCTTGTGGTGCGAAGTTGTTGATACCATGCTTCCAGGAAAATCTTCTAAGCTTCAGTCATGTGGGGACCGTACCGTAATCGGACACACGTGGGCGGGATGAGTATTCCAAGGCGCTTGAGAGAACTCAGGAGAAGGAACTCGGCAAATTAGTACCGTAACTTCGGGATAAGGTACGCCCCTAGTAGGTGAAAGTGTACAACTGGAGCCGAATGGGGTCGCAGTGAAAAGGTGGCTGCGACTGTTTAACAAAAACACAGCACTCTGCAAACACGTCAAGTGGACGTATAGGGTGTGACGCCTGCCCGGTGCCGGAAGGTTAAGTGATGGGGTGCAAGCTCTTGATCGAAGCCCCGGTAAACGGCGGCCGTAACTATAACGGTCCTAAGGTAGCGAAATTCCT